>Ga0172379_10009918_pt1 | contig 11649 bp, 10 predicted proteins | sample GrowelOW334metaG_FD_119756 | JGI IMG/M metagenome (GOLD analysis project Ga0172379, IMG submission 119756) | Groundwater microbial communities from an aquifer near a municipal landfill in Southern Ontario, Canada - Groundwater well OW334 metaG | ecosystem: Environmental > Aquatic > Deep... | reverse complement strand
TTATCTTAATAAGGTATTTATGTGCAAGATAGGTTAAATACAAATTTGCGGTCGTAGCTCAACTGGTTAGAGCACTCGCCTGTCACGTGAGAGGTTGCCGGTTCAAGTCCGGTCGACCGCGCAGTATTGGACAAAGCACCCCTAAACGGGTGTTTTGTTCTTTTATATCAAAGGTTTTTTCCAGTTCCAACCGATTTATTTCACTTTCTACAGCTTTTCGCTTCTTCTCAATCGGTTCTAGCCAAACGTTCGGTGAAATAAAGAGTTTTTGGTCTTTTACAATATAGTTCCAACCAAGTGCAGTGAATATACTCTTCTTCTCTTCTATTGTAGTTTCTGGGTCTTCAAACTTACTCTTTGCTACCTGCGCAAAGTAAAATGTTTGCTCTGTGTATTGTAGCCAGTTCAATGCTCGGCTTTCAGTTTCATTGATTTTTTGCTTTAAGATTGCAATTTTTTCGGTTAGTTCATTTTTTCTTGAGCCATATTGCTCATCATTTATAAGATCACGCATACGCATAGTTATCAAATTATCTAGCTCTCTTTGAGATGCCTCGATGTCGCTCAATTGTGTTTTATAAATTAGCTCTCTTTCTTGAACTTCATCAGAATGTTCTTCTTGAAGTATTCTTAATGCCCAATCTCTAAACTTTTCAGAAATCGTGTATTTACTTATCTCTTCTTTTATCATATCCTCCATTCCTTTTAATGGAATAAAAGCTCTTTGAGAACAATTTTCTGTTCCTTTTTTACGATGAGAGCAATAATAAAATGTATAATCTTTTAATTCATTCTTGGTTTTTACTAGTTTAGTTTTTGTACAAGCAGTAACAGCGCTACCACATTCACCACATATCATTGTTCCTGTGTATGTAAAGATATGGCTTTTGGCTCTAGGTTTTCCGTATCGTCCTAATAATTTTTGTACTATATCGAACTCATCCATTGTGATCATTGGTTCGTGTTTACCGTTTCCAACTTCTCCATTGTAGATAAAAAGTCCAGTATAAAATATATTGGTTAAGATATTATACATAGTACTTTTATTTATTTTTCCACCCCCACGATGTCTTGTTGTTCTCGTTCGCATTCCCCAATCATCGTTCATTATTTTTAGAAGTTTAGGAATTGTATATTCTCCAGTCAACATCATATTCCACGCTTTCTTAATAAGTTCAAATCTTTCAGGGTCTTTTATTATATAATTCTCTCCACGAACTTCGTGCTTAGTGTTTAAGTATCCAAGAGGAGCCAATACTGGAGCTAATCCTTTAATAATTTTCTTATCAATCCCACTCTTCACTGCTTTCGCCAAATCCTTACTAAACTGACTCGACATCCCACTCTCCACACTGATAATAATTGCATTGTCAGATGGCAAGTATTCTTTTTCTTTGGTTTGTATTGATTGTACTTTTCCATCAGCAAGTAATTGTTGTAGTATTCCACTCTCAAGAGGATTACGAGAAAGACGATTTAGATGCCAACAAATAATTCCATTGGCTTCACCCTTTTCTATCCTGCGTATCATCTCACTAAACGCAGGTCTATTGTTTGGTAGTTTAGCAGATCGGCTTTCAGAGAAACTATCAATAACTTCTAAATTATATCTGGTGATAGTTTTTCTATTTTCTTCGTGCTGTCTATCAATTGATTGCACTTGTCTATCTTCTCCCTCAGAAGATTTACGTGCATATTCAAAGTATTTAATTTTTGATGTTTGTTTTGTCATATACCATAAAAGGACGGTTCTGGTTGACCCAATATACTTACCAAAGGCAGTTTTACTGGCAGAACCGCCCTTTTATGGACAGTAAGACATATAAAATGCCTCTGGTGAAAATTGTATATGGGTCAACACTTACATTATATACCTTTTCCCAAAGAAGTTAAGTTTATAAACTCGAAGTTTTCAAGTGAGTTGTTTATAAAAGATATACCATTTGAATAAGGCAAACCTTGTATAAGTTCTGATGCTAATTCAATCTTTTTATTTAATCTTTCTGGGTGATTTGTATCCCATATATCAAAGATTGCTCCTCTTACTTCTTTTGCACCGTGATCATTTATTGCAATAGCTAGTCCGTAAGAAATAAGTGCTTTGTTTAAGGTGTGAGATTTTTTATTTATTTTTTGTGCTTCGGCTAATATGTGCAAAAGGAGTGTTAATTTATTAGTGGTAGCAAAAAGAGATAATTGGTTTTCTGGCCTATTTATAATTGTATGCCAAGAATTGATAACGAGTGATTTCATTAAATTAGGAGTGAATAAATCCTTAAAAAGAAGCTGTGTCTCATAATCCCTACCCAAAAGTGGGTTTATGTATTTTCTTGCTGTCTGATTTTTCTTTATGCGATACTCATATCTGAATATCTCTTTATCTTCAAGATTATGAGAAATAATAAATTGTCTCTCATAATCAATGTGATCTTTATCTGTGCGTTTATTTTTTGGTCTAAGTGAGTCAGAAACTTTATCATAAATAGACCAATCAGTTGTTCCTGCGTAGATGTTTAGAACACGTGAACCTTTTTTATTTTGTTTGTCTGATATATCAAAAACCTTGCTAATATCTATTTTCCCGAGTTCATTTATTATCTCTCTCATTCTGATATTTTTAGGCAATAGGATGTTTTTACAAGCGTGTACTGCTACAACCTGAGCTTTTGAAATAATTTCTGTTTCTATCGTTATTCCTACGCTTTGCAATGCCGACCTAAGAGCAGAAAATACTCTTTGTTGATCCATATCACTTACTTCTTGAACACTATTCCAATAAAGTAATTTTGGTATAGATAGTTCGATTTTAAGAATATGTTGTATGTTTTTTCTGTCTTTTGTTAATGTTTCAAAAAGTTCAACACGTGGCAAGTAATCTTCTTGAAACTTTGGTTTCAATACAAATCTTTTAAGATAAGGATGCCTAGAAGAACGTTCTGTAGGAGATAACTCTTCATAAGTTCGTCTTGTTATCTCTGGTAAAAATAAAGAAAAGTTTGAAATCTTAAAGGTGCGAGGGCTGTATATTTTTATAATGACCGTGTCCATAGTAATTTTTATGTTGTCGGTGGATTTCAAGGAACCCCTGCACAGCATTCACTTTTGATTTTTCAAAAGTTCGGTATGCTGTGCATTTTTATTCGGACGATAAAGTACAGAGATCAACTGCAAAAGTTTGATACCTTGTTCATACGCATCTTTCTTGCTAATTTCTTCTCCAAAATGTTCTTTATAGAGCTTTTGAAACTCTATGACTTTTTCGTCTGAAAGGTTCATAGAGCTATCTGCTATACAACTTATTTTTAAGAGCTTTTAAGTGATCGAAGTACGACCTTGCTTTTACTTCTAACTTATCTGCAAAGTATTTGTTCGCTGTTTCTTCTACTCCGCTTTGCTTTCGGAACACAAAAAGAGCTTTTCTCGGATCAGTTTTTTCGATCGTCAAAAGCTCAAAATCCGCACAGAGAAGTGCGGTACTGCAACCTAAATCATAAGTGGTGAACACTGATGATGGATCGCCTATAGAAATCTTTTTACTTTTCATAGTAATTTTTCTAATTCTATTTGTAATATGAGAGTTTCGAGCCCTCATATTGGTAGGGTGAAAAATTACTAGCAAAAAATACTTGGCAGATATAGCCAAGTATTTTAAGAGTTTAATTATATTGGTGATTTAAGGTGAAATCACCGCTTATTCTTCATATTCCTCAATCATTGTTTCTTTTAGGTATTCTCTCGTTCCATATTTATCTTCATTTTCCTGTTCTCCTTGAGGAGGAATAAGTTTAATTTTTATTTTGTATGTTTGTGTCTCCGTCGAGTCATAAAACGGATCAGTTTCATTCTTAAAGATTGCTTTTAATTTTTGCGATAAAGATAATTTTTGTTGCTTTATAGTATCAGGTATTGGTTTTGGTAATTTACCACTTTCTCCATTGTTTTTGGATAGTCCAAAAAGGAAAGCCCAAGCGGTATTTGGTTTGTTCTTTTTATCATCTGAAAACCCAAGTATTTCGTAGTCAGCTGGGGTAATTTCTTTCTTGTTGGTTGTTATTAAGACATCTCTTTCATTCAAAAAACGTATTTCTATTTTAGACCAATCGGTTTGAGTAAACTTTGGTGTATGTATTTTTTTGCTACCTTTTATAAATACGTTATCTTCTGTTTTTTTCACTTGTAACTCAGGCATACCTACAATCTCAATTTTATGTATTTGTTCTTTATTAGAATTAAAGGCACTATTAAATTGCTCTTTTTGTTTAGGTAATTCATTCTTATAGAAGTTTTTAGTTTTTTGTTCGTCATACTTTTTCAATATATCTATTTCTTTTGAAATTGCTTCAAGAAAATTAAACACCGCAATACTAGTTTTGTGCATCTCTGAACTATTTTCAAATAAATCTTTATCAGCTATTGCTTCTCGTAAGTTAATAAGTGATGGAACCATAGCATCATCCCAAACAACGTCTAAAAACTCTGCGCTGGTATACAAACTTGTCATTGACTCAAAAACTTCTCCATAGGCATTGCTGTTTTTTATTTCTGAAAAAGTTTCATCTGAGTCCATTATTTCAATTATTCTTCTTCTCAAGACCTTAAAATAATCATTTAGTGTATCAATTCCAGTTGTTACAAAAAACAAACCTGAACCATAGTATGCTCTTATTATTGCTTCATAATATGAATACAATACTTTTAGATGATATATTTTTTCGTTCGTTTTTAGAGTTTTAATATCATAAGTATTGAAATCTTTTATACACTGAGTTTTATTTTTTAAGTCCAGTATTTCTGGTTGAAAGTCATTCGTTATTTCTGAAAATAACAAGTTCATACCAATTTCACGAGCTTTTTTTGATAGGTCTTTTATATCTTGAGTTAATTCTTTTTTATCTGCCAATAAACTTGTTTCTAAGTAATCTACAAGTGATAAAATTATTGCTCCAACTGTTTTTTCATTCTCAGCAAGCCATATTCCTCTTAAGCGGTTAGCTTTTGATCTACTAGGAAAATCAAAGTCATATTTAGGGTCATAAATATCTATTCCAAATTGTTCCTTAAAGAAATCACTCATTGTTCTGTCTGAAAAGTCAGCAACAAATCCTCCTCTCATTTCAAATAGTGTTTCAAGTATCTTTTTGTCTGTTGATTTAAGAGTATTCATCGTAATAGTAATATATCTTTAATATATAAGGAGTGTATCATATTTTACTATGAAGATTAAGCATTTTTTGCTATACTAAATCTGCGCATAAGTCAGTTTCCAATCGAGGTTTATTTACCTTGGTTACCAATCGTGTTCAACATAGGCACTCTATGTGGGATACAGGATTGGTAACCTTTTGGCTACTGACTTGTGCGCACCCACTGGAGTGCCTATTTTGCGTTTCAGTGGAAGACATCTGTATTAGCGCACTATGTCTCAACAAAATAAATTACAATTACACGAAAAAGAGCTTCTTGCTCGTATTTCAGAACTTGAGTTAGAAATTAAAAAACTTAAGGATAGAAAATATGGACTTATTTGGGAAGATAAACCAGAAGAGGTTGTTTTGCAATGCAAGGCAAATGTTCCTATTTTAAGAGAAGTTAAAAATAGAAAAATTGTTTCTGATAATTTAACACCAAACAATCTTTTGATTGAGGGTGACAATTATCACTCTCTTTCTGTTTTGAACTATACCCACAGAAAAAGTGTTGATCTTGTGTATATTGATCCACCCTATAATACAGGAGCTAAAAACTGGAGATACAACAATGATTATGTTGATGGAGATGATGACTGGAGACATAGTAAATGGGTATCTTATATGAATAGAAGATTACTCTTAGCAAAAAATGTCCTAAAAGATAGAGGCGTTCTTGTTTGTGCTATTGATGAAAATGAACACGCTAACCTTGGATTACTTATACATCAGATTTTTACAAATTACACGATTGACTGCGTTACCGTAGTTCATAATCCTAGAGGTGTTCAGGGTAAAAACTTTTCTTATAATCACGAGTATATCTATTTTGCTTATCCGAATGATGGAGGAAAATATATATTAGACGCTGAAAGAGAAGAAACTCTTGAAAGAAACTTTAGAGTTGACGGTAGTAACTCACCAAGATCAACCTCTAAGACAATGTTTTTCCCAATTATCATAGAAGATAAAAAGATTGTTGGTTTTGGTGATGTTGCTGATGTAAATTATCACCCAAAACAACAAACTGAGTATAAAAAGAATGGGCAGATTTATGTATGGCCAATAGATATAAATGGCATTGAAAGAAAGTGGTCTTTTTCTAGAAATAGTATAGAAGAAATTAAAGATCAGTTAATTTTTAAGAATAGAAAAGACAGGTATGAAATCTACAGACAAAAAGATGCTTCCCCCTATCGAACAGTGTGGATCAATTCTAAATATGACGCTAATGAATACGGCTCAAAATTAGTTAATTCTATTATTGATACAAACTTTCCTTTTCCTAAATCAATTTATAACGTTTTGGAGTGTGTATCAGCTACTGTAGGAAATAATAAAACTGCAACAGTTTTAGATTTTTTTGCTGGTTCTGGTACAACAGGTCACGCTGTTCTTGAGCTGAATAAACAAGATGGCGGTAATCGTAAGTTCATTCTTTGTACAAATAATGAAAATAATATCTGTGAAGAAGTTACCTATGAACGTATTAAAAGAGTTATAAAAGGATATAAAAACAAGAAAGGTGAAAAAATTGAGGGTCTTGGTGGTAATTTGTCATATTACAAAACCGATTTAGTAAACATAGAAAAAATACATAAGATTTCAGATGAAGAAAAAATTAAGGTTACTTATCAGGCAGGTGAAATGATAGCTGTAAGAGAAGATACCTTAAGTGAAATTGAAAAAAATGAATGGTGGCAGATTTTTGAAGGAAATAATAAAATCACAGCTATCTATTTCAAAGAAGATAAAGAGAAAATTAAAGAGCTAATTAAAAAACTTATTTCCAAAGTTGAGAATGAGAAAACTTCTGTAACTCTTTATATTTTTGGTTGGGGGAAAAATGAATATAAGAATGAATACAGTTCAGGACTCGTCCGTGTCGAGGACATTCCCGAACCTATACTAGAAGTTTATAAAGAAATAAATCGTTTATAATTTATGCTTATACTTAAACCATTTCAAGAAACAGCAATATCACAGCTTAAAGACAAGTTCTTAACTTTATGGAAACTTGGTGATACAAATGTTAATCTAACATTCAAATCTCCAACAGGTTCTGGAAAAACGATAATGATGGCTCAATTCTTGAGAGATATTGTTTCTGATCCACGATTTGCTAGTGCAGACGTTGGTTTTATTTGGATTACAAACTCTGACTCTCTTGCAATGCAATCAAAAGATAAACTCTTTACTTATTATGGTGGAGCAAGTGAAAATCCACTTATTGATATGAATAATTTAAGAGACGGTGTTATTCCTAAAAATGGAGTTTTCTTTATAAACTGGCAAAAACTTGTATCAAAATCAAAAGATAATCGTAAGCTCCGCACTGAGGGTGAGTCAAATACTACCTTTGATATGTATTTAGAAAATACACACATACTTAAACGTGAGGTTGTATTGATTATTGACGAAGAACATATTGCTTCTGATACAGTTCTTGCTAGTGATTTAATTAAGAATGTAATTAAACCAAGAATTATAATTGGTGTTTCTGCTACACCTCAAACAAAAGGCATCACTGTAGATGTTGACCGCAGGGATGTTGTAAGAGAGGGTTTAATTAAAGAAAAAATTGTCTTTCAAACGGCTGAAGATTTAGAGAGGAAAGAATATAAAGATATGGATCAAGATGATGTTCTTCTTACTTTAGCTTTTGAAAAAAGAAATGAACTCATTGAACATTATAAGAAACTTAAAATTGATATTAACCCACTTGTTTTAATACAGCTTCCAAATGACGATAAAGCAAGTAAGGATACAGCAAATATGACCAAACAAGATTTGGTTATAAACTTTCTAAAGTCAAAAGGAATACTTACTCACGAAATAGCCATATGGTTATCTGATGATAAAGTAAACCTTGCTGATGTAGAGGCAAGTAATTCACCAGTATCATTTTTACTTTTCAAACAAGCAGTAGCCACAGGATGGGATTGTCCACGAGCAAGTATACTTGTTATGTTCCGTGAAATTAAAAATCCTACCTTTGCTATTCAGACATCAGGTCGTATCTTACGTATGCCTCTTGGAGTACATTTTTCAATACCTGAACTTAATCTTGGTTATTTATATACAAATTATAAGCGAAATGAAGTACTTGTTGGATATGCAAAATCTGCTGATCAAAATAGACCAGCCATAAACGGAAGTTACAGAAAATCATCTATTGAACCAATAGTTCTCGACTCAGTATTTATGAGCCGTACCGACTACAATGATTTGGGTGATAGTTTCCAAGAAACTTTCAAAAAAGTAGCAAATAGTTATTTTGATATTTCTGAAAAAGATACTAAGGCAAGTATTATAAAAAAGCTCAGTGATAAAAAACTTATCTTAGATAAAAAAGTTACAAATGGTCTTATTGTGGATGTTGAAATTGATGACTATGATAACTTCAAGCAAGAACTTCTTTCTGAGGGAAGTAGTTATGAGCAAGAAATGTCACAGCACGATTTAGAGAGGTTGTATAATCTTTTCTGTTTCAATAATATATCTAAGCAAATTGATGAAGATAAAAAGTTTGCGCCAGAACGTTCTTGGGGTAAATTGAAAACTGCTTTGAATGTGTGGCTTCTTGGCTTACTTAAAGAGCAACGAATACAAATCTATCACATAATCGTAAATGATTTCTTAAAAGTAAACAGTGTTTTGAATAGTGTGATCGGTAAGGCATTATCTGTTTATCGTCCTATTCGTGAAAAAGAAATAAATCATAAGTCAGAAAGGTCAAGAAGAACTGAGCAAATTGAGGTTCCAAGACCATCACTTTTCTATACTGACCAGTATGAGGAAATGAAAGTAAAGAAAAGTGCAATGCAACCATTTTTTATAGAAAAAGAATATACAGGTAAGAAAAATGAAACAAACTTTATAAAATCTTTGGAAGAAAATGACAGTGTTTTATGGTGGTATAAAAACGGTGATTTAGGTAGTGAGTTTTTCTCTATTCCGTATTACGACCAAACCACCAATAAGGAAAGTTTGTTTTATCCTGACTGGGTTATAAAAACTTCAAAAAATGTCTATGTTATTGATACGAAAGGTGGTGATACAGCAAAAGGTGCAACAGAACGTGCTGAAGCGCTCCAAACGTGGCTAAAAAGCAAGAAAGGTTATAACGGTGGTATTGCTGTTCAAGACGGCTCAAACGGCTGGAAAATCAATGATAGTGCTAAATATGAGTACACTACTGCCCTTAAGGGATGGAAAGATTTGAGCCAGTTTTTGAGCTAAAAAACTTGCATTATTTTTCATAATATGCTATAATATAGGAGTACTTGAGTAGTAGGTGTTGCATTGATTTTATGATTTGCTATACTACTAGAGTAGTTTGAAAAGTGAATAGTTTTTTCTCCGCTTGGATTTTAGAGAACCAAGCATTAGAAAGGAGGCACAATGATTAACAGCTAACCGAACAAAGACACCAAAAAGTTTTCGCACGGTGCTGGGATAAGGTGAATAACCATATTCCAGCTCTAACTGGGATTAGTTTAGGTATTAAGAAATTGATACCGAACGCTTGTCCAGCATTGTGCAAAGATTTGTTGGTGTTTTTTATTTGTATATATAAAAAATACTTGGGCTAGTAACTTGTTTTTTGGAGGTCGGTATTGCCAATTTTGCAGGTATCCCGTTATAGAAACTTACTCGTCTATAATAGCCGAAAGGAAGATTATAATAAGATAAGCTAACTTTATTTAGAGATAAAGTATGAAGAAGACAAATAAAACTCAGGTGTGCTTTCCATCAAACGACGGTATGCGCCTCCTCTGTAATTGTATTGATCGCTTTGGCGATGGTCAGTTATGGGAAACGGTATCAGGGAAATGGATCCCCATACCAATAGAAAATGCACCAGCGGTAACTGGTACATTATCCAAGTAAAACGTATTTATCACACTTAGAGCCCCTCGGGGCTTTTTGTGTTTATGTGTTTATTATAACAAAATTAAACAGTTTTGTAATACTATACAAAACTGTGCATAAAGTCAAACAAGCTGATATAATAGGAAAATATGAAGAATAAAACCCAGATATTTTTAATTCACGGTGGAAATACTTTCAAAACCAAAAAGGACTATTTTGAATACTTAAAAACCAAGAAAATATCTCTCGAAAAGAAAATCCGCTGGTCTGAAGATTATTTTGATAAAGAATTAGGTAATAGATTTGAGATTATCAAACCCCGTATGCCACTTCAAGATGATGCTAAATATGAGGATTGGAAAATATGGTTTGAAAGATATATTCCTTTTTTAAGAAATAATGTAATTTTAATTGGTGGTTCTTTGGGTGGTATTTTTCTTGCTAAGTATTTATCAGAGCATAAGTTTCCAAAGAAAATACTAGCTACTTATATAATTTGCCCTCCTTACGATAATACTTTACCAGCTGAAGATTTAGTTGGTGGTTTTAATCTTAAATCTGACCTATCTTTAATTGAGAAAAATTGTAAAAATACTACCTTTCTCTTTTCAAAAGACGATGATGTAGTTCCTGTGTCTCACGCTGAAAAATATAGAAACAAATTACCAAACTTAAAGTTTGTAATTTATAAGAGTAAAAATGGGCATTTTAGAATTGCAAAGTTCCCAGAGCTAGTTAAAATGATAAAAAATCTTAAATAAATATATGAACCTAATTAAGTTGATAAATCCAGAAAATGTTTCCGAGGAAGAAGTAAAAAAATACAGGACAAGAGAAGCTGTACGTGCTATTGTTGTAGATAAAAATGGTTTAATTGCGTTGTTGTTTGTTTCAAAAGAAAAATACTATAAATTGGCAGGTGGTGGTATCGAAGATACGGAAGACAAAATGACTGCTTTGAATAGAGAGTGCGTAGAAGAAATAGGTTGTGACATAGAAGTTCTTAATGAAATTGGTTATATTGTTGAATATAGAAAGATATTTACCCTTAAGCAGACATCCTATTGCTATCTAGCAAAAATTAAAGGCGATAAAAGAAAATCTAGCTTTACTGAAGACGAGACAGAAAAAGGTTTTGAGCAGGTTTGGCTTTCCTACAATGATGCATTAAAAGTATTAAAAGAGAGTCAGGCCACCAGTTTTGAGGGAAGTAGATATATTGTTCCGAGAGATACTGCATTTTTAGAAGAAGCTGGTAAGTATTTAACTGATATTATTTAACTTTGGTATATAAATATAACCATTGTGTTCACGGATAGCAGTTCCCACTTCGTCCACTAAATCGCGCAAATTTAAAAAGAGTAGCCTTGGCTACTCTTTTTAAATGACCCCTAGTCCTTCAAAAACATTTTGGTATAATTTTATGATGCGTCGCCCTTCCACTTGAGTCAGAGGATAGTCTAGTCCTTCATGAGCAATCTTGTTACGAATCAAGTGAGCATCCCAAGCATTTTGTATACTAGGATAACCGTTCAACTTTGCTTCTTCCAAGAGCTCTGCCATAGTATCCCCCACAAGTCCACGTTCT
>Ga0172379_10009917_pt1 | contig 11652 bp, 11 predicted proteins | sample GrowelOW334metaG_FD_119756 | JGI IMG/M metagenome (GOLD analysis project Ga0172379, IMG submission 119756) | Groundwater microbial communities from an aquifer near a municipal landfill in Southern Ontario, Canada - Groundwater well OW334 metaG | ecosystem: Environmental > Aquatic > Deep... | reverse complement strand
GTGGTTTAATTTCGGCTGGTAATGAATCTAAAATTTGTTTTAGGGTGAACGACTCATTTTCTAAAAGATATTTGGCGATGATTTTAAAACGAGCCACGGTTAATTGATCAAGATATTTTTTAAGTTTTTGGGATAATTTGGCAGGATTTTTAGCACCAATAATTAGAGTTAATAATAATTCTTCAAGTTTTTCGGTTTTACTCTCTACTTCTTCAACAGGTTGTATTTTTTGTGGAATTAAATTGAAATTGGTGGGATTAGTATTTTGATATTTTCTGGCTTCTTCATAAATAGATTCTTCGCTAGAATTAATTTCATTGGCTAATTTTTTGAAATAATCAGATTTAACGACAGAATTTTTGATTTTGATTAAAAGAGGTAATACAATGTTTAAAACTTCTTTTTTACCTTTAATGGTGTTAGTATCGTGAATTTTTAATTGGGATTGAATAATAAAATCCCAAATGTCGGTGGCTTTTTTTAGTTGTGATTTAAAAAAGTCAGGATCGGCTTTAATAGCTTCGTCGGGATCTTTATATTTATCACCTAAATTTAAAACTTTGATATCAAACTCCATAGAATCGGCTAATTCAATACTTTTGCGAGCAGCGTTGTCACCGGCAAAATCAGAATCGAGAGCTAAAATTAAAGTGTCGGTGTAGCGACGAAGAAGTTGAAGTTGATCTAGTGTAAAGGCCGTACCTTTTAAGGCGACAATGTTTTTAAAACCAGATTGGAAAGGGGAAATCATGTCGAATTCACCCTCGACAATAATGACAGAATTTTCCTGTCTTATGGTTTCTTTGGTTAAATTTAGACCAAAAAGCATTTGGCTTTTGTGATAGATTTCGGTTTCTGGAGAATTAATATATTTAGCTAAATTAGGATTTTTACTGGTGGGTAAAATGCGACCAGAAAAGCCGACAATGTTTCCACGATAATTGGGAAGAGGAAATGTTAGACGACCATTAAAACGATCATAAAGACCGGACCCAAAACGACTTTTACCAAAAGTGCCGGTGTCGATTAAATCATCGATTTTATAACCCTTTTTTAAAATAAAATTGCTTAAATATTTTGAATCTTCTGGAGAAAAACCAATATTAAAAGTTTTAATAGTTTCTAAAGTTATTCCCCTATTTTTGACATATTCAAGAGCGTCTTTGCCCAGTGGATGGGATAAAAGAATATAGTTATAAAATTTGGCAACTTGAGAATTTATTTCAATTAATAATTTCTTTTTGGATTCTTGATGATCGATAAGACTACTTTTAATTAAAGTGACACCGGTTAATTTAGCTAATTCTTCTAGAGCTTCTCTAAAATCAATTCGTTCATATTCTTGTAAAAATGTAAAAACATCACCGGCCTTGCCGCAACCAAAACATTTAAAAATTTGGAGTTCTTCTGAAACTGTAAAAGAAGGGGTTTTTTCACCATGAAAAGGACAGCAGGCAAAATGATGACGACCACGCTTTTTTAAGGGAACATAGCGATTAATGACATCGATGATGTTGATTTTTTGCTTAATTTCTTCGACTTGATTATCCACTGAGGTATTCTAACATTTAACTTTGTTTTATTTTTCACCTTTCACATCATACTGTAGTCCTAATTGAATCGTTGAAGTCGATGCTCCTGAAACAGTTCCTGAAGCAGTCATTAAATTGTTAGATAAAAATTTTAGTGATTGTTTTTTATTTCCTAAGTCATCTGGTAATTCGCAGAATATTGGTTTTGGTTCCAATTGATAACAATCCTCTAAATAAATTACATAAAGTGGTTTTGGCATAACTGGTGATGGTGTTGATATGTAGGTTATTGTCATAATTAACGGTTTATATTGTGTATTTTACCAAATTTATACCTAAAATTACAGTTTTTTTAATGGTCGCGGGTGAGGATGAAGTCGAAAATTGATTGAAGATCATGATAAAATTCGATTAAATAAATGTTGTATAAAATTTCATTTTTTAAGTTGACAATAGGCTTTGATGATTGGGCAAGATTTTTTGAAAAAATTTTAAAATATCATTATGCATTTGAATTGTTTATAAAAAAAGATGGGAATAAATTGGAATTTTTTATAAAATCTAACAAAAATATTGGTGTTTTAAATAATAGGTTGTATCCATTTAGTTTGTTGGCTGATCATGAGAAAACGGATGAAAAACTGGTTTTGAATAAAGGAATAAATGTGGGTTTTTCGATTTTAAATAAGTCATTGTTTGAGTTAATTGAAAAAACAAAAATAGATAATCAAGATTTTGATCTTATCCAAATAAAAATAAATAAATTAAATCCGATTAAGTCACCTGTCAAAATTAAAATGAGTTGTATTAATAGCGTTAAAAATATTTTTTTAGTTAAAACATTAAATACATTTTTGGCGTTTGATTTATCTAACTCTATAAGTGTTGAAGTTGATAAAGTAAAACCAAAATTGGTTCCATTAAGCCAATCCTTGCCTTTATTTGATGAAGGAATAATAGAAAGTTATGATTTTAAAGATGATAAAAAATTTGGAGTAAAATCTTATGATTTTTTCCGTCATAGTTTAATTGTCGGACAAAGTGGATGTGGTAAAAGCGTTTTGATTAATTTACTTATTGAAGATATTTGGAAGAATTTTTCTGATGATTATTCGGTGGTATTAATTGATCCACATGAAAGTATTCAAAATTTAATTGATAAAAAAATTGATAGTAAAATTATAGATTTTGAAAAACAAAGTACTAATTTATTTTCGAGTTCAAAATCACCTATTCTCTCAACAGAATTAACTTGTGATCTTTTTTCTACGGTTATTCCTATTAAAGAAAACCCTGGATTATTGCGGTTGTTGAAATTTTCGTTGGTTTTCTTATTTGAAAATAATATGATGAATTTTGATAATTTAAAAAAATTATTGACGGACAGTTTATGGAGAAAAGAAAATCTTAAAAAGACAAATAATAAATCTATTTTAGATTTTTTTGAAACTGAATATCAGACAATACATACATCACAATATAGTACGGTGGTTTTGCCAATTTTAAATTTAATTTCGGAAATAGATTTTATTGATAGTAACGTTAAAACCAATGAATTGGCTGATTTGGTAAACGAAAATTTTTTGACAATATTACCGATAACTAAAAATAAATTTGGTAGTAGAACGGCTAAAATTGTTGGTGGAGCGATTATTCAACAAGTTTTTTCGTTAGCTCAAGATAAAAAATTTAATAAAAAAATAATTTTAGTTATTGATGAAATGTCGATTGTTCAAAACCCAGCTTTAGTCTATATTTTGTCTGAGGCAAGAAAATATGGTTTAACGTTGATTTTGTCACAACAATACCTTTATCAGGTTACACCAGAACTACTTCAGAGTATAACGACGAATGTGATAAATTATTTTTGTTTTAAAGTGAATAGAGGTGATGCTGAAATAATTTCTCGTAACTTAAATATGGAGGTTGAAGAATATTTCTTAAAAAATAAAAATGATCCAAGGGAAGAAATGGAATTAGGGACAAAAATTATAACTGAATTAAACCCGCAAGAAACAATAGTTAGAATAATTAATAAAGATAAATATTGTTCTCCTTTTAAGGGAAGAACTGTTAATGTTACAAATTTAAATTAATATGAATACTGTATTTGAAGAAATATATAAAACAGTTTGGAAAGAAGTATTCCCAAATATTGAGGCATTGGAAATAAATAAGTTTAAAGAATTATTTACTTTTGATGTTGATTTGCCTAAGAAACATTTGTGTGAAAAAACTAATAAGGAAGTTTTTATTAGTGATCGATATAAATATCCCAGATTAGCACATGAAGATTTTTTAAATGAAGGACAAACTCCAGAAGTTAAAGAAATTGGTAATTTAGGTGAATTATTAAAAGAAGCAAAACCTATATTACTTTTTCGGGGCAATAAGACGATGAATTCTGAAGTTGTTGAAGAGTCGGATCATATTTATTCGTCAAGTTATATTTACAATAGTCAACATATTTATCTGGGGCAAAAGATTCTATTTTCTGAAAATTGTTCTGAGAGTGAATATTTATTGGCATCGAGGGGTGGCTCTGGTTGTAATTTTGGAATAAGAGTATTTGATAGCAGTAAGACTTCTAATTCGTTTGATATTGACTGGTCAGGCAACACCGTTAATTCTTATTTTATTCATGACTGTTATGATTTAAGAGATTGTATGTTTTGTTTTCACACTAGATCAAAACAATATTGCATTGGCAATAGACAATATGCAAAAGAGAAATATTTTGAATTGAAAGAAAAAATATTGAAAGAATATTTTGAACAATTGAAAGGCGAAAACCCATTTGTGACACTAAAAGATCTTTAATTAATGATTGCGTGTGAGGATGAAGTCGAAAATGGATTGGAGTTCTGAACGGAAAGGTTCTTTGTTTAAAAATTTTAAATCATTATCAAAAATTTCTTGGGCTTGGGCGGCGAATTTTTGAGCTAAATTTTTGCCATATTCTAAACTGTCGTATTCTTTCATTTTTTGAATTACCCAATCGATTTCGTCCGGAGATTTTTGATCTCTGGTTTTTGACAAAATTTGTTTTAATTTGGAAAGATCTGACGAAGAAGAATTATTTAATAAATGAATTAACATAATAGTCCTTTTACCTTCATAAATGTCATTACCTTGCTGATTTTTTTGACCGGCAAAATCGGAGGTTAAATCGAGAAGATCGTCGACAATTTGAAAAGAACGGCCAAGTAAAATTCCAAATTTATAAATTGATTCCAGTTGGTCGTCTGAAGCTCCGGCCAAGATAGCACCTAGTCGCATAGGACCGGCAATGGTGTAATAACCGGTTTTACTTTCGAGAATTAATAAAATATCTTCTTCGGTTAAATCGAAACGATTATCTTGGGTCCATTTAATCTCGATGGTTTGACCAAGAATGGTGCGGTTGAGCATACAAAAAAATTCGTCTTCAATTTTTTGAGCAATTTTGGAGTCTAAAGTTAAATAATTTTTGGATAAGATTCTCCACATTAAAGCGTGAAGAGCATCGCCGGCATTGATTGCTAATTCATTGCCGTAAATTTTTTGAAGAGCTGGTTGTCCACGACGCTGAAGTGATTGATCTTCAATATCATCGTGAATTAACATCCAATCTTCAGAAATCTGCATGGCGGCGGCAGTTGGCAGGGCTTTACTTAAATCAAAACTGAGAGATTGAGTAGTTAACATGACTAAAGTGGGACGAAGATATTTTCCCTTTCTTTGGGGATAGTTTGAAACTAAATCAAAATGTAAATCAGAAAGATATTGATATTTAGGTTTTATTTGACAAAATTGGGGATAATCTTTGATTAAATTGAGATATTTTTCAATTTCCGGCCATAAAATATTTTTATTTTTAATTAAAACTTCAATTGCGTCTTTTTTCATGAGATTTTTTCAAGTGGTAATTCGACAGGAGTTGGTTTGGCGGTTTTTTTGATAAAACGGTCAAAAGTGAAAGGCGAAATGAAATAAATAAGCTCAAATGAAAGAACTGATAAATCATGAGAACATGGCATGAGTCGAGTAATCCAAAGAGTAAAAAGTGAGAGGAAAAGACCATTTTTAGCACTTTTTTGTAATCGCTGGCGAGCAACTTTTTTGATTATATCTTCGGGAATATTATTAATTCTAGCCTCTCTGACAAGTTCATTGTTGTCTTTAAAGCCAGAAAAAATAGTAGCAATAAAAGTACAAATAGCCGTGATAATGTTAAAACCAGTATTTTGTTTAGTTAAATCGGCTGAAAGAACGACTATCTCCCCAGCGGTGGGAATGTGACGAAAAACAAAAAGAGATATTAAAAAAAGAGTACCAGTAAAGCTACTGACAAAAATTAATAAATTATTATATTTAATGCGGATATTTAAGATTGATTTATTTTTCGATAAAAATCGACGAAGAAAAAGCCAGATAAGACGAAGTATGACAAAAAAACCTAATAAAACTCCCCAAATAGTAAAAATGGTTTGCCAACCGAGGGCAGTGGTTTTTAAAATATGAATCCAGGGAAATTCAAAAATAATACCCTGGAGGGGGTATGTTGGATAAGGAATAAAATCGTAAAGAAATTTACTGGCATCGATGGGGTGGTGATAAAAATCCATAAAAAAAATACGACCGACCGAAAAGAAAGCTAAAGCTAATAAAATAAAATTAAGCATATGAAAAACGACTGACCAACTACCACTTTTAATTTGTCGATGAAGTAAAACTTGTTGATTTTCAGATTTTGTTGCTTCTATTTCTTTCTCAAACTCTTTTAAATCGGGGCTGAGATTTTCATTAATGATTCTAAATGGTAAAAAGATTATGGTCTGAACAAAACCAACCAGAATAATTGAAATCCAAGTACTTTTGGTTAAAAAATAAAGACCAAAAAAAAGACTGGCATAAAAACGAAAACTGCCACCACTAAAAAACCAAACAAGAACAATTATTAGAAAAACTAAAAATAAAAAAGTGATTATAGGTAAATGTTGTTTACTGTTGTCGATTTTACGGACATGGGCAAACGACGTTTGATCAGTTTGAATCATTGTGTTAATTATACAATTTAACTTATACTGTATGTATGGCTGAAAATAAAGAAATAATACATAGTCAAGATGAGCAAATAATTAGACAGCAAACTGAAAAACCTGTTGAGGTGATGAGGGATTTGCATAAAGATAGGGAAGTTTTTGTGCCGAGAGAAGTGAGAAGCTGGATGGAAAAGGTAGAAGAAGATACATCTTTTTTAAATAGTCAAAATAAAAAAATAAATGGCGATGACGATTCGGTTTTACAATCGATTGCTCCAATAGTAACAAAAATTATATTACCAACGGATAGAAAAAATTTTTCTGAAGGTTTTAATAAAACTATGGATGATGCTGGAAGATGGTTGTCGGAATTTGTGTTTAGATTGATTAAAAAGAATAAAGGTAATGTAAAATTTAAAGAGGAATGAATGAAAGTTTGATAGTTCAACAAATAAGTAGTTTTTTAATGTCACTATTAATGGTGGTAGTTATTTTAGTGGTATTAACACTTTTAGGTTTCGTTTTTTTGATGTGGTGGAAATGGAAAGACAGAGAGGAAAAATCATTAAAGTTAATAACCTTATTGGTAGCAGTGCCTCAAGATAATGAAGTAAAGATTGACGCCAGCGAGCAGATAATTAATTCTATCTCAAGTATTTATAAATCGACGAAAATAAAAATTTTGCAACCTTGGATGGCTCAACCAAACATGTCTCTCGAAATTATTGGAACTCATGATGATATTAAATTTTATATTTCTGTTCCGGAAAAATATCAGGATTTAATCGAAAAACAAATTTATAGTGTTTATGCGGGATCAGATATAAAGGTGGTAGAAGAGCCTAATATTTATACTAATGATGGCAAAGTTGAGTATTTATGGTTGGCTTTAAAAAAATCACCACACTCCCCGCTTAAAACTTATAAAGAAATAGCTACTGATCCATTGGCAGCAATAACTTCAACTTTGTCTAAATTGGATGAAAAAGAAACAGCGGCAATTCAATTAGTATTGTCCCCAACTGGCGGAGAATGGGCAAGGGTGGGTAGAAGTTTTATTAGTAGCACTAAAAAAAGCGAATCTAATCCAGAAAAGGCTTCTTATAAAATTGACGCTAAACAATTGGAATCGATTGAACAAAAGACCAGTAAACATGGATTTGAAGTAGTAATTAGAATAATGGCAGTGGCCCCAAATAGAGATATTGCTAAAATGAATATTGCTAATATTAAGGCTTGTTTTGGTCAATTCGAATCGCCATGGAATAAATTTACTGCTAAGAAAATACTACTTAAATCGATGTTTATGATGGATTTTATTTATAAATACCCAGTATTGATGTGGTTTAGGAATAAAACCATTTTGTCATCAGATGAAATTGCGGGAATATTTCATTTTCCAAATAAGTCGATTGAAACACCAAATATTTATTGGTTAAAAGCAAAAAAAGCACCGGCACCAATTGATTCACCGCAAGAAGGACTTTATGTCGGCGATAATTTATATCGTGGAGTTAATAAAAAATTTTGTATGACAACGGCTGATCGTCAAAGACATTTTTATATTGTGGGACAAACAGGTGTAGGTAAATCTTGGCTGTTGGCTGATATGGCTTTGCAAGATATTAAAGCCGGACATGGAGTTTGTTTTATTGATCCACATGATACTTATGAAAGTATTTTAGAAAGAATCCCGCCAGAAAGAATTGAAGATGTAATTTATTTTGATCCATCCCAAACTGAACGACCAATGGGTTTTAATGTGATGGAATGCGATCGAGAAGACCAAAAGGATTTTGTAACAAGTTCAATTATTAATTTGATGTATAAACTTTACGATCCTTATAAAACGGGAATTATTGGGCCACGCTTTGAACATGCTATTAGAAATATTATGTTGACAGTAATGATTGAGAAGGGCGCGACATTTATTGAAGTTGTTCGCTGTTTAACGGATCAAAGTTATATTCAAGAATTATTACCAAAATTGACCGATCCAATGGTTAAGCGATATTGGACAGACCAAATTGCTCAAACCAGTGATTTTCATAAATCAGAAGTTTTAGATTATATTGTGTCAAAATTCGGCCGATTTATTACTAATACGATGATGAGAAATATTATTGGACAAAGTACTTCGTCCTTTAATTTTAGAAAAGCTATGGATGAGGGAAAGATTTTGATAATTAATTTGGCAAAGGGCACAATTGGAGAGGAAAATTCGGCATTTTTAGGTTTGGTATTGATTCCAAAAATTTTAATTGCGGCTATGAGCCGACAAGATACACCAGAAGCATTGAGAAAAGATTTTTATTTATACGTGGATGAATTTCAAAATTTTGCCACCCAAGATTTTGCTGTGATTTTATCTGAAGCAAGAAAATATCACTTAAATTTGACTGTGGCCAACCAATTTATTTCTCAAATGGATGATGAAGTTAAAAATGCAGTTTTTGGAAACGTAGGTACTATTGCTAGTTTTAGATTGGGTATTTCCGATGCTGGATTTTTAGCTAAGCAATTTCAGCCAGAATTTGGAGAACATGATTTGTTAAATTTAGGAACTGGAGAGGTTTATATGAAAACAATGATAGATGGGGTGCCAAAACAACCATTTTCTTTAAAGGTGTCAGCGGCGGAAAGACAAAAACCAGGAGACCCAAAAAAGGCAGAAATGATTAAGAAATTATCGGCATTAAAATATGGACGACCGAGAGAACTAGTAGAAGCAGAGATTGCAAAAAGGGCTAGATTGTAGGCCGATTTTTTAAAGCTCTTTTAGTTTGATACCTTTGGATTCTTCTTTAGAATCGATTAATTCCAAATATTTTTCAGTGGTAGAAATTCTTTTGTGGCCAACAATTTGGGAAACGACATCGATTGGGACGCCAGATTTAAGTTGAAAAACAATAAAAGTGTTACGAAGATCATTAACTTTAATGTTTTTAATATCAGCCTTATTAAAATAACGATTTAGGAGACTTCTAATGTTTCTGGCTAAAAGACTGCGACCAGTTTTAGTGACAAAAACATTTTTGGCTTTGCCTGGATAACGACCATCGTCTAAATATTTTTTAAGGGCGGTTTTAGCTGAATTATTTAAAGGAACTACCCTAGAAGAATGGGATTCATAAATTTCAATTAAAATTTCATTATCTTTAACATTGTCTAATTTTAAATTTTCGATTTCTTTAATTCGTAAACCTGATTGGAGCATTAACTCAACAATGGCAGTGGCACGATTATCGTTGCGGCAAGCATCACGAAGAGATCGATATTCAATTGGTTTTAAAATTTTTGGTAAATCATTTTCATATTTTGGATGTTTAATTTCAACAGAAGGATCCAACATAATGATACCTTCATTTTTTAAAAAGGAAAAAAAGTTTTTAATTGAATTAAGTTTTCTGGAAATTGATTTAGCAGTATATTCGTTTTGGGTTAAATCTTTTTTGAAAGATTCAATAAAACTTTCAGTGACTGTTTCAATATTTAAGGTTTGATCTTGTTTTTTTAAGAATGTAATTAATTGGTTTAAATCGCCCTTATAAGCTACAATAGTATTACTTGACTTGCCATTTTTGGTAAGCGCGTTGGTAAAAAGACTTAGAGCGTTTTCAAGTGATAAGTCGGCCATAAATATAAATTATACTAACAAATATGGCTTATAATAACATTAATTAGGATTGATTACAAGGTAATGAAAAAAATTTTTTTGATTTTTTTAGGTTTGGTTATATCTGGATCAATAATTGGTAATATAAAAACCCAATATAGCACTTTGAAAGAGGCAGAAAAACAGAATTTAAAAATAGAAAAGGAAATATCTAAATTTAATCAAGAAAATCAGATTTTAAATCAAAAGGTGGAATATGCCACTAGTAGTGCTTTTTTAGAACAGGAGGCACGTGATAAATTAGCTTTGGGAAATGAAAGTGATGTTTGGCTTGATTTGGGTGAGGAAAAAAATATAAATTTGTTTCCTAAGGTTAATGAAACAAAAAAAATAGCTAAAATTAAACAGTGGATTAGCCTGTTTACTCGATAAAATGATCGTGATAGAATATCGAACAAGTCTCCTACACATAAAGCTTCGGAAGACTATACATGCGGGGTAGTGTACGGCTGCACGTGAGGCTCATAATCTCACAGGCTAGGTTCAACTCCTAGCCCCGCAACAAACAAAGGGGTCGTCATTAGTTTGACGGCTTTTTTGTTTTTTGTATTTGACTTTTCGTGTTTTATTTGGGTAAATAATATATGGCTAAATTTAAAGAGCGAATTTTGGCAAGAAAGTTAAGAAATGAGGGTAAAAGTATTAAGAATATATCTCAATTAGTAGGAGTTTCAAAAAGTACAGTAAGTTTATGGTGTAATGATATCTTTCTTTCTGAGCTACAAAAAGACCATTTAAACCAAATATCTATTAACGCCGTAAAAAGAGGAAGTCTTATTGCAAATGAAAACAAAAAACGAGAGCGATTAGAAAGAATAAAACTTTATGAATCAATAGGAATAAAGAAAATAAATAAATTATCAAAACGAGAATTGTTTTTAGTTGGAGCGGCACTTTACTAGGCGGAGGGTGGAAAAAATCAAAGAAAAGTTGTTTTTATAAATTCCGATCAAAAAATGATTTTATTATTGGTAAGATGGGTGATAGAATGTTTAAATATCCCTAAAGAAAGGCTAATTTTACGAGTTGAAATTAATGAAATACATAAAGAAAGACTGAGTATTGTGGAAAAATATTGGTCAAATTTGATAAAAATTCCGATAAATCAGTTTAGAAAAGCCAGTCTAAAACATAGTATTGTAAAGAAATTTTATAAAAATAATTCTAGTTATTTTGGGTCTCTTCAATTAACTGTGTCCAAAGGCACTAATCTAAATTATGAAATATTGGGCTATATTGAAGGATTAGCCAGTGCTGTTGGGAAGAACACATGATAAAATAGTGACTATGGCAGGGTAGCTCAACGGTTAGAGCAATCGTTTCATAAGCGATAGGTTGTGGGTTCAATTCCCGCCCCTGCTACGTTAGAACTCCATGGGTATGTAGCTCAGTTGGTTAGAGCACCGATCTTATAAGTCGG
>Ga0172379_10009916_pt1 | contig 11654 bp, 5 predicted proteins | sample GrowelOW334metaG_FD_119756 | JGI IMG/M metagenome (GOLD analysis project Ga0172379, IMG submission 119756) | Groundwater microbial communities from an aquifer near a municipal landfill in Southern Ontario, Canada - Groundwater well OW334 metaG | ecosystem: Environmental > Aquatic > Deep... | reverse complement strand
AGCCACCATGGCGTATTCCTATACCGAAAAAAAGCGCATTCGCAAGAGCTTTGCCAAGCGGGCCAACGTCCTCGACGTGCCCTTTCTGCTGGCGACGCAGATCGAGTCCTACACGCGCTTCCTGCAGGCCGACGTGCCGCCGGCGCAGCGCCGCAACGAAGGCTTGCAAGCCGCGTTCACGTCGATTTTCCCGATTGTTGCGCATTCGGGAAATGCCCGCCTGCACTTTGTCGAGTTCATGCTTGGTGAGCCGACGTTCGATGTCAAGGAATGCCAGCAACGTGGCCTGACCTTCGCCAGCCCGCTGCGCGCCAAGGTCCGTCTCGAACTGCTTGACCGTGACACCAAGGCAGTGAAGGAAGTCAAGGAAGACCAGCCGCTGTACATGGGTGAAATTCCCCTGATGACGACTACGGGCTCCTTTGTCATCAACGGCACCGAGCGAGTCATCGTTTCCCAGTTGCATCGTTCACCGGGTGTGTTCTTTGAGCACGACAAGGGCAAGACCCACAGCTCCGGCAAACTGCTGTTCTCGGCGCGCATCATTCCCTATCGCGGCTCATGGCTGGATTTCGAATTTGATCCGAAGGACATCCTTTACTTCCGTATCGACCGCCGGCGCAAGATGCCGGTGACGATTCTGCTGAAGTCGATCGGCCTGACGCACGAGCAGATCCTCGCCACCTTCTTCGAGTCCGACAGTTTCCATTTTGCCAAGAAGGGCATTCTTTTCGAGGTGGTGCCCGAGCGCCTGCGTGGCGAGGTGGCGAAGTTCGACATCCTCGACAAGGCTGAACAGGTCATCGTCGCCAAGGACAAGCGGATCACCGTCAAGCATATCCGTGAAATGGCCGAGGCCGGTATCAAGAAAATCATCGTGCCCGATGAGTTCATGATCGGCCGCATCATCGCCCGCAACATAGTGAATGCGGAGACCGGCGAAGTACTGGCCAACGCCAACGATGAGATTACCGAGGACCTACTGGCCAAGCTGGCGGCCAGCGGCATCGAGCAGATTCAGACGCTTTACGTCAACGATCTGGATCGCGGCGCCTACATTTCATCGACGCTGCGTATTGATGAGAGCGCAGACCAATGGGCCTCGCGCGTGGCGATTTACAGAATGATGCGCCCCGGCGAGCCGCCGACGGAAGACGCTGTGGAGAATCTGTTCCACGGTTTGTTCTACTCGGAAGAGCGCTACGACCTTTCCGCTGTTGGCCGCATGAAATTCAATCGTCGCGTCGGTCGCGACGAGATTGAAGGCGCCGGCACGTTGTCGAATGAAGATATCGTCGACGTCGTCCGGATACTTGTCGAGCTACGCAACGGTCGCGGCGAAGTGGACGACATCGATCACTTGGGCAATCGTCGCGTGCGTTCGGTTGGCGAACTCGCCGAGAATCAGTTCCGTGCCGGTCTGGTGCGTGTCGAACGTGCCGTCAAGGAGCGCCTGAACCAGGCTGAAAGCGACAACCTGATGCCGCACGACTTGATCAACGCCAAGCCGATCTCGGCAGCGATCAAGGAGTTCTTCGGCTCCAGCCAGCTGTCGCAGTTCATGGACCAGACCAACCCGTGTCGGAGATCACGCATAAGCGGCGTGTCTCGGCCCTCGGCCCGGGCGGCTTGACCCGTGAGCGTGCCGGATTCGAAGTGCGCGATGTGCACCCGACCCATTACGGCCGCGTCTGCCCGATCGAGACACCGGAAGGTCCGAACATCGGCCTGATCAACTCGCTGGCGCTGTATGCGCGCACCAACGAGTACGGTTTCATGGAAACACCTTATCGCAAGGTGGAGAACAGCCACGTCACCAACGAGATCGAATATCTCTCGGCGATCGAGGAAGGCAAGTACGTTATTGCCCAGGCCAATGCTCAGTTGGACAAGAAGGGCAAGCTCAGTGACGCTCTGGTTTCCTGCCGCTTCAAGGGTGAATTTGAATTGAAGGAGCCGCCCGAGGTTCAGTACATGGACGTGGCGCCGAGTCAGATCGTGTCCGTCGCGGCTTCGCTGATCCCGTTCCTCGAGCACGATGACGCCAACCGGGCACTGATGGGCGCCAACATGCAGCGCCAGGCGGTTCCCTGCCTGCGTCCGGAAAAGGCTTTTGTCGGTACCGGCATCGAGCGTACCGTGGCAGTCGACTCGGGCACGGCGGTGCAAGCGTTGCGTGGCGGCGTGGTGGACTACATCGACGCCAACCGAATCGTGGTACGTGTCAATGACGCGGAGACGGTGTCGGGTGAAGTCGGCGTCGACATCTATAACCTGATCAAGTACACCCGCTCCAATCAGAACACCAACATCAACCAGCGACCCATCGTCAGGGTCGGCGACCTGATTGCCAAGGGTGACGTGGTGGCCGATGGCGCCTCCACCGACCTCGGGGAACTGGCGCTGGGCCAGAACATGCTGGTGGCGTTCATGCCCTGGAACGGCTACAACTTCGAGGATTCGATCCTGATCTCGGAACGCGTGGTGGCGGATGATCGCTTCACTTCGATCCATATCGAGGAACTGACGGTCGTCGCACGCGACACCAAACTGGGCGCCGAGGAAATTTCGCGCGATATAGCCACTCTTGGCGAATCGCAACTCGGGCGCCTTGACGAGTCGGGCATCGTCTACATTGGCGCTGAAGTCGAAGCAGGGGACGTGCTGGTCGGCAAGGTAACGCCGAAGGGCGAGACGCAGCTCACGCCGGAAGAGAAACTGCTGCGCGCAATCTTCGGTGAGAAAGCCTCCGATGTGAAGGACACCTCGCTGCGTGTACCGTCCGGCATGATCGGCACGGTGATTGATGTTCAAGTGTTTACCCGGGAGGGTATCGAGCGCGACAAGCGTGCGCAGTCGATCATTGACGACATGCTGAAGAGCTACAAGCAGGATCTGGCGGACCAGATGCGCATCGTCGAGCGAGACACCTTCGCCCGCATCGAGAAGCTGCTGACCAACAAAACCGCCAGCAAGGGGCCGAAAAAGCTGGTCAAGGGCACCAAGATCACCAAGGCCTATCTCGAATCGGTAGAGCATTACCACTGGTTTGACATCTCGCTGGTCGATGAAGATGCTCAGCAGCAACTCGAAAATCTGCGCGATAGCGTGGAGCAGACCCGCAAGGACTTCGACGTCGCCTTCGAGGCGAAGAAGAAGAAGTTGACCCAGGGCGACGAGCTGCCGCCGGGTGTACAGAAGATGGTCAAGGTCTATCTTGCCGTCAAGCGTCGCCTGCAACCCGGTGACAAGATGGCCGGCCGTCACGGCAACAAGGGCGTGGTCTCCAAGATTGTTCCTATCGAGGACATGCCGCATATGGCAGACGGCACGCCGATGGATATCGTACTCAACCCCTTGGGCGTACCCTCGCGGATGAATATCGGCCAGATTCTGGAAACTCACCTCGGGTGGGCGGCCAAGGGCCTTGGTCAGAAGATCGGCGAGATGCTGAGGAAGCAAGCGGCGGCAGCAGAGATCCGCAAGCTGCTGAACAAGATCTACAACGCTTCAGGTCGCAGCGAGGACATTGACGGCCTGACCGAAAAAGAAGTCGTGGAGCTCGCGGGGAACCTGCAGGGCGGTGTGCCTTTCGCGACGCCGGTGTTCGACGGTGCCAATGAGGCCGAAATCAAGGCCATGCTGGAACTCGCCGGCTTGCCCACCAACGGGCAGGTAGACCTGTACGACGGTCGCACCGGGGACTCATTCGAGCGCCAGGTCACTGTCGGCTACATGCACGTGTTGAAGTTGCATCACCTGGTAGACGACAAGATGCATGCCCGTTCCACCGGCCCTTACAGCCTCGTTACCCAGCAACCCTTGGGCGGCAAGGCGCAGTTCGGTGGTCAGCGCTTCGGCGAAATGGAAGTGTGGGCACTGGAGGCCTACGGTGCCGCGTACGTGTTGCAGGAAATGCTTACCGTCAAGTCCGACGACGTCAACGGTCGTACGAAGGTGTACGAAAACATCGTCAAGGGCGAGCACAAGATCGATGCCGGCATGCCGGAATCCTTCAACGTGCTGGTCAAGGAAATTCGCTCGCTGGCGATCGACATCGATCTCGAGCGTTACTGACCCGATAGCTGCCCACTGGAGATAATCATATGAAGAGCCTGTTTGCAGACCTTTTCAAGCAAAACCTGGCGGCCGAAGAAGAATTCGACGCAATTACCATCGGCCTTGCTTCGCCCGACAAAATTCGCTCCTGGTCCTACGGCGAAGTCAAGAAGCCGGAGACCATCAACTACCGCACTTTCAAGCCGGAACGCGACGGCCTGTTCTGCGCCAAGATCTTTGGCCCGGTCAAGGACTACGAGTGTCTCTGCGGCAAGTACAAGCGCCTGAAGCACCGTGGCGTGATCTGCGAAAAGTGCGGCGTTGAAGTCACCCAGTCGAAGGTCCGTCGCGAACGCATGGGCCACATCGAGTTGGCTTCGCCGACCGCACACATCTGGTTTCTGAAGAGCCTGCCGAGCCGTCTGGGCATGGTGCTCGACATGACGCTGCGCGACATTGAGCGCGTCCTGTATTTTGAAGCCTTCGTGGTCGTTGATCCGGGCATGACCCCGCTCAATCGCGCGCAGCTGCTGACGGAAGATGATTACCTTGCCAAGGTCGAGGAGTATGGCGACGACTTCACGGCCGTGATGGGTGCCGAGGGTGTGCGCGAACTGCTGCGCACCCTGGATCTCAACCGCAGCGTCGAGACTCTGCACCAGGAACTGGAGACCACCGGATCCGAAGCGAAGAGCAAAAAGATTTCCAAGCGACTCAAGGTTCTCGAGGGTTTCCAGCAGTCGGGCATCAAGCCGGAGTGGATGATTCTTGAGGTGCTGCCGGTGCTGCCGCCGGACCTGCGACCGCTGGTTCCGCTGGATGGCGGGCGTTTTGCCACATCGGACCTGAACGATCTTTATCGCCGGGTCATCAACCGCAACAATCGTCTCAAGCGCCTGCTCGAACTCAAGGCGCCGGACATCATTGTTCGCAACGAAAAGCGCATGCTGCAGGAAGCCGTCGACTCGCTGCTTGACAACGGTCGCCGTGGCAAGGCAATGACCGGCGCCAACAAGCGTCCGCTGAAGTCGCTGGCCGACATGATCAAGGGCAAGGGCGGCCGTTTCCGTCAGAACCTGCTGGGCAAGCGCGTCGATTACTCAGGCCGCTCGGTGATCGTCGTCGGTCCGCAACTCAAGCTGCACCAGTGCGGCCTGCCGAAGAAAATGGCGCTCGAGTTGTTCAAGCCCTTCATCTTCGAGCGTCTCGAGAAAATGGGTATTGCCAGCACCATCAAGGCGGCGAAGAAGGAAGTCGAAGCCGAAACCCCGGTGGTGTGGGACATTCTCGAAGAGGTCATTCGCGAGCATCCGGTGATGTTGAACCGCGCCCCGACGCTGCACCGTCTCGGTATTCAGGCCTTCGAACCGACTTTGATCGAAGGCAAGGCGATCCAATTGCATCCGCTGGTCTGCGTGGCATTCAACGCCGACTTCGACGGTGACCAGATGGCCGTGCACATCCCGCTTTCTCTCGAAGCACAGATGGAAGCCCGCACCCTGATGCTGGCCTCGAACAACGTATTGTCTCCCGCCAACGGACAGCCGATCATTGTGCCGTCGCAGGACGTCGTGCTAGGCCTTTACTACGCTACCCGCGAGAATGTTTCCGCCCGCGGCAACGGCATGATGTTTGCGGATATCGCCGAAATAACCCGTGCCATCGACTCGCGTCAGATCGACCTGCATGCGCGCATCACGGTACGCATTCGCGAGTATGAACTGGACGCTGATAAGCACTGGCAGCCGAAAATCACCCGCTATTCAACCACCGCAGGACGCGCCCTGCTGTCGGAGATTCTGCCGCGTGGTCTGCCGTTCAAGGTGATCGACAAGCCGCTGAAGAAGAAGGAAATCTCCAAGCTTATTGACGAGAGCTTCCGTCGTTGCGGGCTCAAGGAGACCGTGGTTTTTGCCGACAAACTGATGCAAGCCGGCTTCCGTCTGGCAACCCGCGCCGGTATCTCGATCTGCGTCGACGACATGCTGGTGCCGACCCAGAAGCACAGCCTGATAGCGGCGGCGGAAACCGAGGTCAAGGAAATCGAAAAGCAATACACCTCTGGTCTGGTGACTGTCGGCGAGCGCTACAACAAGGTGGTGGATATCTGGGGCCGTGCCGGCGATCAGGTAGCCAAGGCCATGATGGATCAACTCGCTCATCAGACGGTTACCGGTCCGGATGGCAAGCAGGTAAGCCAAGAGTCATTCAATTCCATCTACATGATGGCCGACTCCGGCGCGCGCGGTTCTGCCGCGCAGATTCGGCAACTGGCCGGTATGCGCGGCCTGATGGCCAAGCCGGACGGCTCGATCATCGAGACCCCGATTACGTCCAACTTCCGCGAGGGACTGAACGTTTTGCAGTACTTCATTTCGACTCACGGCGCGCGCAAGGGCTTGGCCGACACCGCATTGAAGACTGCCAACTCCGGTTATCTGACCCGCCGTCTGGTGGACGTCACTCAGGATCTGGTGGTGATCGTGGACGATTGCGGCACCCATAACGGTTTTGTGATGAAGGCCTTGGTGGAGGGCGGCGAAGTGATTGAGCCGTTGCGCGAGCGCATTCTTGGTCGCGTCACCACCAACGACGTGATTCATCCGGACACGCAGGAGGTTCTGTTTGCCGCCGGTTACCTGCTTGACGAGGACGCCGTCGACGCCATCGAGGTGCTTGATATCGATGAAGTTCGCGTGCGTAGCCCGCTGTCCTGCGAAACCCGCTACGGACTATGCGCCAAGTGCTACGGCCGCGATCTGGGCCGCGGTTCATTGGTCAATGCCGGCGAGGCCGTCGGCGTCATCGCCGCCCAGTCAATCGGCGAGCCAGGTACCCAGCTGACGATGCGTACTTTCCACGTCGGTGGCGCGGCATCGCGTTCGGCAGCGCAAAGCAGCATCGAAGCCAAGAGTACCGGCGTGATTCGCTTCACCGCGACCATGCGTTACGTCACAAATCCGAAGAACGAGAAGATTGTCATCTCCCGCTCCGGGGAATTGATGATTACCGACGACAATGGTCGCGAGCGTGAACGCCACAAAGTGCCCTACGGCGCAACGTTGCGGGCTGACGACGGCAAGGCGGTCAAGGCCGGGGCTCAGCTGGCCACGTGGGATCCGCACACCCGTCCGATCGTTACCGAGTATGCAGGTACGATCAAGTTCGAGAACGTCGAGAAGAACGCCACGGTCGCCGAACAGATGGACGAGGTTACCGGCCTCTCCACACTCGTCGTTATCGATCCCAAGCGCGGCGCCAAGGCATCCAAGGGAGTTCGCCCGCAGGTCAAGCTGATCGACGAGTCGGGCCAGGAAGTCAAGATCCACGGCACCGACCACATCGTGACCATTACCTTCCAGGTCGGCTCGCTGATTACCGTAAAGGATGGTCAGACCGTTGCGGTTGGCGACATTCTGGCCCGGATCCCGCAGGAGTCGTCCAAGACCCGCGACATTACCGGCGGTTTGCCGCGCGTTGCGGAACTCTTCGAAGCACGCATACCGAAGGATGCTGGCGTGTTGGCGGAAGTCACCGGCACCGTTTCCTTCGGCAAGGATACCAAGGGCAAGCAGCGTCTGGTGATCACCGAGCCGGACGGCTCGGCGCATGAGTATCTGATCACCAAGGACAAGCACGTGATGGCCCACGACGGTCAGGTGGTGAACAAGGGTGAGGTGATTGTGGACGGCCCGGCCGATCCCCATGACATTCTGCGCTTGAAGGGGGTTGAGGAATTGGCCCGCTACATCATTGATGAAGTTCAGGACGTATATCGCTTGCAGGGCGTGAAGATCAACGACAAGCATATTGAGGTGATCGTGCGCCAGATGTTGCGCCGTGTGGTAATTGCGCATCCGGGCGATTCGAACTTCATCAAGGAAGAGCAAGTCGAACGCGCTGCGGTACTGGACGAGAATGACAAGTTGATTGCGGCCGGCAAAACGCCTGCGATCTACGAATTCATGTTGCACGGCATTACCAAAGCCAGCTTGTCGACCGACTCCTTCATCTCGGCGGCGTCTTTCCAGGAAACCACTCGCGTATTGACCGAAGCTGCGATCATGGGCAAGCGCGATGAATTGCGCGGGCTCAAGGAGAACGTTATTGTCGGCCGCCTGATTCCGGCGGGAACCGGCATGGCTTACCACCGCACGCGCCGCAAGCAGTCCCGTAGTGGAGCCGAGGCGCAGAGTCTGTTCGATCTGCCGGCGGCTGCGGAAGATGCTGCGGTGGCAGCGGAAGACTCGCAAGCAGGTTGACGCTCGCCGCCAGCCATTCTATAATCCGGCCTCTTTGCCCTTGGCAGGGGCCGATTTTTTGCAAATTTGCAGCGTATTTCGCACCGCATTCAGGACCTATATATGCCTACCATTAACCAACTCGTGCGCAAGGGCCGTCAGGCGCCGCAGTCGAAAAGCAAGGTGCCCGCACTCGGCAACAGCCCTGCGCGGCGCGGTGTCTGCACTCGTGTTTACACCACCACCCCGAAGAAGCCGAACTCGGCGTTGCGGAAGGTCGCCAAAGTGCGACTGACCAATGGCTTCGAGGTGATTTCCTACATTGGTGGCGAAGGCCACAATCTGCAGGAACACTCGGTGGTGCTCATTCGCGGCGGTCGGGTCAAGGATCTGCCGGGTGTGCGTTACCACATCGTGCGCGGCAGCCTTGATACCCAGGGTGTCAAGGACCGCAAGCAAAGCCGTTCGAAGTACGGCGCCAAGCGGCCCAAGGCCGCCTGATCCGGGTCTTAAGGAGATACCATGCCCCGTCGTCGTGAAGTTCCCAAACGTGACATCCTGCCCGATCCGAAATTCGGCAGCGTTGATCTTTCCAAGTTTGTCAATGTGCTGATGGCCAGCGGCAAGAAGTCGGTAGCCGAGCGCATCATTTATGGCGCCTTCGCTCAAATCCAGTCGAAGAGCGGCAAGGATCCGCTGGAGGTCTTTACTTTGGCGGTGAATAATGTCAAGCCACTAGTTGAGGTCAAGAGCCGTCGAGTGGGCGGCGCCAACTACCAGGTGCCCGTGGAGGTGCGTCCCTCGCGGCGCATGGCCTTGTCCATGCGCTGGCTTCGCGAAGCAGCGAGAAAGCGCAGCGAGAAGTCGATGGGCCAGCGTCTTGCCGCCGAGTTGCTTGAGGCGTCCGAAGGACGTGGTGCGGCGATGAAGAAGCGCGAAGAAGTTCACCGTATGGCGGAAGCCAACAAGGCGTTCTCGCATTTCCGTTTCTGAGTAGTATCGCGCCTCGTCGGGTGTCCGCCGAGGCTTTCGTTTTTGTCTGCCGCCCTGTCGCTTCGTGAAACGAGGCCTCATGGCGGTTTGGTTTAGATAAGGCAGGTAAATCAAGTGGCCCGCAAGACTCCCATCGAGCGCTATCGCAATATAGGCATTTCGGCGCATATCGACGCCGGCAAGACCACCACCACCGAGAGAATTCTGTTCTACACCGGGGTCAATCACAAAATTGGCGAAGTCCACGATGGCGCAGCCACCATGGACTGGATGGAGCAGGAACAGGAGCGCGGAATTACGATTACCTCGGCGGCGACTACCTGTTTCTGGAAGGGGATGGGGCAGAATTTTCTGGAGCACCGAGTCAATATCATCGATACACCGGGACACGTCGACTTCACGATCGAGGTGGAGCGCTCCATGCGCGTGCTTGACGGTGCCTGTATGGTCTATTGTGCCGTCGGTGGCGTCCAGCCGCAGTCCGAGACCGTCTGGCGTCAAGCCAACCGCTACGGTGTGCCGCGTCTGGCTTTCGTGAACAAGATGGACCGCCAGGGCGCCGACTTCTTCAAGGTGCATGACCAGATGCGCATGCGCCTCAAGGCCAATCCTATTCCGCTGCAGATACCGATCGGCGCCGAGGAGAAGTTTGAAGGCGTGATCGATTTGGTCAAGATGAAGTCCATTGTCTGGGACGAGGCGAGTCAAGGGGTCAAGTTTCAGTACGGCGAGATTCCCGCAGAACTTAAAGCCAAGGCCGATGAGTGGCGCGAAAAGATGGTTGAGGCTGCTGCTGAGGCATCCGAGGAATTGATGAACAAGTACCTCGAAAGCGGCGATCTGACCGAGGAAGAGATCAAGGCCGGTTTGCGTGCGCGTACGCTGAACGCCGAAATTGTGCCCATGCTTTGCGGCTCCGCGTTCAAGAACAAGGGCGTGCAGGCGATGTTGGATGCCGTCATTGAATACTTGCCGGCCCCGACGGATGTTCCGCCGGTCGAGGGTATTCTTGAAAACGAGCAGATGGGTGAGCGCAAACCGAATGACACTGACCCGTTTGCGGCCTTGGCCTTCAAGATCATGACCGACCCCTATGTCGGCCAGCTGACCTTTTTCCGGGTGTATTCCGGCACGGTCAAGACCGGCGATACCATTTTCAATCCGATCAAAGGCCGCAAGGAACGCCTTGGCCGAATCCTGCAGATGCACGCCAATCAGCGGGAGGAGATCAAAGAGGTATTTGCGGGCGACATCGCTGCCGCGGTCGGCCTGAAAGAGGCCACCACGGGCGAGACCCTGTGCGATCCCGCGCATGTGATCACGCTTGAGCGGATGGTATTTCCCGAACCGGTGATTCACGTTGCCGTTGAGCCCAAGACCAAGGTCGACCAGGAGAAGATGGGTATCGCGCTCAATCGCTTGGCGCAGGAAGACCCATCTTTCCGCGTGCGAACGGACGAAGAATCAGGTCAGACCATTATTTCCGGTATGGGCGAACTCCACCTGGAAATTCTTGTTGATCGCATGCGTCGCGAATTTGGCGTCGAAGCCAACGTGGGCGCTCCGCAGGTGGCCTATCGCGAAGCCGTTCGCAAGTCAGTAGAGCAGGAAGGAAAATTTGTCAAACAGTCGGGCGGTCGGGGTCAATATGGCCACGTCTGGATCAAACTGGAGCCGAATGAGGCGGGCAAGGGTTTTGAGTTCGTCGACATGATCAAGGGCGGGTCTGTGCCGCGTGAATTCATCCCCGCGGTTGAAAAGGGCCTCAGGGACACCTTGCCGAATGGTGTGTTGGCCGGTTACCCCGTGGTGGATGTGAAGGTAACGCTGTTTGATGGCTCTTACCATGACGTGGATTCCAACGAAAACGCCTTCAAGATGGCCGCATCGATGGCTTTCAAGGACGCCATGCGCAAGGCTAGCCCGGTACTGCTGGAGCCGATGATGGCGGTCGAGGTGGAGACGCCGGAAGACTACATGGGCAACGTCATGGGCGATCTGTCCGGCCGTCGCGGTATCGTTCATGGCATGGAAGATCAGGTCGGCGGCATCAAGGTGATCAAGGCTGAAGTGCCGCTGGCTGAGATGTTCGGCTACTCGACTACGCTGCGTTCGCTGTCTCAGGGACGGGCCACCTACAGCATGGAATTCAAGCACTACACCGAGGCGCCAAAGAATGTCGCCGAAGCAGTCATCAACAAGAAATGATCGACTAACTATCGTTCTCTAAGGAAATCAGACATGGCGAAAGCGAAATTTGAGCGGACGAAGCCGCACGTAAACGTGGGGACGATTGGTCACGTTGACCATGGCAAGACGACGTTGACGGCGGCGATGACATCGGTGCTGTCGGCGAAGTTT
>Ga0172379_10009915_pt1 | contig 11655 bp, 8 predicted proteins | sample GrowelOW334metaG_FD_119756 | JGI IMG/M metagenome (GOLD analysis project Ga0172379, IMG submission 119756) | Groundwater microbial communities from an aquifer near a municipal landfill in Southern Ontario, Canada - Groundwater well OW334 metaG | ecosystem: Environmental > Aquatic > Deep... | reverse complement strand
GAATTCGGTCTCAAGCCCGTCGCGCCGTGGCTGCTGGCGTTGCGCCCGACCAAGGACGCCGCGCCGCGCGTGGACCTCGGCGACCTCGGCATGGAGATTTCGATTCTCGAAACGGACGTGCTGCCGCTGCGGCTCAACGCGCTGGATGACTACGGGGTTCGCGAGGCGGCGGTGAACACGGAAATCGTCGCGTCGCTCGACCCGACGAACACGCCGGCAATCTCGCAGTTCAGGAAGCCGGCGGCGGGTGCCCAGGAGCGGCGCTTCACGAACACCTTCATGTTCAGCCCCACGGTCATGCGCATCCCGGCGGACTCGATCGTCGAGGTGAAGGGCCTGGCCACGGACTTCCTGCCCGGTCGCGAGCCGGCGGAGTCGGTCACGCATCGCATCAACATCGTCGGCCTTGCGAAGCACGCCGAGCTGGTGCGGCAGCAGCTCGACGCGCTCTTCGCGCAGGTCGAGGAAGTCACGCGCAAGGAGGAGGCCATCTCCGCCGCCACGCGGGAGCTGATGGGATTGCCGGAGGCAAAACTGAAGTCCGACGAGGCCGCGAAGAAGGCCGGCGAGCAGGCGGACGAGCAGGCGCGCAACGCCGCGCAGCTCGATCGCATCGCGCAGCAGGGACAGGACATCGTCCGCGAGGCGATGCGCAACCCGACGCTCACGCAGCAGACGCTTCGCGAGTGGACGCAGAACCTCGCGCAGATGAAGTCGCTCGCGCAGGGGGAGATGAAGGACGCACAGCAGTCGTTGCAGAAGGCGCAGGAAAGCAGCGCCGCCGAGCAGCGCGCGGACGAGGCGACCAAGGCGCTCGATGCGGAGGAGAAGGCGCTGGAGAAGTTGCAGGCGCTCCAGAAGAAGATGAACGACGGCCTCGACAACCTGCAGGCGCTCACGCTGTCGCAGCGTCTGAAGAAACTTTCCGAGTCGGAACAGGGCCTGGGCGAACAGCTCGGCAAGGTGGTGGGCGAGACGATCGGCCTGCTGCCGCGCGAGCTGCCGGAGCGCTACAAGAAAATCAACGCGTCGCTGGCCGGCGACCAGGGCGGCGTGAAGGCCGAGGCCGAGAAGGTCGTGGCGGAGATGAGCCGGTTCTTCGACCGGACGCAGCGGACGAATTACGGCGAGGTCGCGTCGGACATGAAGCAGGCGAACACCGCGAACGAACTGGACCGTGTGCGCGGATTGATTGATGCGAACATCGCGATGGATGCGATGGGCAACCTGACCACGTGGACGAAGCGTTTCGGCGACTGGGCCAAGAAGCTGGAGCCGCCGGAGGAGGAGAGCCAGGGCGGCGGCGAGGGCAAGGGCCAGCCGAAGGACGACAAGCTGCTCAGGATGCTGATGGCGGCCATCCGCCTGCGCGCGGGCGAGTCGAGGGTGTGGCAGCAGACGATGCTGCTGGAGGAGGAGAGGGCGCGCAACCCGCGCCACGCCGAGGGCGCCGTGAAGGTTGCGGAGCAGCAGAGGACATTGCGCGGCGACCTGACGAAATTGCAGATGGGCAACGACATCGAAGAGGCGAAGGAGTTCCTGCTGGACACGCAGGACGGCATGCGCGACGCGGAGACGGCGCTCTTCGACAAGCTGACCGGCGAACCGGCGCAGAAGCCCGAGAACGCGGCGCTCGCGCACCTGAGCGACCTCATCAACCTCATCAACGAACAGGCGAAGCGGCAGAAGAGCAGCAGCCAGCAGCAACAGCAGATGACGCAGGCGGAGGCCGAGATGATGATGCAGATGGCCCGGCAGGAGCAGCAGATCGGCATGAAACCCGGCCAGCAGCCCGGCCAAAACCCCAACGGCGGCACGACGGACAAGGCCAGCGCCGGCACAGTTGGCGATGCGCGTGGAGCCGAGGCGGCAGCGCGCCGCACCGGCAAGGGCAGCGGCGTGACGCGCCAGGTGCCGGCGGAGTTCCGCGAGGCGCTGGAGAATTATTTCAAAGCCGTGGAGGCGAAGCCGTGAGCGCGAAGCAGAAAGACCCGCTGGCTTGGTATGTGCCGCCGGAGGTTTTGCTCTGGCTGGATTTGTTGGTCATGTCGCTCATGGCAGGACTCGCCATGAGCTTGAGGACTGCCTTCTTCGCTGTCCGGCGTGGTGGCCCGACATTCGTCTTGCTGACATTCGGGTTGGTGTTGGTTGGCGTTCTGCTCCTGTTCTTCGCGCGCCTGCCGCTCTACCGGCAGCGGCGGTTCCTCACATTCGGCCCCGGTCAACTGGCAGGCGTTCATCGCCGACTTTATTTCGCGGCCTACGTCTGTTTGGGTTTCGGCGTCGTGATGATGTTAGCGCTGATTTGTTGTCTCTGAATCATGACTGGCACGCCGCTAACCACTCAACTTGGATCCTTGCCAAACGGAGTGCTCCGAACATTGGTCATTCTTTGGTCATTGGTCATTGGTCATTGGTCATTCCGCGAAGCATCCGCCCAGCAGCTCTTCGTCGAGAAGTCCGATGCCAGCCCGGCCGCGATTGACGTGATGTATGTGAAGGGCTTGCAGTATCTCGCCAAGACGCAGTCGGCGGACGGCCTGTGGGCGGATCCCTACGGACGCCAGCCGGGCGTGGTGGGCTTGTGCGTGGTGGCGATGCTCGCACACGGCGACGATCCGAACGTGGGGCCTTACGCCGTGTCCATCCGGCGCGGGCTGGACGCGATCCTCAAGCAGCAGAACAAGGACACCGGCTACCTCGGCAACTCGATGTATAACCACGGCTTCGGCACGCTCGCGCTGGCGGAGGCCTACGGCGCGGTGGATGACGCGCGGCTCGGCCCGGCGCTCCAGCGCGCCATCAACCTCATCGTCGCCTCGCAGGCGCGCAATCCGCACGGCGGCTGGCGCTACTCGCCGGAAAGCTCGGACGCGGACACGACGGTCAGCGGTGCCCAGATGGTGGCGTTGTTCGCCGCGCGCAACGCGGGCCTCGCAGTGCCGGAGGAGGCGATTCAGAAGGGACTCAAGTATTTCGCGAGCTGTAAGACCCCGGAGGGCGGCTACGGCTACACGGGGACGAGCGGCCCGAACGCCGCGCGCTGCGCCATCGGCGTGCTGGTGCTGGCGCTGGCCAAACAGAAGGACACGGCGGAGTTCAAGAGCGCGTGGCAGTTTCTTCAGAGTGCCGGCGCCGAATCGCACTACCAGCAATACTTCCTCTACTACGGCGCGCAGGCCTACTTCCACGCATCGCCCGACGCGTGGCGCAAGTGGAACGCGGCGAACATCAAGTCGCTCGCCGCCACGCAGAACAAGGACGGAAGCTGGGACGGGTCGTTTGGCAACTCGTTCGGCACGGCGGCCTCGCTCCTCTCGCTCGCGCTGAACTACCGCTTCCTGCCGATTTATGAGCGTTGAGGAATGACCAATTCCCAATGACCAATGCCCCCAATGAATGCCCAAGCCCCAATGACCGGATCGCGGCATGGTAGGGCGAGACTCTGTCGAGCCGTCGAAACCGCCACAGGCGGTGCGAGTGCAGCGAGCTTCTCCGCGAACTTGAAGAGATGCTCGCTGTGCTCGCCTCGCTCCGCTCGCAATGGGGCTCGACGGAGTCTCGCCCTACCGGGAATGGTCGCCCACCATTGGTCATTGCTCATTCTTTGGTCATTGGTCGTTGGTCATTGGTCATTCGCGCAAAGCAACCTTCCTCCCGCCACCGTCTCCTTCCTCGACGGTTCGTTTCTGCGCGGAGAGGTCGAACTGCTGAACGGCGAGACGCTCAAGTGGCGGCATCCAAACGCGCGGCTGCCCATCGAGTTCAGCACGACGAACCTGAACCTCATCCGCCTGCCGGCGCGCGTGATGGACCTGCCGGCAAACGGCGGGCCGGTCTGCCGCGTGAAGCTGGCCGGCGGCGACGAGTTTGAGGCGCGGCTGCTGTCGCTCGACGGCGACGGCTTCGAGGTGGAGACATGGTTCGCGGGCCGGCTGCGCGGGGCGCGCGCCGGGTTGGCAAGCCTGGCCTTCTACGGCAGCAGCCAGTCCGCGCTCTACGACGGCCCGCGCGTGGCGGACGAATGGCGGATCAGCACCGGTTCCGGCGCCCTCAACCGCGTCGGGGTGGAGCTCATCGGGGCCGACCACCCCGCCTTCCGACAGGTCGCCCCGCCTGCACCGCTGGCTGAGATCAAAATGGAGCCCGCTCCGCAGGAACGGGTCGTCCGGCTCAAGGCCGAGATCGCCGCCCTCAACGACAAGGTCGCGCCCGATGTGAAGCTGACGTTGGAAAAGCGGCTCAAGGAGGCGGAGGATCTGGCGGCGAAAGCGCCGGAAAAGGCCGCCGCTGCCGCCAACATCATGCGGATGGTCGGCGCAGCGCAGAAGGCTGCGACGGTCAGGGAGTTTCTCGCTTCAAACCTGGTGCGCTCGGCGGCGGACGCCGGCCAGACTTCATCGCGGATACTGGAGGCGTGGTTCGCGGAGTTTGACGACGCGGCCGGGCTGGTGAAAGGCGGGGCGAAGGAAACGAGTTTCAGGACACGCATAAAATCAGAGGCGGCGCTGCTGGGATATCGCTTGCTCAGGACGCTCGGGCCGGGAGTCGGCGAGGCCGAGGCGCTCGTCCTGGACCGGATGCGCGCCCGGGCGGCGGATGACGTGGGAGTTGTTGACGTGGCCGTGCGGGCCGTTGTGGAGGCGCAGGCGCAGGCGCTCGCCGGGGCTCGGGCAAAGGTGCTGGGCGCGCTGGGCTTGAACAATCTGAACCTCGCCGCCGGGGCCGAGCCGTTTCTGGCGGGGCGGGCGGCGGCGAACTCCGGTCCCGGTCCGGCCGCCGCATGGACTTTCCGGGACGGCGCGTATTTCTCGACCGGCGTGGGCACGCTGGGGCGCGAGTGCCTGCTGCCCACGAGGGCGCGCATCGAGTTCGATCTCGCGTGGAAGGGGCAGCCTTACTTCCGCTTCTCGTTTTTCACGCGCAGCACGGATCACTTCGACTTCAACGACGGCTGGCAGTTTTACACCTCGTCCTCGGGCCACATGTATTCGATGCGCCGTCCGGGCATGGGGGCCAGCAGCTCCTCCGGCGCGCGCGTCCCGCAGCTGCTCACGAAGAACTCGGTGCGCCTCACCTTCCTCGTCAACTCGGAGACCGAAACCACCGTCCTTCTCGCCGACGGCGAAAAAATCCACGAATGGAAGGGCATGGGATCGCCGGGCAACGGCACGGGCATCGTCTTCTACAACTACAACGTCAGCTCCCGCGTCCGCGTCAGCGCCATCAGCATCGCACCCTGGGACGGGCGCGAGCGCGACGCCGCGATTCCCGACACCGAGCCGGGCAAGGCCGTTGAAGCGCCGCCCCCGGACAGTGCGGTGGTTGAATTTGTGAACCGTGACCGGGCCGGCGGCACCCTTCACGGCATCCGCGACGGCCGGCTCACGTTCAGCCCGGCGGGCACGCGGATGGATATCCCCCTGTTGCGCGCGGCGGTGATCACCTTTCCGGCGGATGCAGCGCCGGAGCCGCCAAAGAGAGGGGGCGTTCAGATCACGCTGCATCGCGGCGAACGGCTCACCCTTGCGCTGGAGAAATGGGAGGCGGGGGAAATCATCGCAGTCAGCCGGATCCTCGGGCGGCTGAAGCTCAGCCCCGAATCCGTCCGCATGCTGCGCTTCAACCTGTCCGCGCCGCGAGGTTCGGCGGATGAATGGAGCGGCCCGTGAAGCCATCTATTCCCGCGCCTGTGATACAGTGTTCAGTGTTCAGTAATCAGTGTTCAGTAACCAGTCAGCCGCCGGACGCCGAAGCGCGCCCGGTTCGCCGCACTGAATACTGGAAACTGAATACTGATTACTTCCTCCTCCTCGCCGCGTTCCTGCTTTCCACTGCGCTCCCGCTCCCCGCCCAGCCCTCCAACCAGACTTCCGTGCCACGTCCGGCACCAAAGGTTCTGACTCCCCCGCCCGGCCAGGCTGAGATTTTTGCCCCTCTCCCAGGCCCGGCAGTGCCTGGTGGAGATGTGTTTCAGTTCCTAGATGGCTCTCGGCTGCATGGTTCCTTGCAGGCGATTGACCCCGCCAGCATCCGGTGGAAGCACCCGGCCTCCGCCGCGCCCATCGAGTTTTCCTCGCGCAACGCGCACCTGATCCGCCTCGCGCAGGCCGCACCGCCGCCGGCTGCAGCCAGCGCGCATCCCACCTGCCGCTTCCGCTTCCTCAACGGTGACGAACTGACCGGCAACCTGGTGTCGCTCGATGCGCAGCACATCGAGCTGGAGACGTGGTTCGCCGGAAAGCTCCGCGCGCCGCGCACCGGAGTGCAGTCGCTTGCGTTTCTCGCCCGGGGCTTTGCCACGCTTTACGACGGACCGGAAAACCTCGACGGCTGGGCCACCGGGCCGACGCCCGGCGCGTGGCAGCTCCGCGACGGAGTGCTGACCGCGGGTGCGAACGCCTTCATGGGCCGCGACCTCAAGCTCCCGCCGCAGGCGCGCATCGAGTTCGACGTGGGCAGCGGCGGCGCGCTGAACCTCTACTTCAGCCTGTATACCGACGCGGTCGAGCGCTTCAACTTCGCGAGCAGCGGCTACCAGTTCAACCTCGGCCTGGGCTACGTGAACCTGATGCGCGGGCAGGGCAACTTCGGGATGCAGCACCTCGGCCAGGCGCAGATTCCCGTGCCGTTTCCCGGGAAGAAAATGCACGTCGAAGTCCGGGCCGACATGGCCGCCGGCACCCTGACGCTGCTCGTGGACGGGAACGTGGTTCAGCAGTGGAATAATCCGAGTGCCGCGAAGCCGGAGCCGGCGCTTGAGCCAAACCTGCCGCCCACGGTGGCCGAAGCGGTCCGCGCCGCCGCCGCCGCGCGCGGGCCCGCGCTGCCGGGGACGGGCCTGTCTTTTTTCACGCTCAACAGCGGCATCCAGCTGAGCGGCATCCGTGTTTCGGCGTGGGACGGACGGCCCATCGAACCGGAGGTGCTCGCGACGAACTTCACCGGACAATTCGTGCGTTTTGCCAACAAGGACCGGGCGAACGGACAGGTGGAGACGATCCGCGACGGCAGGCTCGCGTTCGTGCCGACCGGAGGAATGCGGCTGGAAGTGCCGCTGGCCCGCGTGACGCAGATCGTCTTCGCCCCGGAGCAGCCGGCGGCGACGAACCGGCCGGCCGGCGAGACTCATGCGCGCCTGAGCAGCGGCGAGACCATCGCGCTCACGCAACCGCGCTGGGAGGGACGCCAGCTCGCCGGGGTCAGCCCACACTTTGGCCCCCTGCAATTCGACACGCGCTGGGTGCGCGTGCTCCGCTTCAACGCCGGGCGCGAACCCGCCACGCCCGACCTGCCGTTTCTCGGCACGGACGCCCGGCAATTCTTCGAGCGATGAGAAACGTGTTTCGTGTTGTGCGTTCCGTGCTGTGCGCCGTGGCTCGCAGGCGTCCGGCCCCATTCACGCTGTCCTCTCCCTCTCCCTTTGCGGAGCAAGGGGAGAGGGCCGGGGTGAGGGGTTGCGCGCGGCGGCGTTGGTGGCCGCACCCCTCATCCGGCCTCCGGCCACCTTCTCCCCTCGCTCTGCGAAGGGAGAAGGCCACGCTTCGCCCGCCTTCACTAATCACTAATCACTTCCCGCTCCGCCTCTTCACGTCGGCAGCATTGCTTCTGCTTCTCGCTGCCAACGCCTTCGCCGCCCCGCCTCCCCAGGCCATCCTCTTCCGCAACGGCGACATGCTTGCCGGCCGGCTGGAGTCCATCACGCCGGCGGACGGCCTGCGCTGGCGGCATGTGGACGCGGCGGCGGCGATCCAGTTCCAGCCCGGTGCGCTGGCGGAAATCCACCTCGGCACGCAGGCACAGCCGCCCGCGCCCGCGCCGAACTTCTGCTTCGTCCGCCTCACGAACGGCGACGAACTCTCCGGCAATCTCAAGTCGCTCGACGAACAGCAGCTCGTGCTCGAAACGTGGTTCGCCGGGACGCTGACATTGCCGCGTCCGCGCGTTGCCAGCCTGCGTCCGGCGGGGCCGATGCCGCGCACGATCTTCGCCGGCCCGGACGGCATCGACGGCTGGACGATGGGCAGGACGCTGCCCGGCAACTTGAACCCCTCGCAGTGGCATTTTGTGAACGGCGCCTTCGTCGCCTCGCAGCCCGCGTCGATTGCGCGCGACGTAAAGCTGCCGGCAAGTTCCTCGCTGGAGTTCGATCTTGCCTGGCGCGGGCAGTTCGCGCTGGCCATCGCGCTTTACACGGATTCGCTGCAGCCCGTGCGGCTCGCGCAGACGGCGGAGGAACCGCCGTTCGGAGGATTCTACAGCCTGCAACTGAACAGCTACTCCACGCAGCTCCTGCTCGTGCGGCACAAGGAGGCGGTGCGCCAGCTCGGCATGGCCGTCATCCCCCAGCTCCAGCAGACCAACCAGGCGCACATCGCCATCAAGGCCGGCCGCGAGCAGAAGACCATCTCGCTACTCATCAACGGCGTGCTGGTGAAGCAATGGGTGGACACCGAGGGCTTCGGCGGCGAGGGCACCGGCATCCGGCTGGTGAACCAGCAGGGGCCGCTGCGCCTTGCGAACCTTCGCATCAACGAGTGGGACGGGCGGCTGGAGGAAAACACCGCGCAGCCCGTGTCCAACGAGAAGAATGACGTGGGCCGCCTCATCAACCGCGACACGGTGGCGGGCCGGCTGGTGGAGATGAAGGACGGGAAGCTTCGGTTCGCCGTCACGGGCAGGCCGGTTGAAATCCCGCTGGACCGCGTGGCCCAGGTGGACTTCGCCACCGACCGGAGCCCGCCCGCCTCCGTGCAGGCCGGTGACATCCGCGTGTTTTTCGTAAACCGTGGCAGCCTGACGTTCACGCTGGAGAGCTGGACGGAGAAGGGCGTCCGGGCGAGCAGCGCAAATTTCGGGAAGGCGGAGTTCGCGCCCCGGGCGTTCAGCCGGATTGTCTTCCAGCCGCAGCCGTAGGAGCAGGATCAGGATTATGAGCAGGACGAGACGCGCGGAGCGGCAATGCTTTCTTGCTCCCGGTCCTGATCCTGATCTTAATCCTGCCCTGGCCCGATGAAACTCTACTTCCTCCGCCACGCCGCGGCGTTGGACGGCGCGGATGACGCGAAGCGCCCGCTCTCCAGCACGGGCTGCCGTCAGGCGCGCAAGCTCGGGCGGTTCCTGCGCCGCAGCGGGATCGCCTTCGATCTCGCGTTCACCAGCCCTCTCGTGCGGGCGCAGCAGACCATGGCCATCGTGCTCGACATCACCAACGAAGCGCATCCGCTCAAGGCGCAGGAAACCCCGGCCCTGCTGAACGAAACCGACGCCGACCTCTTTTCGGACTGGCTCGTCCGGCTCCCGGAGGCCGGTCATGTGCTGCTGGTCGGCCACGAGCCGTCGCTCTCCGCACGCGTGCGGCGGATGCTGGGTCTGGAGCGCGTGAAATCGCTGGAATTGTCCAAGGGCGCGGTCGCCTGTGTGAAAACAGCCGACAAGCGCGTCGGGTCGCTGAGTTTCCTCATCACACCCAAGTCGCTCGGCGTGGGAGGCGGCCGGCCGGCATGAACCAAGCACATTCATTGGAACAACCACGGAACACGCAGAACACGCGGAAAGGCGAACGACAGTTTTCCCTTTTCCGTGTATTCCGGGTGTTCCGTGGTCCATCCCTCCTCAGCCAGCATGAACCCAGATCTTGATGCGGAACTTGCGCGCCTCGTCGCCGAACTGGGCGTGGAGAAGTTCCGCCGCCACATCTTCCTCTGCGCGGACCAGACCAAGCCCAAGTGCTGCGCGAAGGAGGCGGGCGTTGAATCATGGGAATATCTCAAGCGCCGGTTGAAGGAGCTCGGGCTCGTCGGCCCGCAGGCGCTGGTTTATCGCACCAAGGCCAACTGCCTCCAGGTCTGCGCGCGCGGGCCCATCGCGGTCGTTTATCCCGAGGGCACCTGGTATCACTCCTGCACCCCGGAGGCGCTGGAGCGCATCATCCAGGAGCATCTGATCGGCGGCCGGCCGGTGGCGGAGCTGGCCTTCGCCCAGCACCGGCTGTGAAGTCGGGGGGCGAAGAATCAGGGCGATGTTGCCCGCGCGACAAATTTAGTTTGCTCCCGTCCCGCTCCGCTGGCGTCATCAGCCCGGCATTTTCCGGCGCGCCAAGAGTCCGCGCCGCAGGCAGCGACATTGTTTCTCCTCAACATGGACAGTCTCCTCATCAAGGGCGGCGTCCCCCTCCACGGGGACGTGCACATCAGCGGCGCGAAGAACGCCGTGCTTCCCATCATGGCCGCCACGCTGCTCACCCGGGAGCAGTGCGTCATCCGCCATGTGCCCGACCTGAGCGACGTGAAGTTCATGGGCAAGATCCTTGCCTCGCTCGGCGCGGAGGTGAAGTTCGACGGCGACACGCTCACCGTGCAGGCCGGCCGCATCAAGGGCCACGGCGACTACGATCTCATCCGCAAGATGCGCGGCTCGATCTGCATCCTGGGCCCGCTGCTGGGCCGGCTGCGCAAGGCCGACGTCTCGCAGCCCGGCGGCTGCGTCATCGGCACGCGGCCCATTGATCTGCATCTGAAGGGGCTTCGCGCGCTCGGGGCGAAGATCGAAATCGAGGAGGGTTACGTCCGCGCCAGGGCCCCGCGCCTCACCGGCACGGAAATCTTCCTCGGCGGCCGGGCCGGTCCCACCGTGCTGGGCACCGCGAACATCATGAGCGCCGCCGTGCTGGCGGAGGGCGTGACCATCATCGAGAGCGCCGCGTGCGAGCCGGAGGTCACCGACCTCGCGCAGTTCCTCAATGCGATGGGCGCGAAGATTCAGGGCGCGGGCAGCCCCACTCTCACCATCACGGGCGTGAAGGAACTTCACGGCGCGGAGCACGAGGTCATTCCCGACCGCATCGAGGCCGCGACGTTTGCCATCGCCGCCGCGATGACCAACGGGGAAATCACCATTCACGGCGCGAAGCCGGAGCACTTGAACGCGGTGATCGACAAACTGCGCGAGGCCGGCGTGAAACTGGAGCGGCGCGGAGCGGCGCTGCTCGTCAAGCGCGGCAGCCGGCTCCAGCCCGTGGACGTGACCACGCTGCCTTACGCCGGTTTCCCGACCGACGTGCAGGCGCAGATGATGGCGCTCATGTGCCTCACGCCCGGCATCAGCATCATCACCGAACGCATCTTCGAGAGCCGCTTCGGCCATGTCGCGGAACTGGGCCGGCTGGGGGCGGACATTTCCATCGAGGGACCAAGCGCGATTGTGAAGGGCGGCAAGCGTCTCAGCGGCGCGCCCGTGATGGCGAGCGACCTCCGCGCGAGCGCCGCGCTGGTGCTGGCCGGCCTCGCCGCGAAGGGCACGACGCAGGTCAACCGCATCTACCACCTCGACCGCGGTTACGAGAAGATTGACGAAAAGTTGCGGAAGCTGGGCGGGCGCATCCAGCGCATTGAGGAAACGTGACCGGCTTCGGGCAGGGCGCCTCTTCGCGTCCAAGCCCGGCTCACGAGGAAGGCGGACGAGGACGAGGCTGCTCGTCGCCGAAGACGCGGAAGAACCAGATGGCCTCGTAGCGCGGGAGCCGGTCTTTCGCGTCGCCCTTCATCCCGCCACGGAGCACGATGCGGACGGTGTCCAGCAGGATGAACAGGTCGAGGAACAGGCTCATGTGCTTCATGTAGTAGAGGTCGTATTCGAGCTTCCACTTCGCATCCT
>Ga0172379_10009914_pt1 | contig 11655 bp, 12 predicted proteins | sample GrowelOW334metaG_FD_119756 | JGI IMG/M metagenome (GOLD analysis project Ga0172379, IMG submission 119756) | Groundwater microbial communities from an aquifer near a municipal landfill in Southern Ontario, Canada - Groundwater well OW334 metaG | ecosystem: Environmental > Aquatic > Deep... | reverse complement strand
ATCGTCCCACCGGGTGTGGAAATTCGCGCCCTGAACCCCGACGGTACCAGCCGGTAGCTTTCGTCACCCACTATTCGGGGAGCCCAACATCCCTCGACCCTGCGTCATCCAAACGCGCGGTCGAGGTCTTTTTTTATATTTATACAAAAAATCCCCGTTAGGGGTTTCAAATTTTCTGGTAGACCACTGTATTCAGAATTTAAACCCCATTATACAGGATATTCAGAAATGGTATGAATACTTGGGTCAAATTAAATATAGCAGAACTTAGCTTTAAAAGTCAATGTTTTAACCTCTCGGCCTCGGCCTTTGTCATTGGTTTATAAATTATTTCAATCAATCTTAATAACTTTGTCGCTCCCTCCAAAGCTTCTTGGTCTGTTAAATCTTTATTAAAGCGTTTTTTATATAATTCTTTAAATTTTTGCAGATATTCTTTTGAAATCATAGAAATGCCAAAGTTATCTACGCGGCTATTTCACAGCTTCAATTTTTTTTAATTTTAATTTAGCGCTTCGGCTAATGGTCGGCCATTCTTTTTTTAGTTTGTTATATAATTGTCGGTTAAATTGTTTCGTTATGGTCTCCGCGTCTAAACCTCCCGTTTTTTTGATATGCATTAAACAAAGCTCTAATAATTTATCATTGAGCAGTGTAATTATTTTTTTAGCTTTTTTACTCGTTGTTTTGAATGGGTTGTTAATTTTGCTACCCAATACAATTTTTCTGCCAAATTTTTTTAGACCTACATAAGTCGCATTTTGTTTCGCTGATTCTATAGACCCGTCTAAAAATTTTTTTAGAAATTTAGATTTTGTTCCCAGGGTATCAAAAAAATAAACAAAGTTTGATTGTTTGACTTCGTGGTAATATATTATTTTTAAACACTCTTCTTCTTCGTTTGGTTTCATTCTTCCGTCGCACAACGAATGCCACCATTGGTGTTCAATCAGCAAAGCTTTGCTTAATTCTTCAATAGCCAAAACCGAAAGCAAGAAAGCGGAGGGATACGCCTTATTTTTAAATAACAATCTTGAATCGCGGTGTAATCTTAAACCGTTTTTAAAAGCCAGACCAGCCATTCTTTCAAGTTTTTTCAAATTGATATTTTTATCCATAAATTAGTATCAAAATTAGTTATATCTTTAATTTGTAAAATTTAATGAGTGTGGTTATAATAACAATATTAGAGGAGCTGAGCATCTCCTCGCCCAGCAATGGGAGTTTGTCGGGTTATACCGACCTCGCTTTAACAAGCGGGGCTCAAGAAAAAAGCAGGTATTTCCTGCTTTTTTCTTTTTAATTTAGGAGTTTTAACTTCTCATCAATTATTTGGATTAGACCACTTTTCTTTAAACAAATTTTTTTGCCATTTATGGGATAAAATTTTCCTTCTTCGCAGGCAGCATACAACAAAACAGGAATAAACTTTTTACTTCTTAATAAAATGCCAAATACGAGCCTGCATCCACCGCTGGAGGATATTCTGGGGTTAGAGATACCAACCCTCATTTTATAAAAATTTATTTCTTCACCTCCACTCACTTTTTTGGTTATGTGCTCGCATAGAGGGTAATTAAAAACAGACCGCAAAATTTCATCTGACAGTCTGCCTGCCCACATTTTATAATGATTTTTAACATCGTCTTCCAAAGAGCGCCACTTTTTCAGCCTTCTTAAATCTTGTGTTATTAAGCCCGTGCTTCCATATTCAAATCTTTCATCCGACATAAGCTAACAACTTCTCTGCCGCTTCATCAGAGATAGTCCCTTTATAGCAACCTTCGGTTTCCTTTTCCAAAATTTCACTTTCCGTTTCCCTATAGTTGACAAAATTAAAATCAATCTTTTCTTTTGGTTTTGCCCCCAGATATGGGGGGTCTTCGTGTGCCAAAACAATTATATTATTAACAGGGAGATTGTAATATTGTTGACAAGTTTTTTGTGCTCCAGCAATTTCATCAGCGGATAGCGCATTGTATTTAAAATTTACTCCCTCAACAGGTTTAAAAATTTTTATTTTCCTCCCGTCGCTCTTTTTTATTTCTTCTATGGTGATGTATTTTTTATTTATTTTTGATAGTATCCTATCAATTACCTTTTTATCCGGTGTTGCCCCGTATTTATTTTTATAATAATCAACCCCCGTTATAGTTCTTTGATTTTTTTCAAAAAAATCGGCCTCACAAAAATATAAAAGTTTCCAAAGTTTTGTTTCGGCCAATGTATTATTATGAAAATTGCCCACTACATACACCAAAAGTTCCGCGAATTTTCGTAAAGATTTTTCTGTTATCATAGATACCTCTGTTAAAAAGATTTTTGGGAAGACCGCTACCCTTCCATCGGTTAAATAGGGGTTGTATCTCCCTACTAACGCCACGCCAGCGAGCGGAATTTCTGCTCTTCAAAAACTCTCTAACTTAAATATACCAGAGGCCACCCTAAAAGTAAATAACGCTTATTTCTACTACTTATTACCTATTTTAATTCCAAAATCTCCCAGCTTGATAGGTTGTTCGGATTATATTCGTATTTTTCTTTATCGTTATACCGCCAGCTCCCATTTTCGTAAATCGCAATCCCGCCCCAGAGCTTCTTACCTCGCTTGTTTTGCGCTTTAATATACCTCTGCAGGCCTTCAGCGCGGCTACCGGCATCTTTGGCCGTCATTCCGCTCTTTGTGTCAAAAAGCCCGATTGTGCCGTCTTTTAGTTTAAAAATGAAGTCAACATAAAAAGCCCTATCCACACCATTTTCGTCTTTATACGGCACGGCAAAATATTTTACCTCACTCTCGCCATTTTTAAACCACCATACCACTTTTTTATCATTATCCAACATATCTATAAATAACCTCTCCGGCTCGCTCGGCTTGCTGGTATAAAACGGCTTCATCGCGGATTTCTGATATGCTTCTTTTTTATAATGGCTGTTGTAATTAACTACAATCGGCGCTTCCCATTCCGGCACATCAACCCTCTCCCTAACTTCGTTTAATTTTTCTACCACTTCCGCCTTGTATCTCTCTTTTGCCAAGTTTATAACATCAACCAACGGCTGGATATTTTCCTTACCCAAAACAACCTTTTGCGCCGCTGGGCTGTATTTTTTTATGCCAAAATTAACTTCAAGAAATTTATAAAGAGCGTTTTTCATTCTGTCGCTTGAGTCCGAGGGTGCGTAAGGCGAGCAGTTTTGAAAAATAAATCTGTCAAAACGATTTTGTAATTCCAAATTGTTTAATTTTATTTCTATCTTGCCCTTGCTTTCAATCTCGCCAACCTTATCAATGTTTTCAATTTTGCCGTCGGCGATTATTGGGCTTACAATCTTTGACGGCGATGATTTTATTTTGTCTTTTAACTTATACTCCCGCGCCACTTCTTGAAAGATTTTTATAAATTCTCCCGACAACCGCGTCCGCTCTCTTTGTCTTTTCAAAAAGACCGACGGCAATGCCACCTTACTATATATTTTTTCATCTCTTTTTGCTTCGTAAATTGTGATGTAGTCCCTCGCGTAGTCCTCGGTAATATTTATATTCGCCAGATTGGTAAAAATGTAGCCCTTGTTTAATTCCGGCTCTTTTAAATAATATTTTAACTCCGGCATTCTCATTATTCTGCCGATTGTCTGGATAGTGAACTGAAAGCTCTTTGACTCCCTGAAAATAGCCAAAATTGACGCTCTGGGGCAGTCCCAGCCGAGCGCGATGGCCTGTTTAAAGATTAAAACCTCTACTTCGTTGTCATTCCGCTCAATGTTCGGCAGAGTGTCTGATTTATCCTCTGAAAGCCAGATGGCCAGCTTGCCATTCTTAACCGTGATTTTAAATTTCTCTAAAATTTTTATTATCTCTTCTTTTTTATCCAGCATCTCACCCTTTTTGTCTGGGAGCTGGATTAAAACAAGCGGATTAACTTTTGACCCTTGCTTTTCATACATTTTAGCCAGTTCCTCCCGCTTCTTTAGCGCCTGCGCAATTACGAGCTCATCAGCGCTCTGAGATTTTATCTCTACAGCTAAAAATTCTGGGTTGACGGCAATTTCGGACTTAACCATTTCTTCCGCCTTAACATCGCTTAACCGCACTTTTTCCATTTCGTCCGCGCCTTCCCGGAGATTGGGAGTAGCGGAAACTTCCAGCGTGATTTTGGGAGAGATGGTGGTTATAATCTCTTTTGATTTTTCCGCATTGGCCGTGTGATGGCTTTCATCAATAATCAAAATAATTTCTCGGCCTTCTTCTTTGGTGTTTTTTACAATGCTGTTTAAATTATTGTCTTGCTCATTTTCTTTAACAAAAATGTTTATGTCCTTTTTGTTGATGCTGTGCCAGTTTATAAAAAGGATTTCATTTTCTCTAATCTTTTTGTCTTCCAAGTCCTCAAAATAAGAACATTCAATCAGTCGGTCGTCTTCAAAATATGCTTCCAGTTTATCTTTGCTCTGTTCGTGGAGCATTCGGACTGAAACCCAAATAAAAGAAAACTTTTTATCATCTTCTCTGTCTTTAACCAGCTCTTTTAACATCTCGGCCACCATTATTGTTTTGCCGCTTCCGGTGGGAGCTTGAAAAACAACGATTTCATTATCGCTTGATTTTAAGCTGTTATTTAATTTTAGGCACAAATTCTCTACGGCCTGTTTTTGATAATCCCTTAACTTAATCATACTTCTTTTTTTGAGCTTCTTTAAATTTCTTTATTGCGTCTGTCGCTTCTTTTGTTATTTGCTCTTTAGTTTTTCCTTTTGTTGAAATTAAACTTATGAGTTTTTTCATATAAAAATTCTTTTATAGACATTTAAGATAACCGCCGGTATTGGTTTTAATTCTACCAAGTCGGCCACGGATTTAAATTCGTCTTCTCTCGCGCTTTCGTCCAGAGAAAATACATAAACGCTGGCCTTTTTATTTAATTTTCTTATCGCCTCTTGAAACGGCGCGATGCCTTCATCAGTATAAATAATTCCTAAATACTTGCCTTGATTATTAAAAATCTTAAAATCTTTGCCCTTTTTAACTTCATCAAAACAGCTCTCTTTTAAACAAAGCATCTCGGTTGACTTGGCCACCATTTTTTCTTTATTCTCATCTGTCGGCTCGGCATCAACAAAAGTCGTCTTGTTGGTCTTGTAGTATTTTAAATTTGCGGGGATGCCCGTAATTTCGGGGTAGCCATCATTTTTTTTCATTACGCCCTTAATTCTGGGATAACATACTTCCTCCGCTATCCCGTTTTCATTGTTAGTGCACAAAATAAATTGTCTGTTGCCGTTGTCTTCGCCATTCAAAATCATCACAGCGTGTCCAGTCGTGCCAGAACCGGCGAAATAATCTAAAACAATCGCATTTTTTCTTTCAGAGATTATTGGCGCTATACAATCGTAAGTATTATAAACTGATTTGGGAAAATCAAAATGAGAAGACGGGACAAGTGTATGCACTAATTTTGTGCCATATTCATTAGCATCGTATCGGCTATCTTGCCAAACTGTTCGGACAGTCCCAAAATCCTTGCCGATTTCAATTTCGTGTCTGTCTTTAACTATTTTTACTCTCAAAAGATTTTTTACGGACTCTACACTTTGGCGCGCGTATCTCCATTTTCTCTCAATCCCTTTAACATCAATCGGCCATATATAAAGCACTCCGTTTTTTTCTTCGGTTTGTTTTTTGGGGTGGCTTTCTTTTTCTAAAACATCGCCGAACCCAACAATTTTATCTTTTTTTACAAGAATTGGATAAAAGCAATTGCGCGCATCTGTCCTCAATGACTCCCCACCATTATCTCTTAAATTTCTCCAGTCAACATCATCTTCTTTTATTTTTCTTGCGCCAATTATTTTTTTACCTTTTCTAAAAACAAAATAAGCATATTCGTGCGTATAAGAAAAATTCGTGCCTTGCACTCCTCTTGGATTATGGACAATTGTAATGCAGTGTATTTCGTGGTCTGGGAATAATTCCTCTAAAAGTGTGCCGAGATGCGCCTGTTCGTTTTCATCAATAGCACAAATAAGCGCGCCGTCTCTTTTAAGAAGATTTTTTGCTAAAACAAGACGCTTATTCATCATTGATAGCCATTTGCTATGTCGCCATAAATCGTTAATATCTACAAAGTTATTATTATATTTCCAATCTTTCGCGCCCGTGTTATACGGCGGGTCAATATAAATTACATCTACCTTGCCTTTGTGAGTATAATTTAAAACAGAGAGGGCGTGGTAATTGTCGCCCTCTATCATAATATTAACTGGTTTATTTTCATCAGTTTTTATCTCTTTATTTTTTGCTTCTTCCAAAATCGGGAGCTTTGTTTTGCATAGCTCGGCCACTTCTTCCGGCTTGTCCTCCCAGACAATCCCATATTTTTTGCGCTTCTCCAGCTTTTTCAATTCCTTTATCAGCTCCGGCCTTGGCCAGTTTTGAAAATCCTTTTTTTCCATAAAAATTTAACCCTTAAACTATCTTGATATTTAATCTATTTAAAGTTATTATTCACTAATAATATCAGGTAATCGCCTAAAATTCAATTTAAACCCTCCAAAATGACAACCAGACGACCAAACACCGCCGAATTATGTTTTTATAAATTACTTTTACTAAAAAGTGATATTTTTGAAGGTGGTTTAATAAATATGGACTATTTAGAAAAAGAAATGAGAATAAGCCGTTCTGATTTATTAAGACCGCTGAAGGATTTATTAGAAAACGGCATAATATTATTCTCAAATGAAGTATTAAGTGATGATTTTATAAAAGCATATAGACGCAAGAGGGAGCAGTTTGAAAAAAGTGAACAAAGTAAAAGTATCGGCGCTTTGGTAAGCGGGGGTAGAGGTTATAATTACAAAAAAACGATGCTTTGGAAAGATTACTTTACTGATAAGTATTGCTTATTGGGTAAAGAATTTTTTGATGAATTACAAAAAAATAAAAAAATAAATATCAAGTTGGATAAACAGATATTGGATATAGGGACTGATATAAACCCTTTTTATTACTTTCAATTTAATTTAAAAATTGACAAGGAAAAATTATCACAATATTTAGATGGTTATTTGTCTGGCTTTATTCAGGACGAATACAATGACGGCAGAAAATATGCCTATGCGAAGCAGGTGCAAGAAATTAGTGCCACAATCAAAAAACTTATTAGCGCCGGTTATTCTGCAAAATCATTATTGTTAGACAATGCCCAAATATTCCCTCGCAGTAAACTTGATGTCCGTCCAACAGACGGAATAAAACACCCCGCCATTTTTTTATATGATTTTCTTGACACAGTGCTTGCAATGGAAAAAGAGGGTTTATTAAAAATTTTAGATATACAATATCAAAAAGATATACATAGATTGGTTATTTCTTCTGATTTAGTGTGGGACGACCCAATCAAAATTAAGGTTTGCGTTAGTAATAAATTATATCAGGAAGAACTTGATGTGATTAAAAAAACCGAGATGATATTTGAAGCTCTCGGGAAAAGAGCGCAACAAGAAACCGAAATAAATAATCGCGAGATAAAAGAGATTATCCAGCCCACACAAAATAAAAAATTTGTTTATAATCCGAACACGGGCGACGGCCAATTTGGGGGCAAGGGGTTTAGATTGAAAGACGGCACTGATTATCGCAAACTTTTTGACGCTTGCTATGCGATTAAGGGAGAAAAATTAGAAAAACAAAAGGTTATTGAAATTTTGGGGCTGAAAGATGATAATGTTGGTATCGAAAAAATATTTTCCGCTCTTGGGGATAGCAAAACAAGGAGAAAACCTAATACGGAAGTTTTAATCACGAGGGCAATAACTGATATTGCCAAAAAGATACGGGATAAAACGGGGTTAAACACACAGGAATTAGTTAATAACGGTGGGAATATTATTTTAAATATCTAAAATTTTCCCAAACAGAGCCCAAGCTAAACCCAGATTGAGCCCAAACCAATACTACTCGCGGATAGTCCAAAAAAGATAAGCTGATAATGTAAGCTTATTTTTTTGTTTGAAAAAATCTCTGGTCGTTGTCTCATCGCCGGATTTTCCTTTGGAGGGTTGCCGGCCTTGGGGCAACGACTTGAGATTAACCCTCCTTATGGCGCTTAACTATAATATCCGACGGATAAAAAGCAGAGCAAGTTATTCTCCCAGTGAGGTAGCCAAGCTTTTGGGCGTGGACAGAAAAACTTGCTTTCGTTGGATAAAAGAGGGTTTAGAAGTTATTGAAAAAAACACTAAACCTCTACTTATTATGGGAGAAAAATTAAAAATCTTTATTGCTAATAAACAAGCCAAAAGGCGGCCTAAATTGGCGCAAGATGAGTATTTTTGTATGAAATGCCACAAACCAGTTAGGGCGTGGGCTGGGAGCGAGCAAACGATTAAAACGGGTAAAAAGATTGGCAAGGGCGACTGGGAACAAACCAATAAAATCGGAAACTGTGAGCATTGCGGAACTAAACTTAATAAATTTACGCGGGTCTGCCAGGGAGATTAATAGATTGTTTAACTTACTCCGTAAATGTCCCAATATTTATAATTAACCATTCAAAAGTAAAAATATGGCAATGGCAATATACAAAAATGAATTAGTTAAAAGGCAATTTTATGGCCATCTAAAGAATGCGAAGGGTTTTTCTCTAAAAACGATTGATTGCTTTGAGAAGGCCATTTGGCTTTGGGAGGATTTTACCGGTAAAGCCGACTTTGCCAATTTTAACAAAACAAAAGCGGAAGAATTTAAGGAATGGCTGAAAGGTAAAAAGAAGGTGCGCTCCGAGGGCGAGGTTAGCTTATCTTTTTGCTATGACAATTTAAGGCATCTAAAAACATTTTTTGAGTGGTTATCCAAACAGTCGGGTTATAAATCAAAAATAAATCAAACAGTCATTGATTATCTTAATTTAACGATGGGCGAAATCAGAACAGCTACCCAGCCCAGAAATGGAGAATGCCCCGCTTTAGAGGATATTAAATCAGTAATTGAACATATCACCGGCAAATCAGAAGTAGAAATGCGAGATAAGGCCTTAATCTCCCTGACCTTTTTAACCGGCGCGAGAATTGCCGCAATATCAAGCTTGTCTATGCAATGTTTTGATAGAAAAAATTTAACAATCCATCAAGACCCCACTTGGGGAGTAAGGACAAAAAATTCAAAAAATATCACTACCGCGATTGTGCCATTTTCTTATAAAGAGCCACTAAACTATTTTCTTGAATGGTTTGATTATTTGGAAAAAGACAAAAAATTCCAGCCAACCGACCCGATTTTTCCGGCCACAAAAAGAGAAAACGGCGCGGATAATTTAAGTTATTACAGCTCGGGCAAGGTTGAGCCGACTTTTTGGAAAAACACCACCTCTCCCAGAAAAATTTTTGAAAAGAGATTTGTGCAGGCGGGAATTAAATATTATCACCCCCACACTTTCCGGCATTTGTTAGTGGAGGAAATATCAAAACTACCATTAACGGAAGAACAGAAAAAAGCTTTTAGCCAAAATTTAGGGCACGAAAATACCGGCACGACTTTTGGCTCTTATGGCTACGGAAAAATCAGAGAGGAAAAACAAATAGAAATAATCAGAAATATAAATTTTGAGGGACAACAAAGAGAAGTCAAATATTTAGCATCCGAAGAAGAGATGGAAAGAATTATACAAAAGGCCATAAACCACAAACAATGATTTATTAAAAAAGATGATTAGCTTGCCCAAATTTAAAGAGTTGTTGGGAGACGAAGCTCAAGGTTTATCCGATGAGGAGATTGAGCGTATTCGTGATGCCCAATATCAGCTTGCACGGCTGGCTTTTGATAATTGGGCAAGGGAAAAGGGGCTAATTAAAACTTCGCACAAGCCGGAAAATATGATATAATAACCACGAACCCAACAAACTACCAAGATTTTTTGTGCCAAAATTTAAACATCATTTTGGCATAGAAATGGGGCGGCTATCGCTTCAGCTATCATCTTGGTAGTTGGGTTCAAAAGCGAGAAACCGTCCCATTTTTATTAAATAATAAATTTACTATGGGAAACCAATCTAAAAAAGGCATAATTTATTACCGCGTATCCACCGAAGACCAAGCGCAATTCGGCGTTAGTTTAGAGCAACAAAAAAAGCATTGCCTCGGCTATGCCCAAACCAACGGCATTGAGATAGTAAAAATGTTTCACGACGACGGCGTGTCCGCCAAAACTACCGACAGGCCGAGCTTGCAAGAGATGATTAAATTTTGTAGCCAAAAAGACAGCGGCATAGATTTTATTATAGTTTATAAAATAGACAGGTTGACCAGAAATGTAAACGACTATACAAACATACTTTTTTTAATAAATAAACTCGGCATAAAACTAATTTCTACTACGGAAGCGATTGACGACACTCCCATCGGTAAATTTATCGGCAATGTAATGGCGGCCAACGCCCAGCTGGATAATGATATAAAAAGCCAGAGAGTGTCCGCGTGTATGATGGAAAAAATCCATCAGGGCTATTGGTGCTGGAAAGCTCCCTTTGGCTATTTTAATGGCCGAGACGAATTAAATAAAAAGATTATAGCTTTGGACAAAAAACGCGCCCCGCTGGTTAAGTGGATTTTTAATGAATACGCCACCGGACTTTACACCCTTGAAGAAATCCGGCGCAAAGTCAACGAGAAAGGATTAAGAAGCTGGGCGGGCAGAGAAATATCAGCGCAAATGATAGATAGAATAATCGCCAGAAAATTTTATATTGGCGTTATGGAAACAAAAGGGGGAGAATACGAAGGGACACACGAAAAATTGATTGACAAAGAAATTTTTTACAAATGCCAAAGCATTTTGAGACGAAATAACCGAGGTGAGAGTATATCAAGAAGCCAAGCCAGCGAATTTTTCCCATTACGGCATTTTGTCCTCTGCGCCTATTGCGGCAGACCGCTAACCGCCTATTTTTCAACCGGCAGATGGGGAGGAAAATTTCCGTATTATAGCTGTTATAACAAAAATTGCGCCGCTAAAAAATCCCTTGCCAAAAAACAAGTGGAAGACGACTTTAAAGATTATTTAAAGACAATCACTCCCAAAGATAAATTCCTTAAAACTTTTAAGGCCACTATTCTTGATGTTTGGGAGGAGGAGTATAAAAAAATAAACCAAGACAGAAAAAATAGAATTAAGCGAGTGGAAGAATTAAGGGAAGAAAAAACTAAACTGATTGAAATGAAAAAAAGAGATTTGTTGCCCGACGAAGATTTCAAAGAGGCCTTCAGCGAGCTAAAAGTAAAAATTGATATTGAAGAAACTGATTTGAGCGAAAACAAATTAGAAGAATTTAAAATTGATGAGGCGGTCAATTATGTTTTTGATTTTATTAAAAATCTCCCAGAAAATTGGGAGAACGCCACTTTTGAACAGCAAATAAAAATTCAGGGTTTGGTTTTTGCCGAAAAGCCGACTTACGATTATAAAAAATTTCAAACCCCGAAATTGTCGCCAATCTTACAAACAAAAAAAGAATTGGCCATAGTCAATTCCTCTTTGGTAGCCCCAACGGGATTCGAACCCGTGTTACCACATTGAAAGCGTGGTGTCCTAGACCAGACTAGACGATAGGGCCAAGTTATTTAACATAATAACAGATAATAAAAATTTTGACAAATAT
>Ga0172379_10009913_pt1 | contig 11655 bp, 9 predicted proteins | sample GrowelOW334metaG_FD_119756 | JGI IMG/M metagenome (GOLD analysis project Ga0172379, IMG submission 119756) | Groundwater microbial communities from an aquifer near a municipal landfill in Southern Ontario, Canada - Groundwater well OW334 metaG | ecosystem: Environmental > Aquatic > Deep... | reverse complement strand
CGCGCCCTTGCGAATCACCAAACTAACTTCTTTTAAATTCGGCTCATGATTATGAATAACTTTTATGGCCTTGATTTTAACGATCTCGCCCACGATCTCCTGGGCCTGGAGGTTAAACTCCCTAATAGTTTTATCTTCCTGTCTGACGTCCACCATGTCTTCTTCCAGCTCGGCGGTTTCGTCTTTGAGTTTTTTGGCCAGCTTGCGCATTTTACCGCCCTTATGCGCGAAAAAATTAACTTTTTCTTTGCGGTCTATTATCTGCTTCTTGAGTTGAGCGTTTTTTTTCTGCTCCCGCTCCACCCGCTTGGAAATTTCTTCAACCACTGAATAATAGTCGCCAACGTAAGTTTCAATCTTATGGGTAAAAACGTCCAAATAGATAACACCCTCGGTAAAACAATTTAAAAAGTCCGCGTCATGAGAGATGACGATAACGGTTTTATCATACATGACTAAAAATTCAATCAGATGATCAATCCCGGCCTGATCTAAATTGTTGGTCGGTTCGTCCAGTAAAAGAATATCCGGGTTCTGGATTAAAGCGAAAGCGAGTAGCAGTCTGGCTTGCTGGCCGCCGGATAAATCGCCCACTCGCCGCGCGACCGGCACGGTTAAATTGACCGCGGTTAAAACTTTGGCGATCCGGCTGGCGATATTGGGCGGAACGGGATTAAGGGCTTTAGAAAAATACTCGGTTACCGATAGGCCAAGATCTTCACGAGCCATAACCTGCCTGGCCGTGGCGATTGAAGCGTTGTTAGTGATACCGATCTGGCCCGAAGCCGGCTTTAACTCACCCATAATCAGAGCGAAAAGCGAACTCTTGCCCGCGCCGTTCTGCCCCATCAAAGTGATTTTAGCGCCCCGGCGCACGCTGAAACTAGCCTCGTCTAAAATAGGCTTGTTATGTTCATATTCAAAGTTAACCTCGTCAAATCTTAAGATTACTTCTTCGGCCATAGATTAATAAAAATAAAAAAGGCGTAGATTACGCCGCACAAATAGTATAACAGATTATTTGAATTTGGCAATAATAAAGTATCCGTTTCATTTATTTTAGCAAATCATCAAGCTCACGAGACCGCAAAGTTGACTCATTTAGTAAAATTTCTTCTTTTAAATTCAAATTATTAGCATTTATTCTAATAATTTTAGTGGTAATCCCATCTCCAACCATAATGCGATTAGTTTTTTTGAGATAGTCCTCGGTTTTCTGATAAAAAAGCGTGGCATATCGCTTTAATTTATTTTGAAAGTCGGGCTTTGAACTTTGGCCATCGCTGAAAAATTTAATTTTATCGTCTAATTTTTTATCCTTTTCAACCGCTCCATCAACATCTTTAAAAATAATCCAATAATCATTTATAATATACCGGATATAAACAAATTTTTCCCCCACAGTGTTATAAGTATAAGTGAAGGAATAATTCATTAATAAAGAATGCTCATGAATTTTAATGTCAGCGAGGTTTGTGACGGTATTTATTTTATAATCGTCCAGCAACCGCAAATAGCTTTCTCGCCAATTTTTAAGCCAACTATCAAACTTCGCCGAATCTTCAAACAGATGACCAAGATCATCTTTCAGACAATCATCCATTTTTTCGTAATTAAGAATTTTCACAGTAATTTCATCAAAAAGCATTTTGATATCTCGCATATTCAAACCTTTTTCTTTTAACTTGGCGTTAAGATAATCAAAGTCCGGCACCGCTTTTTTATCCATATACCAAAGCAAATCATAAATATCTCGCCCTTTATAGTCATAAATATTTTTATCAACTCCGCGCTGTTCGCGCAAAAAAATTGCGGCGATTTTACTCGCCATCAGCGCGCCCATATTGTAGGTCGTGATAACAAAAGAAAGCTGATCGCGGTTTATCGGCCGGCGTTCGGTTACGGTTTTTGGAGCGACAAAATGATTAAGATCAATTTTTACATGCACTTGTTTTGAGGGATGGCCGAAGCTTAATTCTTCGCCGACATGAAATTTTAAAATCAACCCGCGTCCGGTAGCTATTTTTATGGTCAGAAAATCCGCTTCGGCGCCGTAGGTATTCTTAAAGTGATCTTCGGTTTCTTTTTTTAACTCCTCTAAAAATTTCTCCGTTACCGCGTGAGAGATTTCAAAATCCAAATCAACCGACATCCGGTCAAGTCCGTGAATAATCCGCAACGCCGAGCCGCCATACATAATCCATCTGCCGTGTTCCGGGTGGTGATAAATAAAATTAAGAACATAAAACTGCAACTCTTCTTTAAGAGCATTGCGGCGCGTTTCCGCGTCAATCCCGCCATAAGCGGCGAGGCCGTCAATTTTTCTTTTTAATACGGCTTTAATCTGTTCGCTCATTTGTGTATTTTTTAATCAATATATAAAATTTTTCCTGTTCCGCTTTATCCATTTCATCAAAATCTATCCGCAGATCTTCAATTAATATTTTAATCTTTTCCAATGAAACGCCGCGAAACCGGCTGGTTCTGAAATACAATAAATCAAAAAGCGCTTTTGCTGGAGAGGCGATAAAAAAATCAAACTTTCCCTTTTTCAAAAAAAAATCAGAAAAATATTCTTTATTAATGGACTGATACGAGAAGTTACCCGCTTTAATCTGGTAATCTCTCGTAACTTTTAGCGTAACCGAAGTCACGGAATGAATTGCTTCCGTGGCCAAGCCATAATACTGGAGAGCCGCCCACAAACTTACATACGACGGCGTGCGGAGGATGTTGGCCAGATAAAATGAATATGAAATATCTTTTCTGTTTTTATCAAAAAAGTCAGCGGACACATATAATCCATTTTTAAGCTGAAAAATTTCTTTATACTTTAAAAAACGGCTGATGTAAGTATCAATCGTTGAGTCCTTAAGCCCCAACTGCTCGCCCAGCTGATACACGGCATTTTTGCCGAAATGAGGCAATGATTTAAGCTGTTCTAAAAGGTTTTTCTTACTTTTCATAACTATGACAATAGTGTATCATATGTGAAACGACTTGTCAAATGGCTAACATTATCGCTTAAATTAAACTATTTTGCTTTATTTGTAATAATCCTAAAAAAATCATCAAAATCTTCGGCGATAGCTTGAGGCGCGGCTTTTTCTAGGGTTTCTCTAGATTGATAGCCGCCGAGAATACCGATAATAAAATTAATCTTTACGGCTTTGGCTTCTTTTATGTCGCCAACAGTGTCGGTTATAAATATTCCCTGATCCGGAGTAATCTTATATTTTTCAAATATCAAATTAAATTTTTTAATTTTACTGGTTTCCACGTCGCAACCTAAAACTTCAGTAAAACAACCCAGTATTTCGTGACGCTCAAGATATTCATTAATAATGGCATTAGTGGTACTGGAAATAATAAATAAAGAAAAATTTTGGCTTAATTTTTTTATATTCAATTTAATTTTTTCATCAATTCCTAGGGTTTTAAATTGTTGGCCATATTCGGCGAAAAAATCAACCTTGGCAATCGGCGGGTCTTTAAAATAGGTGTCATAAATATTGCCGTCAAACAATCTTCTGTAATCCTCTCGGCTAATCCGGGGCCTTGATATTTTATTTATGGCGAAGGCAATTTCAAACGTATCCGCGATCACTCCGTCAAAATCAAAAATAATAATTTTTTCTTGTCTCATTTGATTTTATTGTTAATTTAGAAGCGGTTGGCTGATATAAGTAATTTTGGAGCGAGGACTCAACAAAAAAAATTGCCAATACCAGTTATATCTTATAATTCCGGCCGAATATCTCCGGCCTCGCGAGTATAGGAAAATTTAGGATCAGATTTAGCTTAAAATTTTTTTACAAACATTTCTTTCGGCCGCTTACCATAGAAATTTTGTTGATCCGCCCTGGGCGGATTCGTGGCGAGCGAGGCCGGAGATATTTGACCGGAGACTTTGCGTCTTAACTACCGCGATCTATATGCGAATCTATTAAAAATCCACACTATCCCCGGCAACGTAACCGGTACTCCAGCAAATCTGCAGATTATAGCCGCCGGTCGGCCCGTCCAGATCCAAAATTTCTCCGGCCAAATATAAATTCTCGTACAAACGGGAGCGCATGGTCCGCGCCTCAATTTCTCTTATATCAACCCCGCCGACCGTAATCATGGCCTTATTAAAGTCTTTTAATTCTAAAACTTCCAGGGCGAATTCTTTAATGGCCTTGGTTAGGGCTCGGCGCTCGTTTTTAGCAATGTCGCTAACCTGTTTTCTCTCGTCAACGCCGGCTGATTTTATAATAACCGGCAGTAATTTCGGCGGCAGTAAACCAGCTAAATAATTTTTTAAAATTTTATTGCGCGCCTGATGAAAATCGCTTTGCAATTTTTTCTCCATTTCCATGGAAGAAATTTCAGATTTAAAATCAAGCTTGATAACCACCGGCGCCGGCAGTAAGGCGCCGATGCGTCCGCTTAAATCAATTATGGCCGGACCGCTTAAGCCGTCGGCGGTAAAAATAATTTCGCCCGATTGGTTAAAAACTTTTTTATTATTTTGAAAAATTGTAATCCCGATATCTTTTAAACTTAAGCCTTCCAGATTTTTAGCGATTTTTTCTTTTACTGTAATGGGAGTTAAAGCCGGCCTGGGAGTAATAATTTTATGTCCCAAATTAATGAGCCACTTATAGCCGTCCCCGGTTGAGCCGGTAGCCGGGTAAGATTTGCCGCCGGTGGTAATTATAAAATTCTTGCCCATAATTTCCTGGCCATCGGTCAAAATGACTTTAATAATTTTATCGCCATCAGCCGCGATCTTTTTAACTTCCGCGCTTAGCCTGATTTCCACGCCGCTCTTATTCAAATACCTGATTAACGCCTGAAGCGCTTCCTCGGCTTCGTCGGTTAGAGGAAAAATCCTGCCATATTCCTCTTCTTTAAATCTCAAGCCGAGCTTACTAAAAAAATCCATGGTCGCCTTAACGCCGAACCTATTAAACACGGAAAATAAAAATTTATAATTTTTGCCGTAAACTTTCAAAGTCTCTTTTCTGTCGGCCAGCGCGTTGGTCAGATTGCATCGGCCATGGCCGGTAGATAGGAGCTTAAGCCCGAGCCGACTATTTTTTTCTATTAGTAAAACACGCGCGCCTCTCTCGCCCGCTCGCCCGGCCGCGATTAAACCGGCCGGTCCGCCACCGATTACTATTACGTCGTAAATCATAGTTATCTTTGAACTACCCAAAGTAATATTAATAAGTTTACCATCCGCCGCCTCCGCCGCCACCACCGCCTCCGCCAGCGCCGCCAGCGCCGCCCGAACCTGACGGCGAAGAAGTGCTGGCCGCGATGCCGGCGGACAGGCTGTCCATGGTGGCGCTGAAATTATCCGCGTTGAACGAAGCTAAACTCCCAGCGTACCAAATCGGAACATGGGTTGAGTAAAAATCGGGGCCGTAAATCTCTTTCATTTTCTTTATCCAAATTCCGGTGATACCGAAAATTATGGCGTAAGGCAAAAACTTTTCAAAAATATATTCTTTTTCGTAAAACTCGGCCCGGTATTTATCGACCGTTTGCATAAACAGCTTAAAACCCTTCGCCTGCCAGTTCATTTCAGCGCCGGCCAGCGTCCTTTTAGGCATAATCAGGCCGAAAATAAAAATAATCAGCCCGCTTAAAAACGCGCTTAAAAAAAGATAAAACGAAAAAAACATAAACCCCAGCGGGAAAGAGAGGATTATTAAAATCGCGCCCATGATTATAAAGGGTATTTGAAAACTTAGTCCGATCGGCGCGATTAGTTCTTTTTCCGTCAGAATTTTTATGGTTTCTTTTTTAATCTCTTTCAGCGCTTTATAAAATTCATTTTTGAGCGAAGACAATTTTACCTCTCCGCCTCGGCTGAAGATTTTTTCCAGTATAATTTTCTCCGGCTGGCTTAAACTGGTTTCAACTTCAGGGCTTGAATTTTTAGTGAAAACATAATCAACCGAGCGAAAAAAGGATTTTTCACCAGACTCTTTAATGGTAATAAGCCCTTTAACGGCCAAATTAATTATCGCGGCAGTAATAAAATTATTCTTTAAAACGCCGTTAGTCATAAGCAGTCCGGCTTCTAAAGGCGTCAGTCCGCCGGGAATTTCATATTCAGGAATAACGGTTTTAGACATCTTAGGGTCTTTGCCGTATTGACGCCATAAATAAAAACTAACGATAAAAACAAATAAGGGAAATAATAAAAACAAATACTGGCCATAAGTTTCCAGCCAACCCGGCCGGTAGGGCGTAAAAATATATTTGGGAAATATTATAGAAGCGGTTATACCCTGCTTAGAAGCCAAGGTTCCAGAGGAAGTAAATTCCAAAACGTTGGGCGAAGTCCAGGAATAATCGGCCAAGCTTTTACCTCTATCGCCCAGGCCGCCGGTGTAATATTCCACGGTCGCGTTAGTTTGATTTACCGCGGCAGGAAAAATTAAGACGGCGCTGAATTTATCCGTTTCCAGCCCCCAGAAATTACCGTTTAAATTCCAGTATAACTCATCAAACTTGGGATTATCAAACCGGATGGCATTTTTAACCCGGTAATGAATCTGATAGAGGTTTATTCCCTGCACGGTTTTTTTCGAATCGCCGATTTTCCAGGTTATGGTGCCGTCAAATAAATTTCGCGAGACCGAGTAGGGCAAGCCCTTGCCGTCAAAATCGGTGATACTGATAAGCTCTACCGGCGTTTTAACGTTTTTACCCTGAATATTTATTCTTTCCGGCAAAATTCGGAAAATGCCGTGCTTATTTACACAATCGCCGCAGTCAGCCGTAATTTTTTCCGTGATATCTAAAGTGGAATCCGTATTAACTTTAATCTCTGAACTAAAATCTTTTATATACCAATCTGTCGCGTTTTCTCTGGCTAAACCGGAGGGAGCGAGAAAAAACAAACCTATAATTAAAATAAAAATAAATTTTAACCGATTGGAAATTCGCATATTTTTTTATAATTAGTTAACTGCTATTTAAATTTTACCATTACGATAGCCAAAAAACAATTTTATGGGATTGTTGTCGCCGAAGGCCGCCCGCCTGCCACTGCGAGGCACGAGCGGGCAGGTATTCGGCGGTAGCCTCTAAACTTGCCAAAAGGCCTAATTATTTTTATACTTAACAAATGCAAGTTCCCTATAGAAAACCCGGCAAATATACTCATCAAAAGTCTGATTATCATATCACCGAGGCTAAATTTAATGATCTTAAAAATAAACTTGACCGGCTTAAAGCCAAGCGCCCAGGCGCGGCCGGCGAAGTTAAGCGGTTGGCTGAATTTGGCGATTTTTCTGAAAACGCCGAATATCAAATCGCTAAAGGCCGCTTAAGGGGTTTAAATCAGGGAATTCTGGAAACGGAAAATCAGCTTAAGCGGGCCGTGATAATAGAACCGACTAAAAACATCGGCGTAGTCCAACTCGGGAGCAGCGTCACGGTAGAGACCTCGGGCCGGGAAAAAACCTACCTGATCCTTGGTTCGGCCGAAACCGACCCGGGCCGGGGGATCATCTCCGCCCGCTCGCCGCTTGGGCTTGGCCTGATCGGCGGCCGAGCCGGCGATAAGGTAAAAATCAAATTGGCCGACAGGGAAGTTGAATATAAAATTATCAAAATTGAATAAAAAAATATCCCGCATTCGCGGGATATTTTTTTGTTGCCAAGTTTACTTTTTATCTTCCAAATTTAATTCGTAAACTGCCGGCAAGATAGGTTCGTAATTTTTAATCGCCCAATTGCTCCTTAAACCAATCCACCCAGGGAATCTTCACCGGATTGACGTCATTGAGCATGGCCAAATAATACGTTACCCAGCAGCCGAACTGCAGCATCTCAAAGGCCTGTTCCAGCTTGGTCGCGCCGGTTAATTCGTGCTCTAAATAATTTATGCCGTTTTTCTGGACGACTTGTTTCGTCAGTTTAGATCGTTTTTGCACGCGCGGATGATAGAATTTTGAATCAAAAAAGAAAAAAATTAAATTATCTTTATTGCTCTTTGGGTTGGTTAAGCCTTCTAAAGCGTAATGATTTAAATCAGGCAGAATTAAAAAGGCCGCGAAATTTTTGCTGGTTTCGTTAAATTGATTTCTTAAAACCGCCAGATTGCCGGCTAAAAATTCCGCGCCTACGATTACCGGCACGCGTCCGAATAATTTAAGCGCCGCCTCTTTAGCGCGGTTGGTTTTTGTCGGCTCGCCCGCGCCAAGGCTCCGATTCCAAAGTTCTAAAGCGCTAATCAGTTTTTCCAGCTCGCCATTTTTAATTTCCACTAACCCGGCTTTAATTAATAGCATGGCCACGCCCAAGACCGAATAGCCTAAGCCCAATCTTGGCTGACCGCAAGGGTTATTGTCAGGGCTGAAAGTAAAGCCGGGCAGATTATGTTCTTTCATCAACTTAGTTAGTTTGTTATCGGTCGCCTCGGCAATAACTAAAATTTTCGCGCCACGCTTTTTCACCTCGTCAAAAACCGACAGCGGCTCTTCGGTATTGCCAGAATAAGAAGAAAATAAATATAAAGTATTTTTATCAACCGAGGCCGGCACCTGATAGCCCGGAGTGATGATAACCGGCACCTTGATTTTGTCGCTTAAAGCCGCGCTTAAGAGACCGACGCCGATATTAGATCCGCCCATGCCGTTAACTACCAATTGCGTGGCTCGGCCGTAGCCGGCCGGGAGGTTGATCGCCTGGGCTTGTTTTAAAACCTGCTTCATTTGCTCGGTCAAAGCTTCAATGGATTCGGCCACCTTATCCGAATCTAATTTTTTGTAATCATTTAAATTGTCTAAATTCATAAAATAGTTTAAGAATTATGTTAATTTAATTATACCATATTTTGTCTAAGATTGTAATATTAAGTCTATTATTATCGTCGCTTTCGGCCGACAATATTTAAGTCGCGCGCCACGAGAAAAACAACTTGATTTTTGCTTGTGAACATGTTAAATTTACCCCATCAGCTATAAGCTGATTTTTGATAATAACTTAATTATACTGTGTCGCTAAATTCGTAATTTTTAATTCTTAATTTTTAATTGATTTTATGTCAGGACATTCAAAATGGGAAACAACTAGGAGGTCCAAAGCCATTGTTGACGCGAAAAAAGGAGCGATTTTCACTAAATACGCTAAACTGATCAGCGTGGCGGCGCGCAAGGGCGGCGATCCGACCATTAATTTCAGTCTGCGCATGGCCATAGATAAGGCTAAATCGGCCAACATGCCGAAAGAAAACGTGGAACGGGCGATTAAACGAGGCACGGGCGAACTGGGCGGGACGCAAATTGAAGAATTAACTTATGAGGGCATCGGCCCGGTTAAATCGCAATTTATTGTTAAATGCTTAACCGACAATAAAAATAGAACCGCGGCCGAAGTCAGGCATATTTTCGGCGAAGCCGGCGGCTCGTTAGGCTCGGTTTTATGGAATTTTGAATTAAAGGGCGTGATTTTAATCACCGCTGAAGAGCTTAAGAGTAAAAATTTATTTAAAAACGACGATTTTGAACTGGAATTAATTGATGCCGGCATCCAAAATATTTTGGAAGAGGAAGAAGGCGTCACGATTTATACCAGGCCGGAAGATTTGCAGAAAATCAAGCAATTTCTGGAAACCAAGAGCTTAAAAACCGAATCCGCCGAAGTTGAGTATGTACCCAAGGAAAAACGCCAGCTGAATGACGAGGAAAAAGCCAAAGTCCAAAAATTCGTAGATGCTTTGGAAGACCATGAAGATATCACGAATTATTACATGGACGTCAATATTTAAATATCAGCCGCTGAATTTATCGCTAGCCGTACTTTTTAGAAATAATTGTTATGCGTTATGCGTTCCACGTTACGCGACAAAATAATTTTAGGCATTGATCCCGGAATCGCCGACACCGGTTTTGGCGTGATTAAAAATGAAAATAACAAACTAACCTGTCTGGATTACGGTTCGATAAAAACTTCGGCCAGGTTGGAACTGCCGGACCGGCTGGAAATAATAAATTTGGAACTGGCGAAATTGATAAATAAATACCGGCCGAATTTAATTTCCATTGAAGAATTATTCTTTTGTAAAAACGTGAAAACCGCCCTGATCGTCGGACAGGCTAGAGGCGTAATCGTCTTAACGGCTAAACAGCATAATGTTCCGGCTGTGGAATTCACGCCTTTACAGGTTAAGCAGGCGGTTTCCACCTATGGCCAGGCTGGAAAACTGCAAGTGCAAAAGATGGTTAAAATTATTTTAAACCTAGAAGAACTGCCCAAACCCGACGACGCGGCCGACGCCTTAGCTATCGCGATCTGCGCCGCCAACAGCTTAATAAATTCTAAATACTAAATCCGAAATCCTAAACAAATTCAAAATACAAAATGTCTTGGCTTTCGCGTTTGTTTAGAATTTTGAATTTAGAGTTTTAAAATTTGTTTAGAGTTCAGAATTTAGGATTTCGAATTTAAAATTTTTTATCCTATGATAAACAAATTAAAAATAGTTTCCATCTCTTCCGAAGTCGCCCCGTTTTCTAAAACCGGCGGCCTGGCTGACGTGGCCAGAAGCCTGCCTAAAGCTTTAAAAAGGCTCGGGCACGAGGTGATGGTGATAACGCCGTTTTACGGCCAAACAATTGATCCGAAAACCTACGACTTAAAGCTGATTTATGAAGATGTTGAGATTCACGTGGATTCGGCCAACAAAGTGAAAGTTAATTTCTGGCGCGGCTTTTTGATGAAAAATTTGCCGGTCTATTTTATTGAAAATAAAAAATATTTTTCCGCCCATAAAAACCTCTACGGCTCCAGCCGGGAAAACGTTCGCTTCCTGGTTTTTGACGTCGCCGCCCTGAAGTTGATCTCTCTCTTGAAATACGAAGCTAATATAATCCATTGTCATGACTGGCATACCGGCCTGATACCTTATTACTTAAAAACCGACTTTAAATATTCCGAAACTCTGCGCAATGCCAAAACGATTTTTACCATCCATAATCTGGCCTTCCAGCTCGGGCATGACTGGTGGTCGGTGCCGGCGGAAAAAAAGGATTATGGCAAAAATAAGCTCCCCTTAATAACTGACCCGGAGATTGAGAATATCAATTTCGCCAAACGCGGCATAAAAAACGCCGATTTAATCAATACGGTGAGCGAGCAGTATCGCGAAGAAATCATGACCATAAAATTCGGCCAGGATCTGCACCAGATTCTAAGGAATCGCGAAGACCGGCTCTTCGGCATCGTTAATGGCATTGATTATAATACCTACAACCCGAGTTTGGACGCCAATTTATTTAAAAATTACGACTACAAAAAAATTTACCATAAAGAGCTTAATAAGGAGCACCTGCAAAAATCGCTGGGTTTAAAAATTGATAAAGAGACGCCGCTCATCGCCCTGACCTCGCGGGTAACTTTTCAGAAAGGCTTTGAATTAATCCTGCAGATCCTTGAGCCCCTGCTTCATCTTGATCTGGAACTCGTTTTTATGGGCGACGGCGACAAAAAATACATTACGGAAATTAAAAAATTCGCCAAACGTTTCCCTAAGAAAATGGTTTGGCTGCCGTTTGAAGAAAATAAAAATCTGGAAACCCTGATCTACGCCAGCGCCGATCTGTTTTTATTGCCGTCTCATTATGAACCTTGCGGGATAAATCAGCTGAT
>Ga0172379_10009912_pt1 | contig 11657 bp, 12 predicted proteins | sample GrowelOW334metaG_FD_119756 | JGI IMG/M metagenome (GOLD analysis project Ga0172379, IMG submission 119756) | Groundwater microbial communities from an aquifer near a municipal landfill in Southern Ontario, Canada - Groundwater well OW334 metaG | ecosystem: Environmental > Aquatic > Deep... | reverse complement strand
TTTGCATCCCGTATGCTGTCCCATGCTTTTCCGAATCCCAGTTCCATCGCTATTTGCCACGGCTTGCCCCGACGAAGCTCTTCTCTATACCGGGAAAAAATAAGGATGTTGCTGTCAACTGCCATGCCGATAGACAGGATAAATCCTGCAATACCGGGAAGCGTCAGAGTAACCGGAATGAGCCGGTACAAAAATAAAGTTATCAGCCCGTACATAAGAAGTGCGATATCAGCAAGTACTCCCAGCCAGCCGTACTGGGTAATCATGAATGCCGCAACCAGCCCAAGACCGATGATCCCTGCCCGGACGCTTTTGGTTACAGAGTCTGCACCAAGCGTCGCTCCGATGGTCCGCTTTTCCACTATCTTCACCGGCACCGGGAGCGCTCCTGCGTTTAGCTGAATGGACAGTTGTTTCGCTGAATCAACAGTAAAGCTTCCTGTAATGACAGCCTGTCCGTCAGCTATTTCCGTACTCACCCTGGGAGCTGTCACAACAACATCATCAAGAAAAATTGCCAACGGCTTGCCGATAAGTTTTTTTGTCACATCTGCAAACTTTTTGGTTCCGTCGGGAGTAAACTGGATGCCCACTTCTGGCTCCCCTGTTTGGGTATTAAACTGAAGCGTTGATTTTTTCAGATCGCGTCCGGTAATCCCCACCGGTGCTGTGTTTTCCAAAGTAGGTATAAGCAACCCGCTGTCCGTCGAAGTAGCATTATCTCTATATTCACGAAACTCAAGTTGAGCAGTCTGGCCGACAAGGGCAATTGCTTCATCGGTATTGGTTACCCCCGGAAGCTCTACGACAATTCTGTACACATCAGCGCTGATAGCTGACTGGATGACCGGCTCTGATACGCCGAAGAAATTCACCCTTCGCTCAATCACCTGTTTAGCTGATTCAAGCGAATCCTTCCGGTCCGGTTGCGGAATGGTTGCCATATCCGCTTCCAGCGTCAACTGCGTCCCTCCTGCCAAATCCAGTCCCAAGCGGGTCTTGAAATCTTTCTTGATATGAACACCGAATATTCTGGTGTCAACGGAAGGAGCAGCAGGAAGATCGAAAAACAGAAGCACTATCGCCAGAACAACAAGAATACTGAATATTTTTTTGGTTTGTTTCATAGCATGCAGTTATTCAACTAAGTCTTCTTCGTCACCAACAATCATGACGCGGGAACCGGAAAGAATGGATAGGACGAACGGGTCGCGACGGCGCTTCCTGAATGCAAATTCTTCTTCCGACATCACCGTATAGTTCAGTTCCCGTTCTTTCCGCACTTCTTCGGCTTTCACCAGTTGTCCGAGCTCAGCCAATACGACGCTTCCGACAATGAGCATGTCCACATCTGTCTGGGATTTCCGTTCGCGTCCCCGCAGATATCTTCCCGACATCATGACAAATTTCAGTTTCCCTAATTTTGCCTTGTGTTTGAGGATGTCAAACCCAAGACCGGATGTTTTTCCGACCAGCTCAAGAAGTTCATAATATAACGGATATTCCTTACGGAATGTATAAAAAAGCCGGTTCGCACGGTGTTCTTTCGATACCATCCCCGCTTCTTCCATATGCGCCAGTTCCCGTCTGACTGCATTGATCTCTTCACCGATTCTCCTGACAATGTCCCGAACATGGAATATCGTTCCCGGATGACTCAAAAATAATTGGAGCATCTTTACTCGAACTCGAGAGATAATAATGTCTTCTAATAACATATGCCCTCCTTTCCGCTTTCGCGCGAAAGTTGGTTTGAGGCAGGACTATTTTAATATTGCACTGGTGTCCCGATGGGAACCATTTCTACCCAAATCTGACCCCGGGTAAACGTAATTTCTTTTCCAGATGCATCCGAAAACACGGTTCGTGCCGTCCGGTCGAGCTTCTGCCAGGTGATTTTTGTCGCAACCCCGTCCTGAAACAATAGACCGTTGCCAGTTCCTATATTTGCATACAACAGATGCATATGATCGTCTACCGGACCGGTTTCCTTGGCAAACATGACGACAATCGCTTTTGCCTGTAATTGTTCCTCCGTTTCCAAATCCATGTGGGGAGCTCCGCCGTTTTCCCGTAGATACGAGTTTTTCACTTTATCATAGGTCCATTTCACCCCGTACTCTTTTTCATACCCTTTCCATTGAACAAATGAGATGGTGGTAGCCGTTCCGCGGTCGGCTTCCTTTGCATCATCCTTAAATTTCCATGCTTCGTATTTCTTGTCCCATGAAACCCCTTTGGCATCAACGTTTGTCCACCCGCGGGTAGCAGCAAGGCTATACAATTTATCCGTCTGACACACCATGGTGTGTTCTGTAGCGACCGGATGATCAAGCCTGTCATAATTCCTGTAGCAGGTCGGGAATGAAATCCCGAACTGATCCATGTCTTTAATGCGGTACTGATCTATCTGGCACAGGGCCTTTGCCCGTTCATCAACAGTCTCATCCTCACAGTTCCCTGCCCCTCCTACGTGGTTATATAACGCATCATACTCAAGTACCCACGGCAAAAAATACGTACGGGCGCTTCGCACAGGTGCGATATTGACACTGCCTCCTGCTATGCCGCAGTAAAATATACCCATGAACCGCGATACGCCGCCTTCAGCAACTGCTTCATACACTACATCTGCCAGCGACAACCCTGACTGGGGACGGGCTTCTGCATGATTTTCAATCATGATAGCCAAAGGTCTTCTTGTTTCCCACGTTGTTTTTTCCTGTTTCGTATACAGTTTCCCGTTAATGGGGCACGCTTCCGTTCTCGGAATTGAGGGGTCAACCATGAAACTTTTGAGAGGTTTCGTCGCCGTGCCATTCAGTTTTGTCGCTGATTTGGCGGTGGTGGATTTTACTCCGGAATAACTAAATACTGCCGTTGAGATGCCGGTTGAAATAAGATAGACGGCTACTGCCAATATCCCGTACATCCATAATTGTTGTTTTTTCATAGCGTGTCTCCTTTTTTTGACGTGTCATCCAATAGGCCGCGCTTTTTTTATCGCTGACTGCTCTTCTTTTGAAAGCTCGACATCTTCTGATACACCGAGTTTAATATGCTTAATATACCACCGATTGCCTGTTCTCGCATAGAGCGAGGTCATGATGATTCCGTTATCTTTTCCGTCAAGGATTGCCATCGTAAAACTTTGGCTTCCTCCGGTATCTGAAAACGGATTAAACCGGACAATCCCTAACCGCTGAAGATGGAGTGCACCGTCTTTTGTCAACCCGTCAATTGCCGCATTAATCGACACAAGGGCCTTTCCTGTTTTCTCATATTTTCCGATAAGTTCAACAAGAACTTCTTTTAATGTTGCCGATGTGATACCTTGCGTAAGCTTGTTGTAGTGCGCTGTCATTCGAAATACAAAAACGGTAAGAACCGATATCCAGATAAAAATAATAGCAACAAAAATATAGAGTAATGAAACATCATTGAATACCATTTGTATCCATCATAGTAGTATTTTTCCGTGACTTTTGTCAATGAGAAAGAATCCCATTTTTATCTTTTGAGTTGACAAGTGCGTTGAAGCTATGTTACCCTCATCTAGCCTCAAATACTATGCCGAAGAAAACGAAAAAAGAAAAATTGATTGCGCAGTATCGAAGAAAGCTCCAACAATTGGAAGGCACTCCAATTCAACCGATTGTTCATGCGAACGCCCAACCCGTAGCAACTAATTTCTCACCCTATTCCCTGCCGAAAAATGTATCGAAACGGGAGGAGACAGTCACAACACTCGCCCTTCCGGTAAACGAATTTTTGGGAATTAAAAAAGATTTAGTAAAAACACTGATCGTTATTTGTCTATTTTTCGGTATTGAGCTCGTTGTGTGGAAAGTGTTCGGATAATATCTTTGAAAGGGGGTGAAACAACTATATGGCAACAATGTATTGTGTAAAATGTCGAGCAAAGAGAGATGATCCAAAAGCAGTCCCAGTGACCTTAAAAAACGGTAAACCGGCAATGAAAGGCAAATGCCCAGTGTGCGGAACCGGAATGTTCAAAATCGGTAGTTCAAAGTAAATCTGCCTTTGGGCAGGTTTTTACGCGTAAGAATTTTCTGCCTAAAACCCCTTATCATGTTGGTGAGGGGTTTTGCTTGGTATGGTATACTACAGCCACGCGCTGGGACAACGTACCTTTACGCTTAGGCATTAAAACTTAAGTGAGGAAAGTCCGGACAGCAGAATATGAGAGGACTCCCTGAAAAGGGTGATACATCACCATTTATGGCGATGCACTGGTGTCCCGCCCCGAAAGACGGCGGGAACGATTCCTGAAATGACAGGATGAGAGAGCCACAGAGACGAGTGTATTTCTACCGATCGCAAGATCCATGAAATACAGGTGAAACGAGGCAATCCCACTTGCTGCAACCGACGATCGGTCCGTTACGAGCACATATTCGCCAGGACCAAAGCATGCGGGCATAGATAAATGAAGGTATGAAATAACAGAATCCGGCTTACAGTTGGACTAGCGCGTACAAAGAATTATTTTTTAGCCGACACCTGATAGGCATTCAACAACTCCTGAATAATTAGAACAATCGGCACTGCTAGAATAGCTCCGGAAATGCCAGCGAGTTTTCCCCCGATCATAAGGGCAAATATGGTAATCAGGGGCGACAACCCGACACTCTGCTTCATGACAAACGGAACAATAAGATTGTTCTCTAACTGGTGAACTAAGATAAATAGTCCAACGACGCTTAATGCCGCTACAGGCGATATAGAAAGGGCAACAAGCACAGCCGGAACTCCTGATATGATGGGCCCGATATTGGGCAATATCTCCAGAAGTCCTGCAAAGATAGCCAGAGGCAACGCGAAATCAATCCGCAGCAGGAGCAGTCCGATATACGTCATGACGCCTATCAACGTCATGAGAATCAACTCTCCGCGAATCCACATCCCCAAACGGCTCTCAATTCTCTCCAGGACTCCCATGATAACTTCTGCATGATCAGTTCCTACAAATCCGGCAAGTGTCGTTCTTGTGTGTTTGCGTTCCAAAAGAAAATAAAACACAAATACCAGAATGGTGACGATGGTCACGAAATTTGAAAATATATTGATCGTCACCTTGATGATGTTTTGACCAATTGGTGCTATCTGCTGGGTGAATTCCCCCAGATTCACTACGCCATACGGAACCACTTTTTCAACCACAGATGGAAGTGTCTGAATCAGGTGCGTCGATTGGATAATCATTGCTGGAATGAGGCTTGCGATGGTGAGCGTTAATATCCCGATAATGCCCAAGTACACGATAATGACAGCAAGAATTCTCGGTACTTTTTTGTTTTCCAGCCCTTCGACCATAGGACGAAGTCCGGACATGATGATAAATGCGATAAACAAGAATAACAGAATGTCGCGTATCTGCCAGACCATCCACACGCCGGCAAGAAGCACTAAGGTGAAAATGATGGTTTTATGGGATATTTCGATTTTGGTTACCATAGCTTCAAGTAGTATACCATGCGCCGACGACAGATTCTATTTCCTCAAGAAAGCCCTTTTTTGTACTATCAAACCAATGGATACCCTTATTCCTCTTAAACCAGGTCATCTGGCGGCGGGCATAGCCATGTTCATCATATTTCCACTTCTGCATCACGTCTTTTTTTGTCGCATTTCCATCAAAATACTCTTTCCATTCCCTGTACCCTAAGGCACTCATGGATGGCAGCTCCCACCCATACCCCTTTTTGTTCAGTGAACGCACCTCATCAACCGCTCCCTGTTCAATTCGCTTCTCAACCCGCTTGTCGATACGTTGGTAGAGGAGAGAAAAAGGAGCGGTCAAACCGATCCAGCAAATATCACTTTCATGAAGTGACGGTTTTACAATCGTTGTTACTCCAGATCTTCCTAATTCAATTTTCCGAATCAGCCGATGAGGATTTTGCCTGTCAGAAGAATTTAATGTCTCCCATACGCCGGAGAATTCCTTTTGCAGCATCATCTGCAATTTCTCCAAAGAATAGTGTCCGAATTTTTTCCGCAACGCTTCATCTGGTTTAACATTACCAGTCGGAATGGTTTCGACGAGTGACTGGATATATAATCCCGTTCCCCCGACAATAATCGGAAGCTTGTTTCTTTTTCTAATATCTTTGATATATTCATTTGCTTTCATCTGATACTGCGAAACGCTAAACTTTTCATCCGGGTTCACTACGTCGTACATCCAAATGGGAACTCCTTCTAAAGATGCCAGGTCTTTTCCCGTTCCGATATCCATGCCACGATATATTTGACGAGAATCTGCGGAAATAAGTTCCCCATTGAACTTCTTTGCAAGAGCGACGGCTACAGCAGTCTTTCCTCCTGCTGTCGGACCAACGACGATAACAAGTCTATTCATACAACGGATATGTTCCTTTCCGCAAATTCGTTTTATTGATCATCTCATCCAGAATTTCCCACCGTCGTTTTTTTTCTTCATAGGACATATCGTCTTTCAGATGCGTATGGGCAAATGTGAGCGGCCTGTCAGAGTACATGGATATATATGCTTTACAAAATCCGACTTTTTTACACAGCGTTACCGTATGTCCAAATTGCAGTTTCGTTTCACCGGGAAATCCGACAATGATATCCGTTGAAAAGCATACATCAGGGATTCTTTTCCTCATTTTCATTATAAGTTCCAAATATTGCTTTGGTGTATACCACCGATTCATCCGTTTCAGTACCGCCTCATCCCCTGATTGGACCGGCAGATGAATGAGTCTCAGTATGTTGGAATTTTTTGCAATCACATCAATGAGTTCATCTGAAAAATCCCACGGATTACTGGAAAGGAAATCAGTTGTTTTCAATCCTGGTATATGACAGATATCATCAAGCAGGTGCGGAAATAATGTCGGGATCCTCATTTTTCCTAAGTGCTTTACATACACGGGTTTGATAGTCTTATTATCTTTGACCAAATCTGCTCCGTACGAATTCACATTCTGTCCGACAAGCGTTATTTTTGTATACCCTTTTGTCGCAAGCTCTTTGCACTCGGCAACTATTTCGTCATACGGACGGCTGACTTCTTTCCCCCTGGCAAACGGAACAACGCAGTATGAACAGTAATTGTTGCACCCGTTACTAATCGGAACCAGTGCATGTAGTTTGTCGGTTCGGATCGGTTTCGTTGAAAATCCAACGTCTTCAATAGGTAGAAATTCTGAAACGAGCGGCATGCGTTTGTGCAAATTCGCCATCATCTTACCCGTTTGGTCTTTCACTGCCATGCCGACAATGCACCCGGTAAGAATAATACGTCGCTTGGAGTTTTTTGTTTTAGACTTTGAAATACTTCGAAGCAGTCCAAGTATCCTGTCTTCAGCAGATTGTCTGATCATGCAGGTAACAATTACTACCTCATCAGCATCCTGCGTCCGATCTGTTTTTTTCCACCCTTTATGTTCATATGCCCCGGCTATCCGCTCAGCATCGGATACGTTCATTGCACAACCGAATACGTGGATATGATACTTCATGGAGATGATTGTAGCACGATACTTACTCTTTCCCAATAATGATAACCGCATTGTACGGCAGGCTGTCCTTAAGTGTCGCGGTAGCCGTTCCGATTACATAGGATCCGGTCAAATCTGCCTGCAATACGGAAAGGAATTCTGATTTATCTGCCTTTACCTGAATCTCTGTTTTTGCATAATCATAATTAACTGCATTTCCGGTTCCTGCTACCGTATAGCCCTTTTCTTCGAGTAGTGTTTTCAATATCCCTGCTACTCCTGCTTTTCCTGAACCGTTCAATATCTCGACTTCCAATTCCTTTTTATTAATAGATGGCGTCGGGGTAACAATAGAAGTCGGTGTTGCTGTGGGAGTCGGTGTCGGACGGGCGAATGAAATCGGAAATGTGCCCTTGCTTACCGTGATAATCCCAACTCCGATAGCTACAACTAGGACACATACTCCGACAGCCCAAAAAATGATCGGGGCAATTGATTTTTTGTGTATGCTAATGTTCGGATATCCTACTGATGAGGATTTTTTAGGAGGGGAAAAGAATTCACTCATCATTTCTTTTTGTTTATCCTGTGACATGGGAACTGTTTCCTCAACCGGTGCCACAGGAGAGGTATCTGGCTGTTTCTCAATTGGTATTTCTTCTTTCTTTTCTTCTGTAACAATGAGTTCTTCCACTATCGTAGGTTCTTCTTTTTCATCAGTTACTTCCACTACCTGCATGACCTGTGGAGCGGCAACTGTTTCCGGCTCCTTAACGCTTGCAAGTTCCTGAATCTTCTCCTCAACCGTCTGCGCTTTTTTTATTGTTTTTGTTTTCGTGTCTGGAGATTTTTTCGGCATATGTATAAGTGTAGCGTGACAAGTAAAACAAATCAACAACAATCCCATAAAACAAGGAAAGCTCCTTTGCAACCGTTTTGCGTAAGGAGTCTTTCCTAATACACTTGTGCCACCTGGAATTTACCGAATGGCTTTTTTCAATGCTTTTCCTGCTGTAAAACCTGGTGTTTTTCGAGCTGGAATGCTGATTGGTTTTCCTGTTTGAGGATTGCGACCGGTTCGTGCTTTCCTGTTTCGGACCATGAATGTTCCAAATCCGGTAACCACTACCTTATCGCCTTTTTTTAATGCGTCAGTCATTGCGCCGAATACAGCTGCAACTGATTCACGTGCTGCTTTTGCTGTAAGACTGGCTTTTTTTGCAACGACCTCGACCAAATCTGCTTTTGTCATATGGGTAATTTCACCTCCCTTTAGGCAGAAGATTTTAAAAAATAGATTGTTATGACAATCTCTAAAAATCAGAGTAGTGAATTTGGATTGTCCTGTCAAGATATCATTAAATATATCGCATGATATCAATCCAAATCGTAATGGATTAGAAGAATAACGCGATATGACAAGAAAAAATTATTTTGCTACTTCCACCGCCCGAAGTTCCCGAACCACTGTTACTTTGATTTGTCCCGGGAATGTCACTTTCTGTTCAATCTCTTCTTTTATTTTTTGCGCAATAATTGTCGCAGTTGCATCATCCACAACTCCCGGGTCAACGGCAACGCGCAGTTCGCGTCCCGCCTGAAATGCGAATGCTTCTTTCACCCCTGGATTTGCTTTTGCAATTTCCTCAAGATCCTTGAGCCGTTTGATATATTCGTCATAATTTTCATATCGTGCTCCGGGACGGCTTCCTGATATCGCATCAGCAATATACGTAAGTATTGACTCAACTGAACTGAACTGCGTATCTTCATGATGCTGGGCTACACAGTCAATGACCGCTTTCGGAAGTCCGTACTTTTTTAATAGTTCCACTCCGAGTTCCACATGGCTTCCCTCTTTGTCCATGATGACTTTTCCGATATCATGAAGGAGACATCCAAGTCTCACAATATTTGCATCAGCCCCGACTTCTTTGGCAAGGGCTATACCGATTTTTGTTTCCTCAAGCGTATGGGCAATCATATTCTGTCCATAGGAGAACCGGTATTTAAATCTTCCCAGTAATGCGACTATGGGGGAGGGCAAATTATATACCCCCACCGCATGACAGAGTTTTTGTCCTTCCTCAAACATGATGCGTTCCAGTTCCTTTTTCACCTGCTCGATAATCTCCTCAATACGTCCCGGTTGCACCCGACCATCTTTGAGAAGCCGTTCCAATGCAACCCGCGCTATTTCTCTGCGTACCGGATCAAAACACGATAGCCGGATCACCCCTTCTTCATCCAAATCAACATCCACACCGGTCGCTGTTTCAAACGCCCTGATATTCCGTCCTTCTTTTCCGATGATTCTTCCCTTCACATCCTCATCCGGAATTTTAATGACGGACACGGTAAATTCAGCAACATACTCTGTAGCTCCGTGCCGCATCGCATCAACCAGGATTTCCCGCGCCTTTACTTCAGATTCTTCTTCTGCACGGATCTGTGCGTCTTTAATTTCCTTGGCAATAGCAACTTTCATCTTTTCCTGCACCTCGGCAAGCATTTGCGTCTTTGCTTCTTCAATCGTCAGTCTGCTTATTTTCTCTAACCGGTCGGTAAGTTCTTTTTTTACGCTTTCGATATCAAGAAGTTTCTTTTCAGATAGTGTTTCCTGATCACGGTTATGTTTTTCCCGCTCTTCAATAGCTCCTTCACGTTTCCCTATCACTTCCAAACGCCTCCGCATTTCATCTTCAGCTTCCCGCTTTATTCGGAATGCCTGATCTTTCGCTTCAACAAGCACTTCCCTTGCCTGGGCCTGGGCCATCGCGACAGCCGCCTGCACTTGGGCCTGCGCCTGTGCTTGGGCTTGGAGCAGCGCTCCCTTATCTTCTTTTGATACTTTCTCCTGGATTGGCTGTTTTTGTTGTGGTTTCGAAACACCCGATGCGACATGCACATGAGCGGTTGGTGATTTTGACGGCCTAGCTTTAATAAGGCCTGATAGCGTTTTAAGTACATCAAACATATATTCCTCCAATGGTAATAGCTGATTAAGAAGCCACGAAGAAAACTGCCGCGAATATTACGCGGATATTGTAGGAGACAGTGCTAGTAAATCATTTGTCATACAATCTGCTACGTTTCAGTTTAATTCAATGTGACCTCTTCAGGTGTCCTCATTGTACCGAATCCCAGTCAATTCGTCAATGACACGGAAAACGACAGTTGAGCTAAATCCGCGGCGTTGTAGGAACCCAAATAGCTTCTTTTTCTGCTCCGGTATCGGCAATTTCTTCCATAGTGAGTATTTTTTTTGTGCAACCCCCCGGGCCAGTTCAATATCGGTTGGTCCTTCAGACTCACTCATCTGCTGGTCCACCGAATCAATAACATCCCGGGAAACTCCTTTTCTCAGAAGCTCCAGTTGAATGAGTTTTTTCCCTTTTGGCCTGCTTCTGTTTCTGCTTTCAATAAATCTCTTGGCATACACCGCATCATCTATATACCCCAACTCAGTGAGTCTCGTAAGCGCCTGGTTCTGAATTTCAGCAGACCCGTGGAGTTTATTATTCCGTTTCAGGATATATGCAACAATTTCCTTTTCGCTTCTTGGGTGTATGGAAACATACATAATCCCGGCGCCGATTAATTGTCGAAGCTTTGTGTCATCATCCATGGATGGTTATTCTTTCTCTTCTTCTCCCACGACCACTTTCGTTTGAATGGATCCGGATTTCACTACTTTCCATATTGCTTCGCTGATTTCTTTTGCAACTTTCGGCGTTTCCCGAAGAAACATCTTTGTTGCTTCTTTCCCCTGTCCTAACATTTGCGTGCCGTATTTGATAAATGCCCCTGACTTTGTCAGGATATTAAATTCAATACCGACATCGATGATGGCTCCTTCTTTGGAAATCCCGTCATGCATCACATCAAACTCGGCAATCCGAAATGGCGGAGCAACTTTGTTTTTAACTACCCGCACCCGGTGCCTGCTTCCGATGACTTTATCTCCGTCTTTGAGCGATTCGATTTTCCGCGAATCAAGCCGGACGGATGCATAGAATTTCATGGCAAGTCCTCCGGGAGTCGTCTCGGGATTACCAAACATGATGCCAATCTTTTGCCTGAGCTGATTAGTAAACATCACCACTGTTTTTGATTTTGATATAACGGACGTAAGTCTACGGAGTGCCTGGGACATAAGACGCG
>Ga0172379_10009911_pt1 | contig 11658 bp, 8 predicted proteins | sample GrowelOW334metaG_FD_119756 | JGI IMG/M metagenome (GOLD analysis project Ga0172379, IMG submission 119756) | Groundwater microbial communities from an aquifer near a municipal landfill in Southern Ontario, Canada - Groundwater well OW334 metaG | ecosystem: Environmental > Aquatic > Deep... | reverse complement strand
CTGTCTATCATCACTTTTTGACCACGGATTAAGTATATTTTATTCATTAATACTTCATCGGGGATTACTAATGCACTTGTTTGGGCAACCTTTTCCATAATTTTGTTTCAAATAAAAAATTGTCGAATCATCACATTAGCACATCAGCTAATCAGCACATCAACTCCCCCACCCCTCCCTGTCCAAACTTCTGTATTGTATGGCTTCCCCCAGGTGATCGGCCTGGATGTTCTCAACTCCCTCCAGATCGGCGATGGTCCGTGCCACTTTGAGGATGCGGTCGTAGGCTCGGGCCGAGAGCCCGAGCTTTTCCATGGCATTTTTGAGGATGGCTTCTCCGGCTCGGTCGGGGGTACAATAGAGATGCAGCAGTTTGGTGTTCATCTGGGCATTGCAATAGATGCCGGCCTCCTCGAACCGCAGCCGCTGAATCTCCCTGGCCGCAATCACGCGGGCCCGGATGGTGTCGCTTGATTCGCCCGAACTCATGGCCGAAAGCTTGTTGAAGGGGACAGGCACTACCTCCAAATGTATATCGATGCGGTCGAGCAGGGGGCCCGATATCCTGTTCAGGTATTTTTGCACGATGCCCGGTGCGCAGACACACTGTTTGGTGGGATGGTTGTAGAACCCGCACGGACAAGGGTTCATAGAGGCTACCAGCATAAAGGAGGCAGGGAACTCCACTGATGATTTGGCCCTCGAAACGGTGATCGTACGGTCTTCCAGAGGCTGCCTCATCACCTCAAGCACCGACCTTTTGAACTCAGGAAGTTCATCCAGAAACAGTACCCCATTGTGCGCCAGGGAGATTTCCCCCGGCTGGGGAATGGTACCCCCGCCGACCAAAGCGGCATCAGAGATGGTATGGTGCGGGCTGCGAAAGGGCCGGCAGATCATCAAAGAGGACTGATTTTCAATCTTCCCGGCTACGGAATGGATCTTAGTTGTCTCGAGGGCCTCTTTAAGTGTAAAGGGGGGTAGTATCGTGGGTATTCGTTTGGCCAGCATCGTTTTACCTGCTCCAGGAGGGCCAATCATGATTAAATTGTGGCCGCCCCCGGCAGCGATTTCGAGCGCCCTTTTCACATTTTCTTGCCCCTTCACCTCTGAGAAGTCGACCTCAAACCTGTTTTTGTTGGAGTTGAACTCCTCGCGGGTATCAATCACCGTCTGTTTGAGCGGAATAGCGCTGTTGAAATAGTCGATTACTTCGCGGATATTCTCGACCCCATAGATTTTCAGCTTGTCGACAACGGCCGCCTCCCGTGCGTTCTGAAGTGGCACGATCAATCCTTCAAATCCCTCCTCCCTTGCCCGGATGGCGATGGGAAGTACTCCTTTGACGGTCTGCAATCCACCATCCAGAGAGAGCTCGCCCATCATCACATAGCGGCCAATCTCGGGGGCATAAATCTGTTCGGATGCCGAGAGGATTCCCATGGCAATGGGGAGATCGTAACAGGATCCCTCCTTGTGAATGTCGGCGGGAGCCATGTTGATCACCGTCTTTTTCCCGGGTAGCTTAAACCCATTGAAGCGCAGGGCCGCATCAATTCGCTGCTGGCTTTCACGCACTGCCAGGTCGGCCAGCCCTACCATGTTGAAGCGGATGCCTCTCGACACATCTACTTCGATCGTAATCGTGGTCGCATCAATTCCGTGCACCGCACTGCCATAAGTTTTTATCAGCATAACTATTCAGTTTTACTCCATATGTCGTGATATCCTTAAATATACCGAATTTTGAGGAGAAAAGGAAATCTGGAGGCGGCTAATTGCAGTTAGCCGGAATGATTTTATGCCTCAACTGATAACTAGGAGCCATCAAAATATCCCTTATATTTGTGCGATGGTTGTTGTGTTTTAGAAAACTTAATTCATTCCCCTGTGTCAGATATTATCCGCCTTTTGCCCGACTCCGTTGCCAACCAGATCGCTGCCGGTGAGGTGATTCAACGCCCAGCCTCGGTGGTAAAAGAGCTGGTCGAAAATGCCATCGACGCGGGAGGCGATTCTATCACTGTCAATGTCAAGGATGCCGGACGTACGCTCATCCAGGTTACTGACAACGGGAAAGGGATGTCACCGGCCGATGCCCGGATGTCGTTTGAGCGCCATGCCACTTCAAAAATTCACGAGGCCAACGATCTCTTTTCGATCCGCACCATGGGTTTCAGGGGGGAGGCGCTGGCATCAATTGCATCGGTGGCAGAGGTAGAATTGCGCACCCGTCAGCAGGGCGAAGAACTCGGCACTTTTCTGCATATCCTCGGCTCCGTTTTGCAGAAGCAGCAAACCGACCACTGTCCGGAAGGCTCCAATTTCTCGGTAAAGAACCTCTTCTTCAACGTTCCGGCAAGGCGTAAATTCCTAAAATCCAATAGCTACGAACTAAAAAACATCATTACCGAAATACAACGGATTGCCCTCGCGAATCCTGAGCTTTCCATCTCCTTCTTCCACAACCAGGCACCGGTTTACGAACTTCCGTCAGAAAATGTCAGGAAACGGATCGTAAGCCTCTTTGGTAAGACAATCAACCAGAGCCTGACACCTGTGGAGACGGAGACTACACTGGTCAAATTGACCGGATTCATCGGTCAGCCGAAGTTTGCGAAAAAAAGCTTTGGCGAGCAGTTTTTCTTCGTGAACGGCCGTTTCATGAAGCATCCCTTCTTTCACCGGGCAGTGATGCAAGCCTATGAGCGCATCCTGCCACCGGATGCCATCCCCTCCTATTTTCTCTATCTGGAGGTGGATCCTGCCACCATCGACATCAACATCCATCCCACCAAGACCGAAATAAAATTCGAAGACGAACAGGCCATCTGGCACATCCTCAGTGCCTCTGTCAGGGAGGCCATCGGCAAATACAACCTCATGCCCACCATCGATTTCGATCAGCGCGGATCCATCGACATACCTCTTCTTCCAGGCAGGGGAAGCAGTTTTGCTCCTCCTGAAATTGAGATCAACAAGCATTACAACCCCTTTCAACAGGATAGCTATCCGGGTAACCGGAATGATTATGGCCGTGAGAGCAGCCAAACCGGACATTGGGAGAAACTTTACCAGGGAATGGAGAATCAGAAAGACGGAGAGAAGGGGAGACAAGGAGACTGGGGGACTGGGGGACGGGGAGAAGGGGAGACAGAGAATGGACAGGTTACACATTCATTGGGTATTGAGCAGGAGTACCAGTCGACTAATTTTATGCAGCTCAAAAACAGATACTTGCTCACCCCGGTTAAATCGGGACTAATGGTGATCGATCAGCGCGAGGCCCATGCCAGGATTCTGTATGAAAATTTCATGCAGAATTTCAATTCGCATCTTGCTGCCAGTCAGCGGCAACTTTTTCCACCGGTTTTGGAGCTGAATGCGGCTGATGCCGAGATTTTGAATGCTTTACGGGAGGAGCTTCATCAGCTTGGATTTGACATCAGACCGGGAGAAGACCACCATTTTTACATCGATGGCACTCCCGGAGTGCTGAGTCACCTGGATGCCAAAGAGCTGGTAGTGACTGTCATTGCCTCATTCCAGGACCGTCCGGTCGATCTGATGGAGGAGATCAAGGCGCAACTGGCCTTGGTGCTGGCACAATCCTCTGCTGTAAATTACGGCGTTGCCCTTCAGCAGGAGGAGATGGTCTCGCTTTTTAACCAGCTTTTCGCCTGTCAATCGCCCGGATTCTCGCCTGCAGGTAGGAAGATCATCTCCATCATTGCCCTGACGGATATTGAAAATCTGCTGAAGAGTTAGCGTTTCTCGTCCGATTCCTTATTTTTGCATAAAATGAACTGAAAATTTTACCATGCAGTACCGTCCTACTTCACCATATTCCATCCCACCGGTAGTCAAGAACCTGATTATGATCAATATTCTCATGTTGGTAGCGACCTGGGCTTTGAAATCCACCGGGATTGACCTCACAGAGAAACTCGGTCTTTACTATCCGGGCTCGCCTCATTTCAGACCCTACCAGCTGGTAACGCACATCTTCATGCACGCCAGCTTTGGACACCTGTTTTTCAACATGTTCGCGCTCTACATGTTTGGAAAAGTGCTCGAAATGGTATGGGGTCCCAAACGTTTCCTGATCTATTTCCTGGTAACCGGTTTGGGCGCTGCCACCCTTCACCTGTTCGTGAATTACCTCGAATTATCACATGTTGCCAAAACTGTGGATGCCTTTGCCAACACCCCTTCACCCGAACTGCTTGCCTCATTTGTCAAGGCCAATTTGGGTAGCCAGGCGGCTCCATGGGTACACGATTTTATCAACAAATGGTCCGAAACGCCGGGCAATCCTGCTTATGCGCAACAGGGAATCGATATGGTACACCAAATTTTTAATGAGAAGATCAACATCCCAACTGTCGGGGCTTCGGGTGCCGTATTCGGAATCCTGCTTGCTTTCGGCGTGCTTTTTCCCAATACAGAACTGATGTTGCTTTTTCCGCCTGTCCCTATCAAAGCTAAATATTTTGTAATTGGTTACGGTCTTATTGAACTCTATCTGGGTTTTACTCAATCCAACAGCGATGTGGCCCACTTCGCCCATCTTGGAGGAATGCTCTTCGGGTACCTGCTGTTGCGTTACTGGAATGTCAGTTCGAAGAATTTCTATTGATCAGACATGGCACTTACCGACGAAATAAAGCTCTCTTATCAGCATGGCTCCTATCTCACAAAGTTGATCTACATCAACATTGCGATCTGGATTACGGTCAGATTGGCTGCTGTATTTCTGATTCTTGGGGGAAACCAGGAACTCAGCTACATTGATTGGCTCGCGCTGCCCGCCTCTTTCGGCCAATTTCTGAGCCGGCCCTGGACTCTCTTCACCTACATGTTTCTGCATTACGAGTTGTTGCATATTCTGATGAATCTGCTCTGGCTATACTCCTTCGGCCGTATTTTTCTTGAGTACCACCAACCCCGAAAGCTGCTCTGTCTCTATATTTTCGGTGGCATATCCGGAGGACTCTTTTTCATGGCTGCCTACAACTTCTTCCCATACTTCCGGCATGCCATCGAATTCTCCAGACTCCTTGGTGCCTCTGCTGCTGTTATCACCATTGTGATCGCCACAGCCGTCTATGTTCCCAACCATGTGCTTCATCTGATATTAATAGGACCAGTCAAAATAAAATGGATTGCCCTTGTCTCTGTCGTATTGTATGTTGTTAACCTTACCGGAGACAATGCAGGCGGCAATTTTGCCCATCTTGGAGGCGCCTGCTGGGGATTTTTATACATGTCGCTCTTAAAATCAGGGATTGACCTCTCCACCCGTTCAGAGCGATTTTTTGACAGATTATTTATCCGGAAGAGACCCAAAAAGAAATTGAAGGTAGAATACAATTCAGGATCCTATAGGGAATACGGATACAACAAAAGTAAAAAACAGCAACAGGAGGAGGTGAACCGGCTACTCGATAAGATAAGTACTTCCGGTTATGATGCCTTATCAGTCGAAGAAAAGGAGATGCTATTCAGGATGAGCGGCAAAAAATGATGAAAAGCAAGGACAAAAATCTATTTTCGAAATTCGGTTTCATCACGAATCTGATTTTTGGTGGATTGCTTTTATTGGTTTATGTCTCTGTACTAGTCCCTCCTGACGCTTTTTGGCCGGCCGCGTTTTTCGGGTTTCTTTATCCCTATTTGCTGTTGATCAATCTTCTCTTCGTTGTTTTTTATGCATTTCTGAAGTCCAGAAAGCTCCTGCTTTCATTTTTTATTATCCTGATAGGATATCAGCATCTGTTTAATTTCATCCAGCCTATTCCTAAATTCGGATCAGGAGGAGGTGGATTGAAAATTATAAGTTTCAATGTCCACTATTTCGCAAAGGATCTCGATAGAAAACAGAGTGATCATCCCAAACTGGTAGAATACCTCCGGAATGTCAATGCCGATATCATCTGTCTTCAGGAGGCCCGCCTGCTGAAAACCGGAAAACTATCTCCCGATGGAATCAGGGATGCACTTCCCGGAATAAAATACTATCATCTGGCTCATTCAAACACCAATGCCGGGCCGACGACCCTATCCAAATTCCCAATTGTCAGACTGGGTGAAATCCGTTTCGACCACAGCGCCAATATGGTTCTTTTTTCGGATATTGTTGTTCGTCCAGGGGATACTATCAGAGTTTACAACTGTCATTTTCAATCCTACAAAATCACTCCCGAAGATTACTCTTTAACTGATCCCGAAAAAAGCGGGACCAATGAACAGCAACTGAGAGAGGCCCGTTTAATCAGCAAAAAAATGATCCTGGCCTTCACGTTCCGAGCCCGGCAAGCAAGAACTGTTGCTGCCCACATAAGGAAGTGCCCTTATCCGGTAATCGTTTCCGGTGATTTTAACGACACGCCACTCTCCTACACCTATCATATCCTGGACAAACAATTGAAAGACTCCTTCAAGGAAGCCGGCTTTGGCATTTCCAACACTTACACCGCATTTCTCCCCTTGTTTAGAATTGATTACATTCTTCACAGTCAGAGATTTAATGCAGTTCATTACCAATCTGATTCGGTCAAATTGTCAGATCACTTCCCGGTCATAGCAGTTCTGGAATACCTCCGATAATTCCGATGAGGATGTCTTTGCATATTGGAATAAGATCTATTCCTCTGGGAATAGCCTATTTAAAAGAAATGGAACTAAATTAAACTGGCATTCACTACCGTTCTATCACTACAACGACCGCACACGAAAAAGATCGGACTTTTTAATCAATTCCCCCATTTATCATGCAATTTTAAGGTATATTTGACTTAATGAAAAAATACCGGGCCATCATCGTCGATGATGAAAGACATGTTCGTGAAGTATTGGAATTATTACTATTCCAGTATTGCAAAGAGGTGAATGTTGTTGCGTTGGCCTCCTCTGCGGCGGAGGCACGGGCACTGCTTAAGATGCATGCTGTCGATTTTATTTTTTTGGATATCTCTATGCCAAAGGAGGATGGATTTACCTTTCTTACGACTATTCCCAAAGAAAATTACTGCATTATTTTTGTTACAGCATTCGAAGATTATGCATTGCGCGCACTCAAAGCCAGCGCCATCGATTACCTGCTAAAACCTATTACTCCTTTGGATCTCATCGATGCTGTTTCCAAGGCCGCACGCCATTACGAAATGCTGCAAAACCGTGATCAGGAAAAGCAAACTTACCAGGACTCGCTGAGAAACCTGAGTGAAAATATCAGCCAGGAGTCCAAAAATCTTACCAGGATAACTGTCTCTGAGCAGTTTGGATTTCAGGTTATTAATACTTCAGACATCATCTATCTCGAAGCAGACAGCAACTATACCATTATACATCTGTCCGGATTAAAGAAAATTGTAGCAACGAGAACCATGGGTGACTTCGAGAAGATTCTTGACCAGCCCGACTTTTTCCGCATACATAAATCTATCATAATCAACCTAAATTACCTGAAGGCATATTCCAGTTACCAGGGCAACTTTGTTACTTTAAACGAAGGTACTACTTTGAGTATTTCAAGAAGAAGATTGAATGACTTCAGGGATGCCATCAAACATTTCACCAAATCACTGGACTAACTTGAAAGGTAAATATTTATTATCCCTGCTTATTCTTCTTTTTGCCCTTACCAATATATCGGCTCAAAGTCCTCTTGTTCAACACTTCACAACCTCAGAAGGACTTCCCTCAAATGAGGTTTACAAGATTTTTCAGGATAGTAAAAAATTCATCTGGTTTGCAACGGATTCTGGTATAGCAAGGTATGACGGATCCAAATTTACCTACTACCGGAAACAGGATGGACTTAGCAGCAACGATATTACTGATATCAAAGAGGATTCTTTCGGCAGGATATGGCTCTTTCACTCCAATGCTTCCCTCAATTTCTATTCAGACAATTTCATGCACAATGAAAAAAATACCCCTTTTCTTGATTCACTGAAAAGCGATTTTTACTTTCGCCAACTTTATGAAGATGAGAATCATACTCTTTACTTCTATGATAATCCTAATCGCCTGATTCATACACTCGACCCCCAGAATCAAATAAGAAAATACAAATTACCATCAGTATTTTTTAAATCCAATCTTAAACCATATAAACAGGAAGCAATGTCCATTCTATATATGAAAAAGAATGCGAACGGCGAATTCCTTTTTTGGACACCAGCTGGATTTCTCACAACCAAAGATTTGAAAGGAAAAATTGTTCAAATAAGCAATTCATTCAGATTCAGAGAGGTCATTACTTCCTCAACCAGCAGTAAATACATCGTAGTTAGGGAAAATGATAAGACAAAATTTGAGGTAAAGAGATTTAATGACGAAATAACATTTGACAAAATAGCGCCTATTAGAAGCAGAACAGGGGCTGAAATGATTTCATCCATTCTTGAGGATGAGAATGGCTTCTTATGGATTTCAACATACGATAAAGGGGTCTATTGCTTCAAAGAGGGTATTATAGTCTATCACTTCGATATCAATGATGCAAAAACGATCATACAGGACCATGAAAAAAATATATGGATCAGCTCATTGAAGGAGGGTGTTTACAAAATCAGCCCCTTTTTCGACCACCATCAACACTTAGAGCGTGGTATTTTTGAAAATTCCGGAATTTCTGCCATTTGTCAATACGACAGTGCAGCCTTTTGGTGTACAAATGGCAAATTGGTTTACTTATTGAAAGAAAATAATTTGTTTAAGCTGGATTTTCAGAAAACCGAAAAGTCGTTCAATCAGTTGTTGCAAGTGGACCACCGTACTTTATTGGTAGGTGAAACAAGTAAACGGCCATTTGTCCTGGAGGGCATCCATTTCAATCAATCAGAAAAAAAAATTAGCGCCGAGAGAGTAAGCCAGTCTCCGATTGCATTGCATAGCCTTATTTACAACAAAGAAAAAAATGAAATCGCTTCACATAATCGGTATTATTACTTCATAATTTCCAGCGATCAGTTTTTTAGAAAAATGAAATATGGGGGACCCGGTGAACAAATTTCCAACATCTACTACAATACCAATAACAACCTAATTGTCAATGCGAAGAAGAACTATATCTATCAAAACCAAACCACTAATGAGTACGAAGAACTATCTTACTTTAACTATAAAAAAATTTTGGGACACCTTAATTTAAACGAGAAAACCGAATTATTCAACATCGAAGGCGACAGTCTCTTTTTATATGCCAATAAAAAACTAGTTAACCTATCCGCCGCATTTGAACAACCGATAGATATGCAGATCAAACATTTCGTCTATCATGATTCCACCTTATATATAGCCACTTCCAGGAATATTTACGTATGCAAAAATCCTTTAAATATCCTAAAAAAGGAGGGTGTTCTCCTGAACCTGATCGATATCAACTTCAATTCCATACACGGTATTCTATTTAGCAACAAGAAATTATTTATCGCCAGTGAAGACGGTTTGACTTCAATACCCTATTCCGATCTGAACAGCAGAAGCGTTTATTCGCCCATTCCTTATTTCCAGTCCTTACAGATCAACGAAAAAGAGAACCGGGTAAAAAACGGGGTGATATCGTCCGTTAGCGGTCAGCGGATCAACATTTCATTTGGTAGCATCAATTATTCTGTCAGTCCCAATATCTACTCCTATAAATTAGAGGGTGCCGATGGCGACTGGACCTTTGTCAAGGGGAATAATGTTGTGCTGCAAAATCTTCCCAAGGGTAAATACTCCTTTTTGCTTCGCGCCAGAAAACCTGCCTCCACGTGGAGCGAACCTGTAGCGTTTGGAATTACTGTTAAAGCAACAATCTGGCAACATCCGCTGTTTTATTTCATTCTCATGTTATTTCTTACAGGAATTGCATTCCTTGTCGTATTGAGAAGAAAAAACATAGAACTGGGCAGGCGCCAGATGGAACATCAAATGATCCTATTGGAGCAAAAGTCTCTGCAAGCTATGATGAACCCTCATTTTATTTTTAATTCCCTGGGGTCGATTCAAAACTATCTTCTCCACAACAAACCAAATGAAGCAGGCGTTTACCTCTCGCAATTTGCAAGATTGATCAGGCAAAACCTTAATGCCATAGATACTTCGACAGTCAATCTCGAAGAGGAGGTCGATCGTCTAAGAAACTACCTCGATCTTGAGATACTGCGGATGGAGAATAAATTCTCCTATTTCATTGAGATTGATGAAGCCGTTGAGTCAGATGACATCTTAATCCCTTCCATGATCATCCAGCCTTTTGTCGAAAACTCGATCTGGCACGGTATCGCAAACCTCGAGGAGCAAGGGATTATTGGCATCACATTCAGATTAAAAGATGAAAAATCACTTCAAATAACCGTTGAGGACTCCGGGATAGGTATCCAAAATGCCGAAAAATATGTTTCTCAAAGTGAAAAACATTTGAATTTAGGCATGACCATTACCCGAAAAAGGTTGGTACTTCTCAGCCAAAAGTACGGTATAGAAACAAGCGTTAACTACAGGCAACGGTCACCAGGTCTTCAGAATCCCGGTACGATCGTAGAGATCATCGTTCCTTTGCTCTATGGAAGATCAGAAGTTCGCTCCTGATTGATTGCCGTTCAATAAGCAGCGAACCCCTTTCCTACATTCAACCACTCCACTGGCTCAAACTCAAATTCCTGTTTTTGGTTATTTTATACTATTGTACCGTAATCCTGTTGAGTTTGAGGTTTACATCAGGTTACTTTCTGCTTTACCCAACCACCCAACGATAGGAGATTGCTTTATCCTATTAAGTGAAGTACTTAGAACGAGCAAAGGCGAAAGCCAATGCTCGCTAAGTGGCTTCATTTTAGCCAAAAAACTATTTCTCTTTCCATCTTCCACTTTTTCATACAGGGCAAACTCATACTTTTTTTACCCTAAATTTGGTACTGGGGCAGGTAAAAGTTTCTGAAAAGTCATATGAGGAAAAGCAAAAAAAACCTGTTTGAATCAAGCAGGTCGTTTTAAAGTCTTTTTGTCTCGTTACGCTGGTGTAATAGCATCAGTAGGACATACTTCAACGCATGATCCACAATCGGTGCAGAGTACAGCATCAATTTTGTAGATTTCTCCTTCGCTGATCGCTTCAATAGGACACTTATCGATACATTCACCACAACCGATGCATGCATCAGAAATTTTATAAGCCATAACTAAATTTATTGGTTTTACTGAAAATTAATTTCAAGAAACTCACTGTAAAGGTATAAAGATTGTGTGAAATACAAATTTTTTAAGCAAATTTTACAGGGCAAACTCACACTTTTTATGATAAAAAAAGTGTGAGTTTGCCCTGCTTTTCATATATTTGTATATCACTACAACTACTAACAAATCATGGAAACAAACGAATTCTGGGATCAATTTAAAAAGTTGTGGGGTATTGAATTTCAAGCATAAATTTTAGCAACTCGGAATAAGAAACTCCCGAATTGCATCTGTAAATGTACACTTTTTTGCGTTTTAATGCATTTCCCCAAAATAAAAAACCTCTGTAAATGTGGCATTTACAGAGGTTTGCTTTGACTTGCTTTTTGAAAAAGTGGAGCTGAGGGGAGTCGAACCCCTGTCCAAACGAGGAAGCAATACGCTTTCTCCATGCTTAGCCTTGATTTGGTTTTCGAACGACAGCTGGCT
>Ga0172379_10009910_pt1 | contig 11658 bp, 9 predicted proteins | sample GrowelOW334metaG_FD_119756 | JGI IMG/M metagenome (GOLD analysis project Ga0172379, IMG submission 119756) | Groundwater microbial communities from an aquifer near a municipal landfill in Southern Ontario, Canada - Groundwater well OW334 metaG | ecosystem: Environmental > Aquatic > Deep... | reverse complement strand
GGTACTGGCCGCACGCATTGCTCAAATATCAAAACAGGGCCGCAACGCCTTCATGGAGTACCAGTTGCCGCGCACCATCATCACGTTAAAACAGGGCGCAGGACGTCTGATCCGCGACGAAAACGACAGAGGCGTCCTGATGATCTGCGACCCGCGCCTGATCACCAAGCAATACGGGAAACGCATCTGGCAAAGCCTGCCGCCGATGAAGCGCACCCGGGTTGAAACGGAAGCCGTTGCGTTTTTTACCGCACAGAGCGAAGCTACCCCGCGAGAGTGACTTTTCAGATAACCCTACAAACAATTCAGTTGAAGTTCCCCTGTCTTGAGCGCACACTGCAGCGAAAGACAACATTCTAATTCGCATCGCTGTAGATACATGTATCCAAACTCAGTCAAAGCATCCCGCTTCACATTGACAAACTGGCTCAGTATTGTTGTGCTGATGCTGATAACAGCGCTTGCCACGGCCCAGCCGCAAAACATCCAAACACCGCCTCCCCCCGAAAAAGTCCGCCTGCAACTCAAATGGTTTAACCAGTTTCAGTTCGCCGGCTATTACGCGGCCATTGAGCAAGGCTACTATGCTCAGAATAATCTCGACGTAGAACTCCTTGAGCGCACCCTTAGTCAAAACGTCGTCCAACAGGTTGTGACAGGCGAGGCTGAATACGGCATAGGGGATTCAGGGCTGCTGTCACATTACGCTCAGGGTGCACCTATCGTCGCGCTGGCGGCCATCTTTCAGCACAATCCGCTGGTGTTTTTTTCCCGACAGGATTCAGGAATCAGCAGCCCCTTTGAAATCAAGGGACGCACAATCATGCAGACATCAGCAGCGCCGATGAAGCGCCGTTGCGCGCCATGCTGACGGGCGCAAATATCAAACCGGAGGACTACACCCTGCTGCCGCAGAAAAACGATTACGGCCTGCTAGGAAAAAAGCAGATCGACGTCATCTCAGGCTATCTGACCGACCAGCCGTTTTACTTCAAAGAAAAGGGCATCAAAATTAATATTATCAATCCGCAAAATTACGGGATTGATTTTTATGGCGACATGCTGTTCACCAGCACGCGCGAATTACGCGACCATCCCGAACGCGTCAAGCGATTCCGTCAGGCGTCCCTTTTAGGCTGGCAGTATGCGATGGCGCATCCGGAGGAAATGATACAGCTCATCCGGAATAAGTATCACAGTAAACTCTCCGTCGAGCATCTGCGTTTTGAAGCGCGCGAGGCAAAAAAACTGATTTTGCCGGGCGTCATCCCTATCGGTCAGATTCAGCCTGAACGCATTAAAGCCATTGCCAGATCTTTTTCTGATTCAGGTCACAATAAACCGCTGTCGGATACAGGAGTGGCCGATTTTATCTATACAGGGAAAGCCAGCCAGCTCAATCTGACTGACGCAGAAAAAGCATGGCTTGCCGCACACCCTGTGCTGCGCGTGGGCGTCGATTCCGACTTTGCCCCCTATGAATGGATCGATGAGCAGGGACATTATGTCGGGATGGCCGCTGACTACATGAAATTGCTGGAAAAAAAGCTCGGCGTACGCTTCGAGATTATCCACGGAAAATCCTGGGATGAAATTCTCAACATGGCTAAACGCGACGAACTGGAGATGCTCGCCTGCGCGAACAAGACCCCTGAGCGCTCACAATATCTGACTTTTTCCGAGCCCTACAAATCCGCATTCGCCGTGATTATCGATAGCGGGCAAGGTAATTTTATCGGCAATCTGCAAAATCTTGCCGGCCGGCGTGTTGCGGTTGAAAAAGGCTATTTCATGCAGGAGTTGATGGCGAAGCACTATCCAAAAATTCAACTCATCCCTACGACAAACACGACGGAGGCGTTAAAGCTCGTGCTCAACGGCGCTGCGGACGCCTACGTGGGCGATGCGGGCACCGCCAACTACATGATCAAGAAAAATGGTTTTCTGAGTTTGCGCTTTTCCGGGCAGACCGAATATCACAGCATACACAGCGTCGCCGTAACCAAAAGTCATCCTGAACTGGCAACGATCATTTTTAAGGCGATAAGCAGCATTCCGAAAGAGGAGTCCGATGCCATTTTCAATCGCTGGCTAGGCTTAAAAATAGAACAGGGGTTTAAAGCGGAAACGCTGATCCAATATGGCGCTGGTGCGGGACTGCTGTTTTTACTTTTTGGCTATTGGGTTTATCGTTTAAGGCGAGAGATTGACCAGCGAAAAATTCTGGAAAAATCCGTTGAAGAAAACCGTGAAAAATATCGTGCCTTAAGCGAGGCAGCATTCGAGGCGATCTTTATTTCCGAGCATGGGCTGGGTCTTGAACAAAACCGTCAGGCCGGCGCCCTGTTCGGTTATTCAGATCAGGAAATCATCGGCAAACCCGGGATCGAGTTTATTGCTGAAAAAGATCGAGCGCTCGTCAAACACAATATGTCCTCAGGGTATGAACTGCCCTACGAAGCACTCTGCCTGCATAAAAATGGCGCTACATTCCCCGCCATTATTTGCGGCAAGATGATGCACTACCGGGGGCGCGACGTCAGAGTCACCTCAATCACCGATGTAACCGAACAAAAAAATCGCGAGGCACAAATCCGGACCATGCTGAGCGAACAAAAAGCCATGCTGGAGAATGATCTGATCGGCATCGTGCGCGTTAAAGACCGCACCATCATCTGGGCCAATCCCGCCTATGAAAAAATCATGGGTTATCAACCGGGAGAAATGACCGGCATGCCAACGCGCCAGAACTTCGCCAACGATAAAAGCTATCTGGAACTTGGAAAAGTCGCGTATCCACTGCTGGAATCCGGCAAAGTATTTCGCGCACAACTGGAACATGTTTGCAAAAACGGACAGCGCATCTGGGTAGATATGAGTGGTTCGATGCTCAATTCCACACGAGGGGAATCGCTGTGGGCGTTTCTTGACATTACCGATCGAAAACGGACTGAGACTATACTGCAAGCGACCAACCTGAAGATGAATTCGCTGCTCTCCTCCATGGCAGAGGGCGCTTACGGCATCGATACCAATGGACACTGCACCTTTGTCAATCCCTCCTTTCTGCGCATCCTGGGCTATGAACACGCCGAGGAAGTCATCGGCGCTCATATTCACGAACTGATACACCATTCGCATGCAGACGGCACAATTTATCCTGCGGCAGAATGCAAAATGTATAGGGCCTATCAAAAAAACGAAAAAGCGCACAGTGTGGATGAAGTATTCTGGCGCCGGGACGGCAGCGCGATTCCGGTGGAATACTGGGCGCAGCCTATTGTGATCGATGGCGTGATTACCGGAGTCATCGCCACCTTTATCGACATCTCGGAACGCAAACTGGCTGAAGCGCAGTTAGTTGAAAGCGAATCCCGCTTGAGAGCCATCATTGAAAATGAACCTGAATGCATCAAAATTGTGGATGCACAGGGAAAACTCACGCAGATGAATCCAGCAGGGCTGAAAATGATAGAGGCGGATTCGCTGGCACAGATAGCGGGGCACAATATTCTGGAATTAATTGCCCCCGAATACCGCAAAGAGTTTTCCCGTATGCATCAGCGGGTGCTGGCCGGCGAAACGGTGCAAATGGAGTTTGAAATACTAGGACTCAAGGGCGGGCGCCGGGTACTGGAAACCCACGCTGTACCGATGAAGGAATACGGTCAGACGGTGCAACTGGCTGTCACGCGCGATATCACGGAACGCAAAAAACTGGAAGCGGACATCCATCAGCTGGCGTTCTACGACACGCTCACCCATCTGCCGAACAGACGTCTGATGAATGAGCGCCTAGCCCACGCGATAATGGCCAGCCGTCGCAGTGAACGCTACTGTGCGCTGATGTTCCTTGATCTGGACAATTTCAAACCGCTCAATGACACGCACGGCCATGTCGTTGGCGATGCACTGCTGGTCGAAGTTGCCCGTCGCCTGAAAACCTGCGTCAGAGAAATCGATACCGTATCCCGATTCGGTGGCGATGAATTTACCGTAATGTTGAGCGAACTGGATGTAACGCTGTCAGACTCCGTGATGCAAGCGCAAACGATCGCGGAAAAAATACGCGGCTCCCTCGCCGAACCTTACCTGCTGACAATACGCCATGAGGGCGTAGCCGACACGATTGTTAAACACCATTGTTCGGTAAGCATCGGCATTGCCGTGTTTATTGGTCACGATGCAGAGGGTGACGAGATTTTAAAATGGGCCGATGCAGCGATGTATCAGGCCAAAGCGGCAGGCAGAAATCAAATTTTCTTCTATCAGGGTGCTCAGGCGTGAGCATCGTTGAGTCTTAACACCCGAAACCCCATCCCGCAATTTATTTTTCACTTGGCACTAGCGCTTAAGCCCTAACACTCGTATATTTCTCCTCGCGGCAAACGGCCTGACTTTTTAGGCGCCTTGCCCATAATCATCATTCATTCAGGGAGCGAATCATGAAATTACGTACGATAGCGATATGTGTGCTGGCCCTGGGCATCTCAGGCGTGGCGAATGCAGCCGGTGAAATTATCATCAAGTTCAGTCATGTTGTCGCCCCTGACACCCCCAAGGGGCAAGCTGCCGAGCGCTTTAAGCAAGTCGCCGAAAAGCTGACCCGTGGCCGGGTTAAAGTCGAAGTCTATCCGAACAGCCAACTGTACAAAGACCGTGAAGAAATCGAGGCACTGCAAAGCGGCGCGGTGCAAATGCTCGCGCCCTCCCTGTCAAAATTCGGTCCGATGGGCGCCCCGGAATTTCAGTTGTTCGATCTACCCTTTCTATTCCCGAATCAGGAAACCCTGCACCGCGTGATGGATGGCGAGGCAGGTAAAAAGCTGTTTGCAAAACTCGACACCAAAGGCGTCACAGGGCTGACCTTCTGGGATAACGGGTTTAAACAGATGAGTTCGAACAAACCCATGCATGCCCCGACCGACCTAAACGGCCTGAAAATGCGCATACAATCGTCCAAGGTGTTAAACGCCCAGATGAAAGCGCTGGGGGCGAACCCGCAGGTCATGGCGTTCAGCGAAGTCTATACTGCCTTGCAGCAAGGCGTTGTGGATGGCACGGAAAATCCCGTATCCAATTTTTACACCCAGAAAATGCATGAGGTGCAAAAACACATGACCATCTCCAACCATGGCTATCTGGGCTATGCGGTGATCGTCAACAAAACTTTCTGGGATGGCTTGCCGGCTGATGTGCGCACCTCGCTCAATCAGGCGATGAAAGAAGCAACCGTCTATGAACGCGATATTGCACAAAAAGATAACGACGATGCGCTGGCCCGCGTAATTGCCGCAAAAACCACCACCGTCTATACCCTGACCCCGACTGAGCGCGCCGAGTGGCAAAAAACCCTGCTGCCACTGCAAAAAGAATTCGAAACGATCATCGGCGCCGATCTGATTAAAATTGCTAATACCACCGCAGCACAGGTCGCCAAAGAACAGTCCGCAGCCAAACCTGCGGAGAAAGCCACGCCTAAGAAATAACGACCAACCGGGACACGATAAACGTGTCCCGGTACGCTTGGAGTGCACAATGATCAATCGTTTTCTGAATCACTTCGAGGAGTTTCTGATTGCCAGTTTTATGGCAGCAGCAACGCTGGTCACCTTTGCCGCGGTGGTGATGCGCTATACCACCGGCTCTGGCATCGATTGGGCACAAGAGCTCACCATTTATTTGTTCATCTGGATGGCTAAATTTGGTGCAGCCTACGGCGTGCGCACCGGCATCCACATCGGCGTGGATTTTCTAGTCAACTGGGTCAGGCCCTCGATACGAAAAGCCATGGTGATTGCTGCCTTATCCCTGGGCGTCATTTTCACCGGTGCGATTTCTTTTTTCGGCGCGCGCTGGGTACTGTTCATCCACGGCACAGGCCAAGTCTCGCCTGATCTTGAAATACCGATGTGGATCGTCTATCTGGCCATCCCCTTCGGTTCAGGATTGATGTGCTACCGCTTCATGCAGGTACTCAAAGAGTTTCTTAAAACAGGAGATCTACCCGTGCACGACATGGGCGGCCATAACGAGGAGGCCGCAGCATGACCGCGCTACTCATCATCAGCATCCTGCTGGTACTACTGCTCACCAGCACGCCGATTTCCATCGCGCTCGGCACCACCGTACTGATTTATCTGCTGGGATTTTCTTCATTTTCCATCGAGACGGTCAACATCATCTCGCAGCGACTGTTTACCGGTCTGGAGAGTTTTTCGATTATGGCCGTGCCCTTTTTCGTGCTGTCCGGCCAGTTCCTGATTGACGGAAAAATTGCCGCGCGCATCGTGCGCTTCGCCAGCAATCTGGTCGGCTGGATGCCCGGCGGCATTGCGATGGCGGCCGTACTGGCCTGCGCCTTTTTCGCCACCATCTCGGGCTCGAGTCCGGCCACCGTAATGGCGATCGGCTCAGTCATGCTGCCCGCGATGCTCAAAGCGGGGTATCCGAAACGCTTTTCGGTCGGCGTGATCACCTCGGCAGGCTCGCTCGGCATATTGATCCCGCCCTCCATCGTGATGATCATCTACTCGGTCGCCACTTCCGAGAGCGCAGGCAAGATGTTCATCGCCGGCATCATACCGGGCATCATGCTGGCGATCATCATGATGTCGCTGGTATTCATACAGGCCAAGCGCAAGCATTTCCCCACGCAGCCTAAACCGACCGCCGCCGAATTCTGGCAGTCATTCCGCGATGCATGGAGCGGGATCTTCATGGTGATCCTAGTGATCGGCGGTATTTACGGCGGCCTGTTCACGCCGACGGAAGCCGCCGCAGTTGCCGCCGTCTACGCCTTCGTCGCGGCAAAATTCTTCAGCGGTGACCTGTCCTGGCGTCAGGTACCCAAAACTTTGCTCAGTGCCGCGAATACCAGCGCGATGCTGCTCTACATCATCACCAATGCGATCCTGTTCTCGTTTCTGATGACGTCAGAGCAGATTCCGCAAGAGATGTCGGCCTGGGTCGTAGCACAAAATCTGCAACCGTGGATGTTTTTGCTGATGGTGAATCTGGCGCTGCTTGCCGCGGGGCAATTCATGGAGCCGACCTCCATCGTACTGATTTTAGCGCCGCTGTTCCTGCCCATCGCCAAAGCCATGGGGATCGACCCGATCCATTTAGGCATCATCATGGTGGTCAACATGGAGATCGGCATGATCCATCCGCCTGTGGGACTGAATTTGTTTGTCGCGAGCCATCTGGCAAAAGAAGGGTTAACGGAAGTGTCGATCGCCACCCTGCCCTGGGTCGGCGTGATGCTTGTCTATCTGGGTTTAATCACTTATATTCCCGCCCTCTCAACCTGGCTGCCCCACCTGCTCTATAAATGATCGCGACACTGAATATACAACGGCATATTACCCTGCACCCCCTTGATTCCACACACGTGCGCCTAAAAGGATATCAAAGCGCATGATGGATGTTTTCCTGCCTAACCCCGATGAGCATTATTTACTGGCGCTAGCTGCCTTTGTCATCGTGATTCTTACCGCTGCCAGTGTAAAACTGGCTAAACTCGCCCGTGAACTGCATCAAAGTGAAGAGCGCTGGAAATTTGCACTCGAAGGTGCGGGAGAAGGCGTGTGGGACTGGAGTATTCCGCAAAACACGGTGACGTTATCGCCACGCTACAAAGAAATTGTCTGTTACAGCGATGAGGATACAACCGCACACCAAACCACCTGGCATCAGCACATCCATCCGGATGACCGCGCTGAGGTCGATGCGAGCATACAGAATTACCTCGCAGGGAACGGCACCAGCTATTACAACGAGCATCGCATTTTGTGCCGCGACGGCGCTGTCAAATGGGTGCTGGCGCGCGGCATGATCGTCAGTCACGGCGCAAATGGTAAACCGCTGCGCATGATCGGCACGCTGTCGGATATTACGGTGCGCAAAAATATCGATGAACGTCTACGCTACATGGCGCACTATGACCCGCTCACGAATCTGCCCAACCGCGCGCTGCTCAGCGAAAGACTGCAACAATCAGTTGTCAGGGCACGGCGCGACCAATCAACAATGGCGCTGATGTTCCTTGATCTGGATAAATTCAAACCGGTCAATGACACGCTGGGACATGAGACGGGTGATCAGTTGCTGCAACAGGTCGCCGTGCGACTGTTGTCTTGCGTCAGAGCATCGGACACCATCGCCCGAATCGGTGGCGATGAGTTCGTCGTGCTGCTGCACGCAATCGATCAGGAGCCGGATGCGGCCATGGTCGCCGAAAAGATTCTGCACAGCCTCAATCGCCCCTTTAGCATAGGCGAACATGAAATCCGTATTTCCGGCAGCATCGGTATCGCAGCCTATCCGCAGCACGGCACAGATGAAAAGCTACTGCTGATCAATGCCGACATTGCCATGTATCAGGCAAAAAAAGAGGGGCGCAACAGTTACCGCTTCTTCACACAGGAATCACTGAACGAACTGACCGGGAAATTCCAGCGATTTGATGCGGCTTAACAGCCTGCAACGCTAGCAATCAGCAGCAATTTTTCGCCTCTGCTCAATTTCTTAATCGCCAGCTCCCGCTTAGAGGCCGCCGACCTGTCCGCGCAGGACTCGCTAAACACCAGCGCCACAGGCCCGCGCGCGCGGGTATATTTAGCCGCCGTTCCGGCGTTGTGTGCGTAAAGACGTTTATCAAGATCATTGGTGATCCCGCAATACAGCGTGTCGTCTGCACAGCGCAGCAAATAACAGATCCACATCGCTAGCGTCGGCTTCGCAACCTGCCGACGGATAACATCAGCGCGATCAGCAGCAGTACCGCAACATTCCCCCAGCGCACATAAGGCGTGCTACCCGCATAGCCCTGCGCCTGCCCTTGCAGCACGCCGGGCTGGTGTTGCGGCAACTGTTGCAGCACCCGGCCATTCACCCCGATGATGGACGTCACACCGGTATTGGTTGCACGCAACATCATGCGACCGGTTTCCAGCGCACGAAACTGCGAGATCTGGTTATGCTGTGCTGCCGCATGAGAATGTCCATACCAGCCGTCATTGGTAACGTTGACCAGCAAGGTCGCAGCCGGCAGCGCGCTGATAATTTCCTCACCGAACACGTCTTCGTAGCAGATGTTCACCGCAACCTGCTGCCCCGCGACAGGCAACGGTGCCTGCTCAGTCTCTCCGCGCGCCAGATCGCCCATCGGGATATTCAATATTTCGTTGATCAGCCAGCCGAACAACGGGCGGAACGGAATAAATTCGCCGAAAATCACCAGATGATGCTTACGGTAATGCGGCGATTCCTGAGCAAAGCCATCTTCGGATGCACCCAGTGCAATCACGCTGTTGTAGTAGCCGCCCCTGTCGCGCTCGAACACGCCGGCGAGGACATCGCCCTGATTGCGCCTCGCATGCTCGCGCAACTGATCGAGCAACTCCTGCGGCACTTCATCGCGCATCACCGGCAAGGCGGTTTCCGGCAGCACCGTCAGTTTCGCTGGATTCTGCAACACCTGACGCCGGTAAGTATCGAGCGTACCTGCGAGTGCGTCCTCAGTGAATTTAATATCCTGCCCGATATTACCCTGCACCAGCGTCACCGAAAACGGCGCACCCACGGGTTCTGTCCATGCCACATGGCGCAGCAACTCGCCCCCTGCCCACAAGGCGGCGAACAGGGCACAGGCCATTTTTCCGTGCCGGCTCCAGCGTTCAACCCAGAGCAGCGCCAGCAAACCGGCGCACAGGGCGGCGACCAGCGACACGCCGTAGACCCCGAGCAGCGCTGCAAAACCTGCCAGCGGACCATCACTTTGCGCGTAGCCCAGTGTCAGCCAGGGAAACCCGGTGAAAATCATGCCGCGCAGCCATTCGATGAGCACCCAGATCGAGGGCATCACCAGCAAGAAGCGCCAGCTTGAGACCCGCGATAAGCGCGCCTGCAAAAAACCGGCAAGCGCGGTAAACAAGGACAGAAAAGCCGCGAACAAAAGCGTTGCAGGGGCTGCCAGCCAGACCGGCATCTCGCCAAAATCGTGCAGCGCAACATAAATCCAGGAAATTCCGCCACCAAACAAGCCAAGCCCGAAGGCAAACCCCAGATGCGCTGCCGCACGCGGTGTATCGCAGCGCCCCCACAGCACAAAGAGCAGCGCGAGTGCTGCAACGGGGATAGGGAAAATCCCGAATGGCGCAAAACCCGCCACGCAGGACACCCCTGCCAGCAAGGCTAAGCCGTTTTCTTTAATCACTTTACGCATACTCGACATCGACCGTTCATAAGACCCGCGCAGCATAACCGATTCGGCGCAATTTCTGCCAATATAGACAGCACCTAGCTGCACGAGACACACATTGCAGGCCATGATGCGGTCCGATGCGCCATTTTTAATTTAAATTTAAACTTTATGCGTGATTTAGTTCTCAGTTCACGCTGCTTTGTGCTTAAATCGCGCCTTAACTCATACGCATAATTATCATGGAAAAAATTCGTCTCTCCAAACGCATGTCCGAACTTGGCCTGTGCTCACGCCGCGAAGCGGACAGCTATATCGAAAAGGGCTGGGTCGATGTGGATGGCGAAACCGTCAGCCTGCTGGGCACCAAGGTCTACCCGAACCAGCAGATCACCCTGCGCACGGCCGCACAGGTCGTCCAGCACGAGCGCGTGACGATTTTAATCAACAAACCGGTAGGCTATGTCTCAGGACAAGCGGAACACGGCTATAAACCGGCCTCCGCCTTGCTCGATGAAGCCACACATTGGAAGGACGACCCGTCGCCGATCAAATTTCATCGCAGCCAGTTCATCGGCTTAGCGCCTGCCGGACGGCTTGATATCGACTCGCAAGGCTTGCTGATACTGACGCAGGACGGTCGGGTTGCCAAACAACTGATAGGCGAGGACTCCAAAGTAGACAAGGAGTATCTGGTACGCGTACAGGGCAAGCTCGAATCCTCCGGTCTGGCGCTGCTCTGTCAGGGCTTAAAGCTTGACGGCGAATATCTGAAACCGGCTAAAGTCTCCTGGCAGAATGAAGACCAGCTGCGCTTCGTCTTGAGGGAAGGGAAAAAACGCCAGATCCGCCGCATGTGCGAACTGGTGGGGCTGACCGTCACAGGCCTCAAGCGCATCCGCATCGGCAAGATCAAACTGGGGCTACTGCCTGCCGGTCAGTGGCGCTACTTAGGCGAACACGAGCAGTTCTAAAGCGCGGTGCTGAAATCGTTTAGCCCCTGATTTGGGGGGCGCCATTTCGGGATGCCTCAGGGGCGTGCGCCGTACTGGCGTAACAGCACAAGCAGCTCGTGGCTGTTGCGCTTTTGGGCGACAGCCAATAGAGATCCGTGAGTGCCGGCAATATTTGGGTTGGCCTGACACTCCAGCAGCAATTTCGCGGCGGCAAGGTGTCCGCGCGTCACAGCCAGTGAGAGCGGCGTACCCCCGCTATTTTGAACGGCATCGATCAGCGCACCAGCAATGCACAATTCCCCGGCTATCTGAGTATGGTTATAAAAAGCGGCCCAGTGCAGTGCCGTATACTTCCCCGTATCCGCTGCATTGACTTCAGCGCCATTGTGTATCAAGTAGCGCACGACACCTAACTGCGCGTTAATAGCGGCAATCATCAGCGGGGTCTGCCCACCTTCAAAGCGGTAATCGATCCTCACCCCGGCGCCCAGAAAAATT
>Ga0172379_10009909_pt1 | contig 11659 bp, 6 predicted proteins | sample GrowelOW334metaG_FD_119756 | JGI IMG/M metagenome (GOLD analysis project Ga0172379, IMG submission 119756) | Groundwater microbial communities from an aquifer near a municipal landfill in Southern Ontario, Canada - Groundwater well OW334 metaG | ecosystem: Environmental > Aquatic > Deep... | reverse complement strand
TGCGGAAAATAACATCGTGGAGATTATGATCCGTACTGAGTTCAATGTTCATCTGCAGAAGACCCGCGTGATCATCCGGGATAACGGAAACGGTATTGAACCGTGGCTGCTGGAGCGGAACGCGCTTGGTTTGAAGAATATCTTCCTGGAACATACATCCACGAAAAAACTGGGCGGGAAACCGCACAGCGGCTACGGCTGCTACATCGCGTATGAAATAGCCACGCAGCGATGCGGCTGGAACCTTGATGCAATCAATCTGCCGGAGGGCGGATGCCAATTTACAATCACCATACCCAATAGTTAACATGTCGGCAGAAAAACAGATCCAAATATTACTGATCGAAGATGAAGAGTTTGATGTCCGCAGAGTGCGGAACACCATTAAACCATTCTCCAAAAAAATCAATATCGCGAAGGTTGTTTCCAACGGCAGAGTAGCGCTGGACGCACTGAAAGAGAAAGGGAGTGCCTACGATATCGTGATCATGGACTTCCAAATCGCCGGCGGTATCATGGGGGAAAATCTCATCCGTGAGATCAAGAAGATAGATCCTGCAATGCAGATCATCGTCATTACGAAAATGACGGTGAACGTTGCAGATTATGATTTTGCCGACAGCCTGATGAAGGCAGGAGCCTACTGGTATTGCACGAAATATCCAGGCGATATCGAAGAATATATTTATCAGCCGACCGATTTCATCCTGTCCATTATCAATGCATATAATAAATCTCTCCTTGAAAAAGAGCGTACTAAAACGACGAAAAAACTTCTCCTGTCCATCGAATCGACCCTCGGGCAGAAACAGATCATTGGCGTTTCTCCAGCTGCCGAAGAACTTCGCAGGCAGATTGAGAAATGTGCCGAATCCGATGTGAGTGTACTTATCTCCGGCGCCTCCGGGACGGGAAAAGAACTGGTCGCTCAGAATATCCATTTGAAAAGCAAACGGCGAATTGAGAATTTCATTCCCATCAATTGCGGAAGTATTCCTGCCGATCTCGTGGAAAGCGAATTGTTCGGGTATGAGAAAGGATCGTTCACCGGAGCGACTGCATCGAAACCGGGATTGTTCGAAACCGCAAATCACGGAACGATCTTCCTGGATGAGATCGGTGAACTGCCCCTGTCGGCACAGGTAAAACTGCTTCGTGTCATCCAGGAGGGAGAGATCGAAAAGATCGGACGGACAGAACCGATGCAGGTGGATGTTCGCATCATTGCGGCGTCCAACAAAAACCTCGGAAATGAAGTAGAGGCAAAATCATTTCGCGAGGATCTGTACTACCGGTTGAATGTTGTTCCGATCTATGTGCCGCCGCTTCGCGAGCGTGTTGAGGATATTCCGTTGCTGATCAATTATTTTATGGAACTGTTCAGCACGGATATGGGAAAGCCGATTCCCGAGATCACGGACGATGCGATGTCTCAATTGAAGCTGGCTCCCTGGAAGGGAAACATCCGAGAACTGAAAAATGTTGTTCAACGATTATTATTCATTGGCGATCTGATCATCAGTAAAGAAACAATACAATTTGTCCTGGGTATTGCGAATGCAGGGCACACTCTTCCATCTTCCACTATGTTCGATTTTTCATCAATGCAGGAATTCCTTCCGCTTCGGCAAATAGAGCGGTTGGTCCGGCAAAAATATATCGAATTCATTCGCTCCAGCTCAACTTCCGATGCGGAGGCTGCAAAAAAATTGGGAGTGGCACCTCCTAATTACCATCGTATGTGCAAAGAATTGGGAATTAAGTAACTTTATTCTTTTTTAATCCTTATTTTCTCTGGAAAAACACCTGTTTTACAATGCGTGGGGACTTATCTTTTGAATAACAGCGGAATTATCATTTTGATAATTCTTTAACGTTCTCGAGTGACAAATTTAATAAAAACGACACTTTTAATAGCCATTGCAATTGGCACAACCTGTGCTTTTATTTGTCCCAAGTACCTATACTGTTTTTTCTCGTTAGTCAGATATTGATTAAGCTTCACTGCCAAATACACACACACTTAATTCACTATATTCACAAACTAATAGGGCTAATATGAAAAAAACTATACTCTTGCTCGCCTTGCTTGGGATAGTTGCTCTGTCGGCATTTGCTCAGGACAGTGTAACATTCCAGGTTAATATGAAGGTGCAGGCTAACCTGAAGAAATTCGATCCGGCGAAGGACAGCGTCTTTCTTCGCGGTAATTGGTTCGCAGGTCCGGGCAACTGGTGGGAAACCAACAGCATGAAACTTGCAGATGCTGACGGTGATTCCATCTATACCGGAAAATTTGATGTTGGTGTGGTACCGAAACGATTGGGACAATTCAAATACATCGTTCGCGGCGTAACGTTTGGTGGTGATCATTGGGAAATTGATAATGCAGACGGTTCTCACAAAGACCGCACTGATACAATTCCTTCTGTGCCCTGGACACTGCCGGTAGTATGGTTCGACGGCGACAGCACATCTGTCTATTTTGACAATAACATCACCTTCTCAGTGAACATGAGAGAACAAATAAAGTCGAACGCGTTTAAGATCGCAAACGATTCAGTGGTTGTTCGCGGAGACTTCAATGGTTGGGGCGGAAAAACACATCTGCTGCTCGATGCAGACGGTGACAGCATTTATACCGGAACATACAACATTACATCTACGAAGAAGATCATCTTCAAATTTGTGAAGATCACCGCCACTGGCGATGGATGGGAAAGCAGCCCGGACCGAGTTGTGGACAACCTGACCGGCCCGACGACATTGCTGCCTGTGTACTTCTTTAACAACTATGATCCTGCACACGGACAAGTTACCTTCCAGGTGAACTTGAAAGTCCAGACCAAGCTGAAGAAATTCGATCCCGCGAAGGACAGTGTGTTCCTGCGTGGTAATTTCTATGCTGGCCCGGGCAACTGGTGGGAAACCAACAGCATGAAATTGGCTGACCCCAATGGTGATACGATTTATACCGGTACGTTCGATGTCGGCGCAGTTCCGAAACGCCTTGGTCAGTTCAAATATATCGTCCGTGGTGCATCATATCCTGGCGATCATTGGGAAATTGATAATGCGGACGGTTCGCATAAAGACCGCACCGATACAATTCCGAAAACTCCGTTCACGCTTCCAATGGTATGGTTCGACGGCGACAGCACATCTGTCTATTTTGATAACGACATCACCTTCTCTGTGAATATGAAGGAACAGATGAAGTCGAATTCGTTTAAGATTGCAACCGATTCAGTGGTTGTTCGTGGGGACTTCAACGGCTGGGGCGGCAAGACTCATCTGCTGCTTGATGCTGATGGAGATAGCGTTTATACGGGGACATACAATGTTCCGTCTTCAAGGAAGATCATCTTCAAGTTTGTGAAAATCACCCCGACCGGAGACGGATGGGAAAGCAGCCCGGACCGTGTTGTGGACAACCTGACCGGCCCGACGACATTGCTGCCGGTGTACTTCTTTAATAACTATGATCCGATGCATGGATTGGTGACGTTCCAGGTGAACTTGAAAGTCCAGACCAAGTTGAAGAAATTTGATCCCGCGAAGGACAGTGTGTTCCTGCGTGGTAATTTCTATGCCGGCCCGGGCAACTGGTGGGAAACCAACAGCATGAAATTGGCTGACCCCAACGGTGATACGATCTATACCGGTACGTTCGATGTCGGCGCAGTTCCGAAACGCCTTGGTCAATACAAGTACATTGTCCGCGGTGTAACGTTTGCTGGCGATCATTGGGAAGTGGATAATGCGGATGGTTCGCATAAAGACCGCACTGATACAATTCCGAAAACACCGTTCACGCTGCCGGCGGTATGGTTCGACGGCGACAGCACGTCTGTCTATTTCGACAACGTCGTGACGTTCCGTGTTGACCTGCGTCCGCAGATCATTAAAAATAAGTTCAAGAAAGCAACCGATTCGTTGATCGTCCGTGGTGACTTCAACGGTTGGGGCGGAAAAAAGAATGTTCTGCTTGATGCCGACGGCGACAGCATTTACACCGGTTCATGGAACATTTCATCAGCAAAGAAGATCATCTTCAAGTTTGTGAGAATTCCTGCAGATGCATGGGAAAGCACACCGGACCGTGTTGTTGACAACCTTACCGGTCCGACAACGCTTCTTCCGATCATGTTCTTCAATGGAGATAGCTTATTGACCTCCGTGAATGATAGAAGCATGATGGTGCTTAAATATGAGTTGGATCAGAACTATCCGAATCCGTTCAACCCGAACACAACCATCAATTATTCGATTGAACACGCCGGACTGGTGAAATTGAGAGTATTCAATATCCTTGGTCAGGAAGTGGTCACTCTGGTTAATGAAGTTCAGGATGCGGGTCAGTATCAGACCCAATTTAATGCGGACAAGCTTTCCAGCGGTATTTATTTCTACAAACTGGAATCCGGCTCATTCTCGTCATTGAAGAAGATGATGTTGATTAAATAACGAGAGTCAGTTGTAACAGCTGTATGTTTAAAAAAGGCAAGGTGTTTTTCACCTTGCCTTTTTTTATTTATACAATTGTCAAAAAACTTATCACTAAAATAATAAATTGTGTTATCAAATTGATAATGATTGTAATATGCAAACAAAAAAATGATGTAAATTAATACGTTTTTATGGTGTCAGCCTTTGGCATACTTTATGCCGATTTTAGTAGTGAATGATTGTTTCTACGAACTCACATCTTCTTACTCCTTTTATTACCATGCTGCTTGCTGGGATAGGGATTTTTGTATCGCAAAAGATGAACGCGGAAGTTCTTTCCGTCAATTCCTCCGTTAATAATTCTGGAAAGTCGTCAAAAGTCAACATAGTAAAAGTGTTGTTGTATTTTGCCATTCTCGTAAATGCTGCTATTCTTACAATGCCATTGTTAGAAAAAGAGATTATTCACTTTCCAGCAGGATACCTTGCAATTCTACCGATTGTCATGTCTGGAATATTGTGGAAAATGCTCTCCTCAGGCAGGGAGACTGTTTGGTCATCATCGACCGGCATCAGCCGGTTCGTTTTGGACATTCATGGGCTATTATTTCTCGGCATTTTTCAAACAATCGTATTGTTGCAGATCGCTGACTCTATTTTAAGTCAGGTGCTGCAGGAATCGAATTATTCCTCTCTTGTCAGCATCATCATTTTGGCAGGTATCTTCACGTTGGTTGGAGGATTGGAAATTGTAATATATACGACACTATTTGTTGGGGGCATTTTTGCCGCAGGAATTTCGCTTGCATTGTTAGTTCCCGCACTGGTTAATTCATCCACGGTAAAGTTATTCACGAATATATTTTTTACAGCAGATGCTCATACACTGTCACTGAACGGACCGACGGGTACTTCGTTGGCTGTTGCATTAAGCGGGTGTATCGTGATCCTCGTTTCTATGGCGTTGATGATCTTCGGCACATATTCCACAATGTCAAAAGTATATGTTACTATCTCCGCGCAAAGTAGAAAAAAGATGTTGCGCGCGATCTTCATAGGATTGATCGGCATCGTGTTCCTCTTGGTATCGTATATTTCATTGTTTGCTCCTCAGGGGCAGGTTTCGGTTGTCCCGGGAGATATCGCCCATACGTTCTTTGCCGTCTGTTCGATTATTGTACTGACAGGCGTTTTAGTGATCACATTCCAACAATTTGGTTCGCTGGCATCAACCCGCATTGCTCATAGGAAAGGAGCGAACAGCGGCGATGAGGAGCAGGTACTGGTACAAAAACTGTCGACGCTGGCAGTGGTACTGTTGGCAGTGTTGTTGATTTCGTTTGTGAAAGCGGCGCAACATTCTGTGATGGTCTATTTCATCGAATTTGTCGTTTTTTTCTCGACTCCTATTGCGGTGTCGTTCTTGTTGTTTAGCATCCTGAAAAGTGAATCCTTTGACGGTGTATCCATTGCTGTGCTGTTAGGAGAAGCGGCCGCGGGGATGGAATTTGTGTTCCGGCAGACGTTGATTTTTACAGCAGACAATCTATACTCGTTCGGTTTGGATATAACCGTCATCACTGCAACGATATCACTGTTGACTGCGATGGTAATATGGTTGAAGAATGTCAAGAAGCAATCTCATAGTAATCAAATGTTGGAAACTCAGCAAAATATCAAGCAGCATGCAGTCAATCAACTAAACCACTAATCCACAAAATCAACAGGAGGTAGTTTTATGAATAAATTACTTACGCTTGTTTTTGTCATCGTCGCAACGAGCGCTCTTGCGTTCGGCCAGGCAAAGACGATCGACAATTTCAACAATCTCCAGCCGGATACCGCGGGAGCATATGCGACATCGTACGAAGGAGGCACAACATTTATTTTGTCCGCAGAAACAACGGACAAGATCGAAGGTGCTGCATCGATTCGTGTCTACAGCAAAATGCCCTCTACGCATGACTACGGCACCTATACTCAGGTCGGGTATAAGGACTATAACAATCTGTTGAACTGGGGTAATGCAGATTCCTTAAGCCTGTGGCTGAAGGTTACCATTCCGCCCGGACAACCTCTAAAAGTTGGATTTCGGATGCAGGTTGCCGATGTCATCGGCGGTGTGAATGAAACGTGGATATTTCAACAGAACTCTATTGTGGATGCAATGAACGGATGGGTGAATCTGCGTATTCCGTTAGTGCAAAGGAATCCTTCTGATGGTTCGCTCCCTCCGGATAGCACGGGATTTAGCGTCTCCCCCGCAAACTGGGGCTTCTCGACGAACAATAAAGCGTTCGATGCGGACAAGATAGGTTCATGGTACATCACGATCATCACCACATCCATTGATGAAGACTCCATCGAAGTATTGTATGATAAATTTGAACAAGTTGGCGCGAAAGCTGCACCGGTGACAATTTTCAACGGTATTGCATTCACCGGCGTTGTCAGCGGTAATCCGTGGGCATGGGGTCAGTCATCGATTTCTATAGAAAATGGGATCGGTGTCGGCGGGCCATTGACCAATGCGATCAAATGGGTGCAGGGCAATGAATGGGGCAATGGTTGGACCGGTATTGGTGTGAATATGAACGCACAAAACATGGGCGCATCATGGTCAAAAGACAGTGTGAAATTCAAGATGAAATGTGCTGATAACGGTGTTGGTGCGGATGATACTGTCCGTGTTCAATTTGAAGATGGCACCGGAAAGAAAGGGTATCTTGTCGACATTATAGATGATGGACAATGGCATCAATATTCATTGCCGCTTCGTGATTTCTATTACGCGGACGGTACTTCCTCGTTCGATTCAACAAAAGTAACGGTGTTCGGTATTATGGCAGAAGCTGACGGAGTTGTCGGCAGAACAATCTATCTTACTGATGTCTGGACCGGCGATCCGGTGTTCGATGTTATTCCTCCGGTGGCTCCCACGGGAGTTGATGTGATCGGTCTGGAATACAAGAATGCAATCGCATGGACCGATGTTCCGAACGAAACTGGAGCAACATATAATGTCTACTATAGTGAAAAACCGTTTACGGCCATTAGTGATACAGGCGTTGAAGATCTGCCGAAATATAAGATCGCAACGGGTGTCGGCGTTTCGGAGCATCTGCTCAGAGCACCGGTGGTCGATCAGAATGTTACATACTATTATGGCGTAACAGCAAGCGATCAAGACGGTAATGTCAGCGCATTGGGTCTGGCACCGTCTGCAACAACGTCATTGGCCAAGGGTGTTGCAACAATTGCAACAGCACCTCCGGCCGGATTTGCAGCCGATGGTGATGTATCGGAATGGGAATCAGCAGGAATTAAACCGGTCGTGATAAGCACAGTCGCTGCAACCGGTCAAGGACACGTTGAAGGTGGTAAAGTGGACGGAGATGTAGACTTGAAAGTGCTGTCTTATCTTGCGGTTGATGCAAACAATCTTTACATCGCATTCGATGTGGACGACGACATTGTCGGCGGCGATACGACCAACTATATTAAGGGTTCATACGGCGTTGATGGTTGCGATCTTTTCATCGGATTGTACGATTGGAGAGGAATGCGCCATCAAGGGTATGAAAAAGCCGATCAACCGGATTATCATTTCCGCTTTACTCGTTTCGGTGCAGTTCTTGATAACAACGGAAAATATTTGAACGGCGGCGCTGCTTCGTATAACTGGACAGAAAAATCCATCACACCCGGTTACTATGTTGAAGCAAAGATTCCGTTCCAGATGTTGGCTGATTCCTTAGGCGGTGGTGCAACCGTGTTTTCACCGATCGAAGGAATGAGAATTCCGTTTGACTATTCGATCAATGACAACGACAACACCAACCCGGGCGGACAGCCATGGGAATCACGCGAAGGCATTCTTTGCTATTCACCGCTGAACAATGACAATGCGTGGAACAGCGTGTGGGAATGGTCGCATACATGGATTGGATCCAAGTGGTCCACTGGTGTCAGCAGAAATGACGGCGTCGTTGCAACATCATTCGAACTGTCGCAGAACTATCCGAATCCGTTCAACCCGACGACCAATGTCCGCTTCAGCCTTCCGAAAGCAGGCATGGTTTCATTGAAGGTGTACGATGTGCTGGGACGTGAAGTGATGAACGTGCTCAATCAATACAAAGATGCAGGCTCCTATACTGCTTCGATCGATGCATCGAAACTTGCCTCTGGCTTGTATCTGTATCGCCTTGAGTCAGGATCATTCTCTGTAACCAAGAAGATGATGTTGATCAAGTAATTCATCGAACATTGCAGTCGTGATATACTTTACAGTGTTGCGGTTCTCCTGAATAAGGAGATCCGCAACACACTTTTTTCAAAAACGGTTCACCGATCTGATCGAAGCTGGGGTGAGTTCACTGAGGGATGTATGAGTCCAACAATTCGTAAACTATTCATGACCAATAAACTATCATTCCGGCACATTATTTTCTTCCTTATCGCCAACGTACTGTATGGTCAGGTGGCGACTTTAAAAAATACATTAACAATTGAGACCGTATCTTCGATCTCTGTTCCATATCAAAATGGCATCCCGGTCCCGTCGTTTGAAAAACAGCAACGCGTGACTCGTTCCCTCGCTGGCAGCTGGAAGAAGAACCGGTTCAGTGCCAATCATGATCTAACGTTGTTAAAAAGAGATTCCGCAGGATATGCGCAATTGTTGGCGGAGGCTGCAGATCGTCAATCGCCGTACTTTGATGACAGTAGCTGGCCGCTGCACACCATTCCTGGCGTAGAAAATAAAATGAATGCGATCGAAAAAACGCCGGAATATTATGAAAACGGCGTATGGTACCGCACATCGTTTACGGTTGCAGATTCGCTCGCACAGAAATTTGCACGATTAAATTTTTATGCAGTGAACTATGTCGCCGATGTATGGCTGAATGGGAAATATCTGGGATGGCATGAAGGGGGATATACGCCATTCTCTTTTGACATTTCGTCCGCCCTCCGCTTCGACAGCGCTAACGTGCTGGTGGTGCGGGTGGACAACGTGCCGTGGGGATCGCGGCCAAAGAACGATATCGTGCCGTTCTATAAATGCGACTGGTTCAATTATACCGGTATCATCCACGACGTGTATTTGGAATTCGCCGACAAGGTTTCAGTCGTCAGAGCGAATGCCGTACCGCAGAATATTGATGGTACGGTACAATCCACAATTGTAGTGAATAATGCCTTTGCATCCTCCCAAAATGTGGATGTCACGCTCCGCGTGTATGAGGCAAAAACTGATTCTCTCTCTCTTACCAAGGAAATTACCGCCGACCTGATTGGGAATGAAGTGAATGTGTCGGGGACGACGAATAACAGTCTGTCGCTACTGGCTGATTCGATCGGCGTGTGGCGGACGAATATCCAGATCTCGAATCCCAAAGTATGGTCGCCGCTGCATCCGAATTTGTACATTTTGAAAGTGACCGTGTCGCAGAACGGCGTTGTGAAGGATGAATTCTTCACACAGTTCGGCGTCCGGACGATCAAAGCGGTGGAGGATAAGATTTATCTGAATGAAATGCCGGTGTTCTTGCATGGCGTTGCGCGCCATGAGGACCATCCGATTTACGGACGCAGTTTGCCGATTAGTCAAATCGTGTTCGATCTTCAAACAGTCAAACGCGTGAATGCAAACTATCTTCGCTCCGGACATTATCCGAACCATCCGTTCACATATCTCGCCGCTGACCGGTACGGTCTGATGGTGATGGAAGAGATACCGGTCTGGTGGTTCGATGGCACAATAGAATGGCTCATCCAAAATGACGGCAGGAGGATCCATCTGCAGATGTTCCGTGAGATGGTGTTTCGAGATTACAACCGACCCTCTATTGCGCTGTGGAGCACCAGTAATGAGTGTAAGGATGTAGGGGGACGAGAGAAATTTCTGAGTATGGTACAGGCAGACCTCGATGTGAAATATCCGGATGGACGCCTGATCACGCAATCTGCTGCGGCAGATCGCCCCGGTCCGTTCGATAATTCTCAAAGTTTTACTGATGTGGCAGGTTGGACTATGTATTTCGGTATTTTCTACAACCCCTACGGCTTCGGAATTACCCGCGGAACAAAATATTTCATGGTCGATGCACATGATTATTTCCCGACGAAGCCGATCATTGCTACGGAATACGGTTATTGGTCCGGCGAGAGTATGACTCAATTTGATAAACAAGTGATGATCTTCGATTCAACGTATCTTGCCTTCGCACCGCGGATGGCGATTACAAGTAACGGCAGACTCAATTCGTCGGGATTCATTGCGGGTATCACCTGGTGGTGCATTTTCGACTGGTACTCGCATCAGCAAGCGTTCGGTTTCCAAAGTATGGGGTTAATCCGTATGAACCGTGATTTCGACAAACCGGTGATGACGAAGCTGCAGACTACCTATGGTAAGTATGCAGACAAAAGTGAATATCTGACGTCGGTGGTGAAAACGGAATCGCCGGTAGCGACGGAATTTGCGCTCGATCAAAATTATCCGAATCCGTTCAATCCTTCAACGACCGTTCGATTTTCTCTTGCCCGGCCGGAACATGTGCAGATGAAAGTATACGATGTGCTTGGCAATGAGATCACAACGCTTGTTAATTCGAAGATCGATGCCGGCACGCATAGTGTCGAATGGAACGCCCGTACTGTTGCCAGTGGAATCTATTTCTGCCGGATCACCGCGGGAAACTATTCAGCTACGCGGAAAATGACATTATTGAAATAACTCTGTTCAGCGGTATAGAGCGAGGGGAATTATTCACCAATCGAAAAACACTATGAAATATTTTATGCGTTATAATGATTTCCAAAAGACGGTACTGATGATTGTGATGTTCATCTCATTGCTCTCCGGCGGACAAACCGGAAAGATCGTCGGGAAAGTGACCGATCAGAGAACAGGCGAACCGCTTGTCGGAGTGACTATTCTGTTGCAGGGGACGAAATCCGGCGCCTCCACAGATATAGAAGGAGAGTATTTCATCGGTAACGTTTTGCCGGGAACCTATGTGCTGAATGTCAGCAGCATCGGCTACAAAACATCATCCATTCAAAATGTTATTGTCAAGATCGATCTGACCACCACGATTCATGTGAAACTGGAGGAAGCAATCGTGGAAGGCGATGTGGTGGTGATCGAAGCCGAACGGCCGCTGGTGCAACGGGACCTGACTTCATCCTCGGTAACAGT
>Ga0172379_10009908_pt1 | contig 11660 bp, 11 predicted proteins | sample GrowelOW334metaG_FD_119756 | JGI IMG/M metagenome (GOLD analysis project Ga0172379, IMG submission 119756) | Groundwater microbial communities from an aquifer near a municipal landfill in Southern Ontario, Canada - Groundwater well OW334 metaG | ecosystem: Environmental > Aquatic > Deep... | reverse complement strand
TCTTTTTCAATCCATTTTACATCCACTGTATCTTCTAGTGGTTTTGCTTCTCCAGACTTATATTTACAGACAAAAACCAAAGCTAGAACGTCATCACCATTACTTCTAGTGAAAGTATTGTCGTGTGCCAAAATTATATTATCAAATATTTCAACCCCGACTTCTTCTAAAATTTCTTTTTTAATATTTTTTAGTAAAACATCATGCTCTTCACCAGTAGATTCTATCTTTCCGCCAGGAATACTCCACTTTCCACCCTCGTGACCTTCTTCCGTGCTTCTTTGAGCAATCAATGCTTTACCTTCATTATTTACTATCACACTATTTACAATAACCGAGTAGAATTTTTTCATAGATTTTAATTATTGTATTGTAACAGTAATAATATAAATTTACTATTTAAATTTTATAAAAGTTCTTTTTTATAACATTCTTTGCAATATATCATCTCTGGCCTTTCTGGAGCATACATAGTTTCAAAACTATTCAGACATTTTTCATTATGATTATGGTTTGATAAATTGCACATACATTCTCGTTCGTAAAAACGAAACGGATTTTTCCATACTAAACGATGATGATACCTACAATTTGGACAATATCTCGGTATAGGTAAATTCATTTGTCTATAAAAAGATAATTCATCAGGCAATATTCTATACGCTGAAGTACATCGTGTTTCTACTTTTCCTTGATTTGGGCATTCAATAATCTCATTGCAAATAGAGTCAGAAATATCATTAATACTATTGGGTATTCGATCTTTTCTCAACGTCGGAATATATGACCTTGACTCTATATCTCTCCATTTATATCCAAGTGAAAGTATTTCATTTTGAGAAATAGGATTTTCTTCGAACGCCTTAGTTTCATTATAAGCAAATGGAGAAAATTCTGTAGGAAAATATGCACCGAAAGTATATTTTCTACCAATTTTATCTATATACGGCATTTCACTTATATGAATTTTTATTTTTTCAATTAACTTGAAATATTCTTCTTCTAAATATTGTTTATTAAAAAAACAATATTTTTTATTAATCAAACTGACACAACCAAAACAGTCTGAACAATTTCGGCAACCGTCACAATAAAACAAGTTTTTACATCCACCTCCACACTTCAAAGATAAGATTACTTTACTAGCTCCCCCACCACCAAGAGTAAATTCATAACATTCCTCAATTCCCCCTGAAAATAATACGTCCTGAGAATCCTTAATACTTCCTGTTCCCAAGAAGGCATATTTTGCATTCTGTGAATTTGTAATACCATAGCAGTGATAAACATTTCTTGAATTTTCTATAAGATCACCTGTGGCATTGATTGAATTCTTAATATTCGCGTGTTTGTGAATTGATTTTTGAGCTATTTTAGCAAATTCTTCTTTGGCACGTAATTGTCCAGAATATGTTTCGAGACTAAGTGTGGCAATGGCACTCTCATATTCTTCTTTAGTTAATTGATTGTTTCTGAAAACAAAGCTTTTATAACGTAAATTTGAAGATAAACAACAATTAACACAACTTGAACAATCATAGAGAAAATGTGAATCAACACACTGATCGCTTTCAACTAAAAAAGAAGAGTTATAATTTGAATTTGAATTGATAAGTTCATACCCCCGATCGTTGGCTCTGATAATAAGCGAGTCCATACAATTTTTATTATGCTTGAGAACATAGCTCGAATACTTAATATGCTCAGAACCTGTGACAACAAAAGACAAATATATATTTTTACTGGTAAAACATAAATTAGAATATTCACATCCGGAACCATTTCTTTCATTCTGGTCAAGTGCTCTATGGGGAGTATCGTATTTTAATTCCTTAAATTGTTCAAAGAAAGATCTAGAAAAATCATATTCCCTACCTTGGTCACAAGCATCCCAAGCATCACTTATGTGGCACTTTACACACCAAACAGTAATTAATACATCAGGGTGATACATAGATACAATAGATGCATTACAATGATCGCAAGTTCTTTTGTATAAAGACCGTTCGTTTATAAACATCATCTTACAAATAAATCTACAACGAGGGCACCAAGTTGGAGGAGGGACTTTTAACTTTTTATAAAAAGAAAAATCATCTTTCTCGATGAGAAAATCTTTTTTACAATTTTGACATTGTTTCTTTTCCATAGTATTTTCAGTTTAAATTAATAATATCATATGTTTATACTAATTTAAATGGCTAAAAATCCCAAAATTTGGGCCAAGATTTATTTACAGTTTAGTAATCTACTGCATCATAATTAGTGAACCTGGTATCCTTTTGTATTACCTTTATGAAGTTTTGGATATGCTATATCATACAGATCAGCAGCTTCTTTTTTAGTTAAAGTTTTATCAGGATGTCTTAAGGTAATTCTAACTAAAATATTATCTTGACCTTCTTGTGCTCCGAGTCTTTCTTTTGCAATTGGGTTCAATTTATCAAAAGGAGTTCTTTCTAATATTTCAACTTGCTCGAGTAAATCACTTTTATCACCAAAAACATTTCTAATAGTTTCACAAATATCTTCTTCTGTGTCATTATTATTAACACAATAAGACATGTCTCGAGAAATTGGAGGTTTATCAGACACATTTTTAAATTTCTCCATATTAATCATTTGCCTAGTGACTCGTGGATCAACAGAACGTATTAGTCTAATATCTGGCAAATTTTTTCTAGCCATGATTAATCTTTCTACTCCCATACCCAAAGCTAGTCCAGAATATTGTTCTGGATCTATCCCAGAATTTCTTAATACATCTGGATGAGCAAGCCCTGCCTCAAAAACTTCAATTTCTTTGCCATCAACACCAGCATAAACCTCTATGCCGTCAATTGTATAAGGATGTTTAGCCTCATATACTATCATTTTAGCGTCTGGGCAAGCAGCCTCAAAAACTGCTCTCCCTAATTTTAATAAATCCTCTCTATTAACTTTTCCATATCTTTTATTATCCTGAAGAGTCCAAATATCGATTTGATGAAATACACCTAGATGTCTGGGATCAATGACATCTCGTCTATATACTAAACCAGGAAACACAAAAGTTGAACGATCTATGTCTTTTCCTAACTTTTTAAAAGTTGATGGAACCAATGCCGATGTATGGGTTCTAAGAATATGGTTTTCATCTGTATATCTAGTATATGTAGAAGATCTTCCTGGATTTCCCGGAGAAAATAAAAGACTATCAAAATTATCTGTTGCCTCAACAACCGGGTTATCTCTTACTACACGTATATCTGAAAAATTATGTTCATTTAATTTACTGATAACCTGATCGTAAATCCTGCCAATTATATTCCTTTCTTGACCCTCTTCAGTTTCCAGGGTTAAATCTTTAACAGCCAAAAGTTTTTCAATTGTTTCAGGAGAAGATACCTCAAACTTAAGTTGCATGGGCAAATCTGGATTTTCTTTTGGAATTGCTAATTTTGCTTTTTCTAAACTGCTCATAGATTGATTTCCTTGTTTGTTTAAAATTCCTTCCATATGGTTTATTATAGCACAACGCTATATGTATTGTGTTAAAAATATTTTTTTAAAAAATTCTTAACCTCTTCAAGTTTAATAGAATCAGCATATTCGCTTGGAAATATATCTAAACCGTCTTCGGAGTAAAGCTTAGCCCATTGACCAGCAAATATCTTCTGTACCCCTTCCATTAAGGAAAGTCCCAAATTTGGATATATATCTTCAACACTGTGTGCTAAATAATAAATAATATTACGTTGATAGGTACTCTGATCGTCCTGACGCTCTTGATAATTTAAAAGACTATATTTTGGATAACAAGCATCTAAAATTATTTTTGAAATATCCCACAATGGCATCAATAATCTAGTAGAACCAAAATCGCGTATGGGAAACGCAAGGGGTTTCTGCCCATTCATTAGCGAGAATAATAAGTCTGACAAAAGATCCTCGCGATTAAAACCAAGGATATATTCATTCGTGTGATTTTTTTTACAGAGTTCCCGCGCTACAAGGGAAATTAAATAAGTTCCAAAAAAATGACTTGTATTATCCCCAAATCTTTCACAATATTCTTTGTAAAAGCTATTAAGAGATTTTTTCATTCCTAAAAGATTTTCAATTTCCTTGTCCCCATAGACATGATGAGTAAGTCCATGAGTAAGACAAAGTTCAGAAGCTCGTTCTGCGGCAGATACAACCCAGATTGGTTCAAAAATAATAGTAAAAAACACAAAACGTTTATTGGGATTCTCTAGCGTTAATGCCTTGAGTCCCTGTGCAAGAGTATTACTGTCTCCCCCGCCTGAAATTCCTACAATTGAAGTATCAGCACGACTATTCTTCTTAACAAAATCAACAATTTTCCCTTTCACTAATTCCTTTGCAGAATCAGGGTTTAACTCATGAATAATTTGGCTACAGCCGTCATCCCCAAAATTGAATTCAGGAATGGCAACCACGGGATTTTGAATTTTATTATAGGTAGTTTTTTGTGGAAGTACATCCCGCAAATCGGTGTTTCTTATGCAGTGAAGTACTATTTTTTCTTCAGAAGGAATTATAAAAATATACGTATTAAGCGGAATTGGATGTATTTCTTCTCCAACCTTCGTATATCCTTGAAAAAGATTTGGCGGAATACGTTTCGTCCGCAAAACCTCTTCCAAAGTAAGAGAGTCATCTGTTTTTACTGCAATCTCTTCAGAAGCAGTTTTAATAGTGATGTCTCTCAGCATAAATTAATTGAACGCTGCAAGAGAGGACGTGCACATTATGTGTTCTATCTCTGCATCGGTAAGTCTATTCAATCCTTTATCGGCAAGGGATGTAAAAAGACCAGCCAAAGAAACAGTCAAAACCTTCGACTTTTCTATATCTATAACGGGCAACGTTGTAATATTTTGCATATTATATATTTTCATCTGATTTTATTAATAAGTCCTCACAACACAGATAAGTTGTAAGAATGATTTAATCATAGTAAATCTGTGCGTCTTTGTCAATACACTGTACAGTACGACTCAAATATAATTATTTTCTAATATAAACCCCCAATTTCTCAATAATATCCTCATCCTTTTTCCCTCTCGTATTTATTCTATACCCATCCTTTACACTAAATTTATATGCTTTTAAAAAATCTTCTGGGGTTAGGGTAAGAGCATTTTTGTTTTTATATTGAACCAATTCTGAATAATCAGAAATTATCTTATCTCTTATTAAGATAATTTTTGATGCAAATCCAACTTTTTTACCACCTAGTTCAAATTCATGTTCTTTTTCATTAATTAAATTAAAACCCTTAGATTCAAATATTTTTCTAAATTCCCCCCATTTTTCATTGATAAATTCATCTTCTATTAAAATATCAATATCTTCAAAATCTTTAAAATCACCAAGATAAGTAGCTACACCGAATGAACCATAAATTACTGGCTTTATATTTAACACTTTCAATATTTCCAAAATTTTAACTAAAAATTCATCCATAATAGATTATAAAGAATCAACAAACTCATCAATTTCCTTAAAAGAAGAAAGCGTGATTACTTTATGTTTATGGGGGTCGATAAGTTCAGAATGCGTCAGCTTCAATTTTCTATCTCCCAATTTGTATTTTTTATAAAGAACATGTCTCATGAGACTAAATAATTTCCTTAAAGTCTCGTTGTCTCTCTCGAAATATCTTTTAATAAGGACCGCCCACTGAGCCAATATGCTTTTATACTTAAGATAAATAATTGTATCTGCAGAATGAAGACCAAGCACAATTAGATGATTGTTTGTACCTTCGACGATCCACTTTTCCTTTCCAAAAATTTCTTTAATTTTGGTAATACTTTCTGGTCTATCACGAACTTTTGAAAATTTTATTTCGTAATAAAAATCATCAGTAGAATGATGTGGTATCCCTAATTTTTCGGAAATTTTAACCGCTAAAGTAGACTTTCCCCTCCCCGCATCTCCAACAATGAGTATCTTATTCAGAATTTTTTTTGTCATATTATTTATTTCAAAAACACCCATCTTTTCATTAAGTTTTGTTTCCATAAAATAAATCTCTATAAATTTATTATATCAAACTATTCTTTATTCTCCCCCTTCAGGTTTTCGGATACCCTCTACTTCTTTTACAAAAAAGTCTACTCCGTCTGAAAACACCTTTGCATATCCTCCATTTTTAAACGATCCACCGGATAAATTTTTCCTTTCCGCATAACCCATTTTAATAAGAAAATTTCTAATACAACCACCATGAGAAACCACTAAAACATTTTTACCCGTATACTTGGCGACTATTTCTCTAAGTTGTGCTAAGAATCTAGTCACCACTTCTTCATCCGTTTCAACATCAGAAGCAAGCCTAAATGAAGCATATTCACTTTCTGGTAAATTTTCTCGTTCTTTTAATTTATCTTTGAGTATGTTTCTAAATTCATCAGAATGTCTTTTTTCAAAGCTTCCATACGACCGCTCTCTCAACAACTGTGATGTCTGAATAACGAGCTCGCGGTCAAGTTTTATAATTTCTGCAGTTTTGTGAGCGCGAGACAAATCAGAAGAAAAGATTGCGTGAAATTTAACACTTCTGAGTTTTTCTCCTGTTTCTTCCGCCTGTTTTACCCCAATTTCAGTTAAAAAAGATTCAGATTGACCTTGAGTTATTCCTTGTACATTCCATTCTGTTTCACCGTGCCGTACTAAATATAATGTACAATAATTTTCTTGGGTTTCTGTTTTCATATTTTAATCGTGCATACCTATAAATCTAACCTGATCGGAAAGGGTATCCCCCTTTTTAAAATCTTCCCATAATGCTTTCGGTAATAGGGGTATCGTTCCAGATGGTTCCAACCAACACACCTCTGCTATTTCGTGTGCATGTGTCTTTTTAAGATGCTCAATATTTAAATAATCTTGCCCATTGGTAATCTCAAAGAAAAATTCGACAGACTGTCTAATATCTCCGTCCATAAAATTATTTATATAAAGCAATCTGCCTATCTCAGGCGCAACCCCAAGCTCTTCAATCATTTCTCGATGTAAACATTCCTTTATATCTTCTTGCCATTCAACGTGCCCCCCAGGTAAAGCACAAAAACTCGTGTCATGAGGATGCTTCACGCCCAAAAGCTTGCCTTCGTGGATAATAATACCTCGTGTTCTAACAACAAACTTTTTATCTTTTTCCATAGATTTATTATAACAGGTAAAAAACAATCAAGATAATAGAGGTTTTTTGAGTTTCATTTTCGCTTTTTTCCAATCCTCTTTAAACAAACCATAAATATTCTCATCATGGATTTTGCCCGAAGCTTTACTTTTAGCGACTTTTCTTCTTGTACCTTCCAGCTTATATCCCATCTTCAATTGAGTAGCGTTGGATGCTTTATTTTCTGTAAAAACATCTGAATTTAATCTTCTTAATTTTAATTTATTAAAAGCAAAATCATTTACCGCTATTTTTGCCTCAGTCATATAGCCATTCCTCCAGTATTTTTTATTTATCCAAGACCCCGTCGTCCCTATTCCAGAAAATTTATCAATTCGATGAATTCCGATCGCTCCGATGACCTTTTTCTCAGATTTCAATTCAATAAAGAAAGTATAATCGTTCTGAATTTTCTGTTTCCATCTTTTTATTACAGTTTTTATATAAGTATCAGCATCTTTTTTATTATACGGATGTGGCACAACCAAAAGCATTTTTGCAACGTCATACTCCCCGACTCCTTCCACCAAATCTTTCCAATCACTCTTCTTTGGCTTTCTAAGTATCAATCTTTTAGTTTTTAATTCCATATTTTTATTTTAACAAAAAATTCCAAAAATGACTATTTTATGGTATAATTACTCCATGAATTGGTTTTTTATTGCTTTAGCTGCACCGTTTTTGTAAGTTTTATGATTCCCAAATTTCCCAATTTCAAAAAAATTGAATTGACGGATAAAGAAGACGTGGAAGAATTTACCTCTAAATTTCCACCCTATTCAGATTTCAATTTCACGAGTCTGTGGGCATGGGACACAAATGATGAACGTATGTTTTCTGAATTAAACGGAAATCTTATTGTGCGATTTACTGATTATGAAACCTGTGAGCCATTTTTTTCTTTTCTAGGAACGAATGAGCCTGAACGCACATCACGAGAACTTATAAATTTTGCTAAAAAATCGGGGGTATCCCCCGTACTTCGTTTCGTACCAGAAGAATCAGTAGCCGGTTTACTAGAATCAGATTTATTAATAGAAGAAGATAGGGATAATTTTGACTATATTTTTTCTATTTCACAACTATCCACTTTCAGTGATATAAAATATAAAGCAAAAATGCGTGGGGTAAATAAATTCTTAACTTTGTACCCAAATGCGGTTTTTAAATCCGAAAAGTTAATCAATCCAATTTTATGCGAGCATGTTGTTAACTTGTTACAAAAATGGACTATAAAAAAAGAATCGAGCCTAGAAACATATAATCTGGGTTTTGAGAGTGAAAAAAAAGCACTTCGCAAAATATTGCAAATGAAAAATAAAAATCTCTTAATTTTTACCTGTTTTTTAAATGACAACCTTATAGGTTTTGAGATTGATGAAATATTGCTTCACAAATATGCAACATCACATTTTAGTAAAGCAGATATTTCATATAATGGTATTTATGATTTTTTGAATATGAAACTATCCCAATATTTAAAGAATGAAGGCGTAGAATTTTGTAACTGGGAGCAGGATTTAGGTATTAAAAATTTAAGGAAATCAAAAATGAGTTATCGCCCGGTAAATTTCTTAAAAAAGTACAGGATTTCCCTTATTATTGATAAGTAGTACAATATCATTATGACTTGGTTTTTTATAGCTCTGATTGGAACATTTTTCTACGCTTGCACAAATCATATAGATAAAATACTTTTGGAAAAATATTTTAAAGGCCAGGTTGGTGCGCTTTTTCTTTTTTCTGCTCTTCTTTCTGTTTTAGCTCTCCCATTTTTACTTTTAGTTGATCTGTCTGTACTCAATGTTAGCTTAAGCAATATGCTAGTTTTAGTAATGGTAGCCATATTTCATTTATTAGTAGTATGGTTTTATTTAATAGCATTAAAACATGACGAGGCATCGATTGTAATTGTATTTTACCAATTAGTACCTGTGTTTGCCTATGTATTAGGATATTTAATTTTAGGGGAGACACTAACCAGGTTGCAATTACTAGCTATGGCGTTAGTGATCCTTGGAACCACCATAATTTCCTTTGAGATAGATATAGATAATCAGTTCAAACTTCGTCGAAAAGTAATTCTGCCGATGCTCGCCGCCGCCTTTTTTTGGGCGGCTGGCGGAACAGTATTTAAAATGGTCGCACTTGAAGAGAATGTTGTAAGGTCACTTTTCTGGGAACATTTAACGTTATTTGTAGCCGGAATCGTAATATTTGTATTTGCTCGCTCGTACCGAGAAAACTTTTTACTAACAATTAAAAACAGCTCCAAAACAATTTTATCGTTTAATCTTTTAAATGAGGCTTTATATATGTTTGGTAATGTCATTTTTTCATTTGCATACATAATGGCCCCTGTGTCACTTGTTCTGTTGACAGATTCTTTCCAGCCAATCTTTGTCTTAGCTATAGGTATATTCCTGACAATATTTTTCCCTCGAATATCAGTTGAAAAAATACAAGCAAAACATTTATGGCAGAAAATTTTTGCTATAATTGTAACTGGAATAGGCACATATTTGTTGTTTGTTTCATAAACTATTGCTGTCTATTCTTCAAATCTGCTATAATTCTAATATAAACCAATGGAAATTAAATATAGAAATTTTTTGAACAATAATTTATTTTTTCTAGTACTTTTACTTGCTGTAATTATTGTTGTGTTTCTTTCTTACAATCGCTTTATTATACGTCAAGATTATATCGTAGGATATGAAGGAAAATGTGATCCTCTTTTAGAAAACTGTTTTGTTGGTTGTGAAGATGACGAGTGCACAACAGAATACTACTATACCAAAATGCAAAAATATGCAGTTGACCTATACGCAGAATGTGGCAAAGACATAACGGACTGCGAAACAGCTAATGTTTGTTTGCCTAAAGATAAAAAATGTTCCGTAACTTATTGCAACCCAGAAGTAGATGGTGATGCATGCTCAAAACTTCCAAAAGAAACTAACGCCCCAGACAACAGTCAATTAGACACAGATGGAAAAGACTTATTACCAAACGACAATACTAATAATCCTAATATATGATTTGTTATTTATATCCCGCACCAATATATCTTTTATTCTCTTATGATGTCCCAGCATTATTGTACTACGCTCAAATTCCAGCAACTGTAATATCCCTTTTGTTGAGTTTTTATGTTTTTTGGAATGGCAGGAAATTTTTATTAAATCGTCTTCTCTTTTTAATTGCGGTTCTTTTTTCACTCTGGACGTTTACAACGCTTATTGTGTGGGCGGGTAATGATGGAGGTTTAATGGCTTTTATTTGGCCATTTTATAATTTGATTCTTGGTTTTATTGCTATATTTTGTATCTACTTTATTTACGTATTTCTTGATAAGAAAGATACTTCAGCTCGACTTAAAGTTATCTTTCTTTCACTACTTGCTCCCATTATCCTTCTTGCCCCCACCTCTTTAAATATAAGTGGTTTCAATATAACTAATTGTGATGCCTTCGATTTTGAGTGGCTTCCCTTAAAACTCTATGGTACCTCACTTGGCGTACTAGCAATGATCTGGATTCTTTTTTTACTTATTCGTCGGTATCGAACAGTGGAATCTAATTTTCGAAAACAAATAGCTCTCATGGGAGTAGGCATTGAATTATTTCTTTTTTCTTTCTTTGGTATGGAATTCGTAGCAACTTATCTTACAAGAATAGGACTATTACCAAGTTCCGAAATCGAAATATATGGACTCTTCGGTATGGTAATATTCATGACTTATATCAGTATTCTCATGGTGAAATTTAAGGCCTTCAATGTAAAACTCATCGCAACACAAGCATTAGTCTGGGGACTTGCAGCACTTATCGGTTCACAATTTTTCTTCATCAAAGTAACTACAAACTTTATTCTCAATGGAATCGGATTTTTAGCTGCCATAATCTTGGGACAATATTTAATTAAATCAGTCAAAAAAGAAATAGAACAAAGAGAACATATCGAGGGATTAAACATCAGCTTGCGAGATCTTATCAAGCAACGTGAAAGCTTGGTGCACCTCGTCACTCACAAGGTTAAAGGCTCGTTTACTCGCACGAAGTTTCTTTTTGCGGGGATGCTAGATGGAACCTTCGGCCCAATAACTCCAGAGATTAAAAAGAGGGCCGAGCAAGGCCTTGAATTTGATAATGGGGGGATAGAGACAGTGGACCTCGTATTAAACGTCGCTAATATGCAAAATGGACTTATCAAATACGAAATGAAATCAATTAATTTCAAAGATATCGTCCTCCAGACAATAGAAGACAAGAAACTCGGCATAGAAGCTAAGGGGTTAAAACTAGAGACAAATATAGGAAACGGTGTGTTCGCTATGACAGGCGATGCTTTTTGGCTCAAAGAAGTAATAAATAATTTAATTGAAAATTCTATTAAATATACAAAAGAAGGAACAATTACGGTAGAGCTCGAAGATGGGAATGGGAAAATAAAGCTCTCCGTC
>Ga0172379_10009907_pt1 | contig 11660 bp, 7 predicted proteins | sample GrowelOW334metaG_FD_119756 | JGI IMG/M metagenome (GOLD analysis project Ga0172379, IMG submission 119756) | Groundwater microbial communities from an aquifer near a municipal landfill in Southern Ontario, Canada - Groundwater well OW334 metaG | ecosystem: Environmental > Aquatic > Deep... | reverse complement strand
TCTAACTACGGGTACCCAGCGTCTTCACTGGACACGCATTTTCACCGGACATCTCGTTGAGACAGTTGCTCGATCGTTATACCTTTCATGCACGTCAGAACTTACCTGACAAGGAATTACGCTACCTTAGAACGGTTATAGTTACCGCTGTCATTGACCAGGGCTTAGATCGGTCAGCAATACATCTTACGACATATTACAGCCAATGTTCACCTTCTGGCATCGGACAGGTATCAGCCCCTATACATCCTCTTGCGAGTTCGCAGGGACCTGTGTTTTTGGTAAACAGTCGCCAAGCAGACTTTTGCTGAGGCCAATGATTTCGCAATCACTGGCAGGCCTTATCGCTAACTTACGGCCGCTTGTTTGCCTAGTTCCTTAACGAGATCTCATCCGTTCATCTGAGGCTACTCGCCTCACCCACCTGTGTCGGTTTTGGTACGGTTCTTATTTGTTTATCTTTAGAAGATTTTCCTGGAAAGCTATGCGATAGAGTTGAGAGAAGAAACTTCTCCCTTCTGTTGAGCTCGAGTCTAGAATTAAATCTAGTAAACTGGATTTGCCTGGTTTACGACTCTACGCTTTACAATATCAAACCACTAAGACATTCTATCTTTTTTCTTCCGTCCCTCCTTCAGAACAAATAAAAGGACTGAAATATTAATCAGTAATCCATCGGCTGCGACTTTCGTCATGACCTTAGGACCGCCTAACCCTTGGCTGATTTACATTGCCAAGGAAACCTTGGGTTTACGATGATCCGATTTCTCATCGGATTTGCGGTTACTTGTGCCGGCATTCTCTCTTCCTTATCCTCCAATCGTCCTCACGGATCAATCTTCAGCGAATAAGAAATGCTCTCCTACCATATCCTTTTGAATTAACAAAAGAAAATTCATAATTTCGGTATTTAGCTTAAGCCCCTGTACATCTTCGGCGCAATTCACCATTCCCTTGCGGGATATGATAGTGAGTTGTTACACACTCTTAAAAGGATAGCTACCTCTAAGCCAACCTCCTAGCTGTATTCGGTGAATCACCACCTTTATTATGCACTTAGCTAAATTTAGGGACCTTAATTGATGATCTGGGCTCTTACCCTTTCGACTACGAAGCTTAGCCCCCGCAGTCTAACTAGCCTGTTGCGACGCAACGGTATTCGGAGTTTGACTGGTGTGGCGAGGTTTCCCCCAATACACACCAACCAGTGCTCTACCCCCATTACGATAAACAGACCGCCAGCCCTAAAGCTGTTTCGGAGAGAACCAGCTATTCCCAGATACGATTAGCTTTTCACTCCTTACCACAAGTCATCCAAAGATATTGAACAATCAACTGGTTCGGACCTCCTCCTAGTTTTACGTAGGATTCATCCTGCTCATGGTAAGATCATCTGGCTTCGGGTCTTATGTACACTACACTCAAATTTATTGCTAAACTTGAAACGCGCTATTAACACTCGCTTTCGCTAAACCTCCTCTGCCTCAGCAGATTAAATAAGTAGTATAGATAAACTCGCCGGCTCATTCTTCAATAGGCACAGAGTGACCCATCAATAATAAATTATTGACCGGGCTCCTCTTCCTTGTAAGTGTTGATGTTTCAGATACTATTTCATCGCCTTAATCAGGCTGCTTTTCACCTTTCCCTCACGGTACTTGTTCACTATCGGTCATCAAAAGTATTTAGCCTTTCCTGGGTAGTCCAGGAGACTTCCTCCAAAGTTACCTTTGCTTCGGAGTACTCAGGGAATCACAAAAAGGTAGTTAACAATTTTTGTCTACAAGGCTTTCACTCTCTTTGGCATATCTTTCCAGATATTTTGACTAACTGTTAACATTTGTTATACCTTCCTATCTTGCGATAGAATGTAATCCCTATAACCCCTATTAAACTTTGTAAAACAAAATTTTATAGGTTTGGGCTCTTCCCGTTTCGCTCGCCACTAATCAGGGAATATTTGTTGTCTTTATCTTTGGAAACAATGCTCACTTCCAAAAATAAAAACAAACAATTTGTTTTCTTTTCCTCTAGGTACTGAAATGTTTTACTTCCCTAGGTTTACTCTATATTATCTTTCAACAATATAGTAATAGACTTTTTGAATGTCTATTGGGTTTCCCCATTCGGAGATCTTTGGATCAAAGGTAGTTACACACCTCCCCAAAGCTTATCGCAGCTACACCACGTCCTTCATCGTCTTTTGATGCCAAGGCATCCACATCACACTCTTATATTTCCTCATCTTAATTAAAATATTAATTAAGAAGTTTTCAATTTAAATTAAGTTATATTTTCCGGATGAAAATACATATATTTTATACCCTTCTTCTTTTCTTAAAGATCAATCAACATAAATTAGAGATAAAAAAAGCCGCTTTCGCAAGCGGTACAGTCACAAAAAAATTTGTGCTTTTACCACCTACTTAACACACATTCTTTTAGCCCTTTATAATTCATAGATTTATGAACTTAAATTTACTTTGATTAATTAATCATATTATAGCATACTTCCACCAAAAGTCAATATCCTAAATGGGGAAAACATGTAGATAAATAAAGGGCTATTTGGAGTATAAAACCAGGCCAACAAACCACCCCCCTGAATTGTTAAAATATAAAAAAAGGACCTCCGCGTCCGGCGCCCTCTTTTTATACATTATTGTTTCATCTTATTTTAGATGGGGTAGCTTCTTCTATATCACGCCCCATCATAGTTAATTTTATCTATATTTCCTCTCTTTCTTTTTTTGTTTTTAATTATAACTACAGCATACGATCAAATTCTTATCCGGAAGCTTACCATCCAAAGAAAAATCACACGCCAATTGCAGTCTATCTCCTACTTCTTTCAAAGTAAGGAAGAAACCATCTTCACTCTCTTCAATATCAGGTGCTTGATTACCATTCCAGCTCAGCTTATAATTAGGTTCACATGGATCTACTACTAGCAACTTTATTTTTTCTCCTGGCTTAACTTTTATAAGCCTAATGTTATCACCACCAGCGTTTATGACTGCCCCCTTACATAGACAATTAAATATTTGTACTTTAATCATTTTTTCCTCCCGAAATTTTTATTTCTTGGATTCACAGTATAGAATCCAAAAAGAATTAAACTCCACAAAAATTTTGTCGTCTTACGACAAAATTTTATAACATATTTTTTAACCGTTTTTATTTTTATCCTCCTTTTTATCAGGCTTTCTCAACAAATACATTATAGAAATCCCAATTACATAACTCAAGCAACAATAAATTTGAACCTCTGTACCATATGCCATTCCAGTATAAACAAGAATCCAAAGCCATACAAACAAACATACAATTACTAATGGCAAAAACCTAACATCTATTTTACTCGATACGGAAGCAAAAAAATTATGTACTAAAAGATTAACATTTCTTTTCTTTGTTACGAACAACCAAAAACTCACAATAAATGACTTAAATTTTTTCATTTATTTCCCCCCAAGGAATTTCTAAAAATTTCAAATTAAAAAATAAAAAACTTATATAAATACTATATTTAAAATTAACTATATATATTACTGCTTTGGGCTGTATAGACCCTTCACAGATTAATTTTAAAGTACTTTTTGACAAAAAAACCGAACATTAGTCGGAATTTTTTATATCAGTATTATACCATTAAAATATACATTTGTCAACAACAATCAAAAAATACCCTATATCTAGAGTATTTTCTTCTACATCTTCCTTAACTCATTTATCGCATTTTTATACACTTCTATCAGTTTTTCTGTCTCTTCCTTCGTCAAAAAATAGTTATTATCATTCAAGATTTCTGATACCTTTTTATGGGTTTCTTTTAATTCTTCTAAACTACTTAAATACTCACTCGACATCTTGCATAGTCTTTCCGACATATCACTTCCCTTGAATCCAATTTCAACAATAACTTTATTCACATAGCTATCAATTTCTGCCAAAGCCAATTTTCAATACAAAATATTTTCAAAAGAAATATAGTCATCAATCTTTTTCAACATCACATTAATTTTTCTATCAAAAAGTAATGACTCTTTATCAATTCCGCTCAACCCAACTTTAACAGTTTTTTTAGAGCTCAATTTTTTAACCCGGAAATAGAAAAACAAAATTAATAATCCTAATACCAAACTAACAAACAATCCTGATATTCTTAATCCAAACAAAAAATTCAAAAATTGAGTTTGTAAAAACACTGGGGCTACTTTTTTCGCAGCCACACTCATATCAGCAAAAGTTAAAACATTTTGAAATCCAACCATTGGAACGCTTGTCATATTAACCATATTTAATTATTGATTCTAAAACCTTACTGACTTTTAATAATTTATTGTCTAATTTATCATTCATTACAAATTGAATTCCAATTGGCAATCCTTCTTCCCCTTTAGCCAAAGGCAAGCTAATTGCTGGTACTCCGGCTAAATTCATTGGCACAGTAAAGATATCTGACAAATACATCGAAATTGGATCTTTGCTTTTTTCGCCAAAGCTAAAAGCTTTATCTGGACAAGTCGGAGTTATAATCATATCAACTTCTGAAAAAGCTTTGTCAAAATCATTTTTAATTAATCTTCTTACTTTCTGAGCTTTGGTATAATACTCATCATAAAAACCTTTGGACAAAACATATGTCCCTAACAATATTCTTCTTTTGACTTCCATACCAAATCCATCTCCTCGAGTTTTAAAATACAAATCTTTTAGATTAGAAATATTTAATTCTTTTAGATCTTCAATTTTACTTCCATAACGTATATTATCATATCTCGATAAATTCGAGCTTACTTCCGCTGGCATAATAATATAGTAACAAGCAATAGCATACTTAGTATGTGGTAAGCTTATTTCTTGTATTTTAACTCCCAATTCTTTTAATTTCAAAACAAAACCATCAACTTTTTCTTTAACTTCTTTATCAATTCCTTCAATAAAATATTCCTTAGGAATACCAACTATTAAGTTCTTTAAGTCATCAATTGTATATTCTTTATCGTCTTTCAAAACTTCAATACTTGTAGAATCATAATCATCCTTACCCGAAATAACATCAAAAACAGTTTCACAATCACTAACATTTTTAGCAATAACTCCAACGACATCTAAAGATGATGACATTGCCATCAAACCAAAACGAGACACTGCCCCATAAGTTGGTTTGAATCCAACCACTCCACAGAAACTAGCTGGCTGTCTTATTGATCCAGCTGTATCAGATCCTAAAGCTACATCAGCCAACAATCCAACTACACTAGCAGCTGAACCACCAGAAGATCCTCCTGAAACTTTAGTTTTATCAATTGGATTTTTCACTACTCCAAAATATGAAGTTTCATTTGAAGACCCCATAGCAAATTCATCCATATTTGTTTTACCAATAATAATTCCACCTGCTTCTTTTATTTTCTTCACTACCGTAGCATCATAACTCGCAACATATTCCTTCAATATTTTGGAGCCTGAAGTTGACTTTAAATCTTTAACTAAAATATTATCTTTAATTCCAATTTTAATTCCATCTAATTTTAAAGCCTTGTCATCTTTAATTCTCTGTTCACTCAATTTAGCATCATTAATAACATTATCATTCTTAGAAACAAAAGCATTTAATTCAGAATTAATATTTTCAAAATTATTCAAAAAATCATTAACATTTTCAGTCAAATTGATTTCTCCTTTTTGTATTTTTTCTTGTATATCTTTTATCATATTTTTTAATTAAATATTTTAGGGACTTCAAAAAATCCATTATCACTTTTAGGAGCGACCCTTAAGACATCATCTCTCTTAAATTCTCTATTCTCAAAACCATCTTTTCGATATTCATTCACATTAAAAGTTCCACCACTCATAGGTTCGACATTATCAGTATCGACTTCCGATAATTGCTCCACGTATTTCAAAATATTCTCCAAATCTTTTGAAAGATTTTGTTTTTCATCTTCCGATATCTCCAACCTCGAAAGCTCTAATAAATGATTCGCTTCATTTTGATCAATCATATTTCTTTATTATCTTATTATCTAAATAATATCATAAAATCATTCAAAAAACAACAAAAAACACCTCTTTTCGATAATTTGACATAATGCCAATTTTGTAGTAGTATTATATTAACTTTATATGTACACAAAAATACAGCTATAAAATAGCTAAAAAAAGGGGGGAAATAATGTGTCAATTTTCAATCAAATTTAGTAACAAAATTGTAGAAATATATCATAACTATATCTTAATTATCGTTCCTTTCGAAGAACCAAAAAAAATTTGGTTTACATCAAAAGATATACATAATTGGATTGAACATAAAATGATTTTAAAAAAAATTCCAATAGATGCAAGTATGATAAAAAAGCTAGATATTATAGCTACAACTTTGTTCAACAAAGAGTTAGGAAAACCAACTCCAGTAATTGAAAAAGTTTCTAATAATGTGCCAGTAGTAGAAGAAAAAGAAGAAGAACATGTAAATTGGGTTAATTCCATGGTAGATAAGATAGAAAATGCTCCGGAAAGTAAAGAATCCATAGAAATACACGAATTTATAAAATCAGCACCCAAAATGCCACCTGAAAAAGTTTTTATTAGCACCACTCCGCCACCAATCGTTGAAAAGCATGGTAATTTTATGACAATAAAAAGACCCGGTAAACATTCTCGCGAACATGGTTCTAGTCAATCAAAAAAGATTCCCTATATCAAAACTGAAAACATTAAATCAACTTTCGAAATTGCGTTCAATAGGGATAAAGAAACCGGGGGAAACTGGATATGGATGAATCATTCTCAAAGACTCTCTTCAAAACAGTTCTTACAATTCATGAAGAATATCACCAACTATATCGCCAACCATGAATCTATAGAAGAATTTGAATATCGAATTGGTGACAATCGTCTATATATACCAGGAAATATCCCTGTTATAATAGACCACTCGCTTATAGAAACTCTCAACAAATTCTACGCCGAAAACAAACAACTCCTCCTTCAAAAAACAAACAGCTTATAATTAAAACGACCTTCGGACTGTACAAGTCCAAGGTCGTTTTATATTATCTTTCATTTCTACACATCCAAATTTTTAACTTTCTTCGCATACACTTGAATAAATTTCTTTCTAGGCATTCTCTCTTCGCCCATTAAAATATCAAATAATCTATCAGCTTCTTTAGCATCATCAATTGTAATTTGTTTTAAAATTCTCATCTTTGGATCCATAGTTGTCTCTCATAATTGTTCTGGATTCATTTCACCCAAACCTTTGTATCTCTGAACAATCACTCCTTTATATTTTTGAGTTTCTGCTGCTTCCTCAGCATTTTCAGAACTTTCATTAGCTTCATCAATTTCTTCCTTTTCTTCAATCTCTTCTTCTTTTTCTTTCTTCCCCTTTACTTCTTTTTTCTCGTCTTTTAATTTTAAAATTTCTTCCAAAATCTTTTCTTTTTCTTCGTCAGAATAAGCATATCTAAATGTCTTGCCTTTTTGAATTCTATACAATGGTGGTTGAGCTGCATACAAACAACCTTTTTCAATTACTGGTAAGAAATATCTATAGAACAAAGTTAATAACAAAGTTCTAATATGCGCACCGTCAACGTCAGCATCCGACATCAAAACAATCTTATGATAACGTAATTTCTCAATATTAAAATCTTCAGATATTGAAGTTCCCAAAGCTAAGATAATCGCTTTGATTTCTTCAGACCCCATCATTCTATCCAATCTTGCTTTTTCAACATTCAATATTTTACCACGTAATGGTAATATTGCTTGTGTGTGACGATCACGTCCTTGTTTGGCACTATTATGTACAAATATACCACTAGCTAGAGCAAAATTATGAGTATTCTCAACTTCCAAATCATATACATCAATTAATTCATCTAAATATATAATTTGTTTAATTTTATGATTGTAACATTTTACCGCTTCAAACATTTTATCTTGAGAATTATCAAAAAATCTTTGACAAATTGTTTCTGCTTTTATCAAGCTCTTGTCATTAATTTCTTTGCGTAATTTATTATACTCATTCAAAATCTTATCAAAATCAGTTACCCGCTTTTCAAAAATAGAATGCATAACGTTTAACGCTTTATTCAAATATGTTTTATTATAACTATCTTTGCGAATAGCTCTAAAATTATCCGTCCATTGATTTTTAGTTTGAACAGATCTTCATTGCAATAATTCTTCATTTTTCCATTGTTCTTTAGCTTTATCAGATAAATACGTTTTAGCATTTTGATTATTGCAAAAATATTCTTTTACTTTCTCAGATTGCTTTTGGCGATTTTCCTTATTAGATCAATATTTTAACTGGGCATCATTCAAACATTTTAAATTGTTTAAACGATATTCATAATTATTATTGTAAAACTCTAAATATTTATTTTTCATAAATTCCTTATACTCATTATTTTCTCACTGCTTTTTAGCTCTATCGCTCAACATCTTCCTGTTATCTGGCAATAGCATTATATTCTTAATTTTATTTCTATATTCACTAGTTAAATGAGCTTCTCTTGCTTTTTTCTTAGATTCTTCAGTATGTAAAGTAATTCTACATAAATCTCTATGAATTTGTAAATGCCATTCCTTGCTAATACGAATTAAATTATCTGGATTATTATTAGTTTTATCGAAATCAACATGATGAACCATACAGCCATCAATCTCTTTATAAATATTATTATTAAGATTATATTTATCAGCTAATCTGTGAGTAAATAGTCATTTATGAGTATTTGGATTTAAAACCATCTCATATCCAGAAATTGTAATTCTTTTTTCTTTCACAGAAAGCTTAGTATATAGAGGCATTAATGAATCTTTCACATTTAGATCTTTTGCCTCTTTGTATTCTCCATTTCTCAACATAAACTTATGGTTTAGTGTGCAAACAATCTCTTCTTCATTATCCAAAACAATCTTCAAAACTTTTTGATTTTCTTTTGTCTTTCTTGGATTTTTAATTTCAGCAATGCCAACATTACCATCACTCAAAACAGTATAACAATAATTTTTCTTTCCTTCCAAATCTTCTTTTATCAAATCAACAAAGGATAAATTTCTTCCATCGGTTAATTTAACTTTTGTATCTCCCGAAAAACAACCACCAGCGCTATCGCCCTCGACTATAAACAATTCTGAATTCTCAGCTTTGCGAGAAATACAATCCGCCAATTTACCTGGTAATGTAGTATGCTCCATAACACTTTTACGCAAAACATTTTCCCTAGCCAACTTAGCCGCTGATCTCGCCTTAGCTGAAATTAAACATTTTTCAATAATTCTTTTTACATCTTCTGGATTCTTTTCCAAGAAATCACGAAAAGCTTTTGACATTACTTGATCCACCGCAACTCTGGCTTCTGGATTTCCTAACTTTGCTTTTGTCTGCCCTTCAAATTGTGGTTCTCGAATCTTTACTGATACAATCACCATCAATCCCTCTCTAACATCATCTCCCGTCAAAGACAAATTTTCTTTAGCATACGTCTTTTTCAAATAGTCATTCAATACCCTAGTCAAAGCTGAACGAAACCCAGTCAAATGCATACCTCCTTCTGGTGTATGAATGTTATTTGCAAAAGCTAACTCCGAAGTTTCAATTTCATCAACGTATGATAAAGCAATTTCAACATCAATTTCATTAGAAGTATCAGCTACATAAAAAATATTCTTTTGAATTGATTTCGTTTCATGATCTCTAATTAAATAATTCAAAAACGCCACAATTCCATTTTCAAAATAGAACGTATAATCTTTTTCATCTTTTTTCTCTCTCTTATCAGCTAAATCGATTTGAATTTTTCGAACCAAATAGGCTTGTTCACGAATATGGTCTAAAATTGTTTTTCAATCAAATTTAATTTCCTGCATGATTGTTGGATCTGGTTCGAAAGTAATACGAGTTCCATGTTCAATTTTTTCTTTGCTTTTAACTTTAGTAACCTGTGTAGTTGGCTTACCTTTACAATACTCTTGGGTATACAAAAATCCATCACGATATACTTCAGCTTTTAAATAGCTTGATAAAGCATTAACCACCGAGACACCTACACCATGCAAACCTCCGGAAATTTTATATGAATCTCCGCCAAATTTACCTCCAGCATGTAAAGTCGTTAAAACTGTTTCTAATGCTGATTTTTTGGATTGAGCATGATAATCAACTGGGATACCTCTACCATTATCTAATACCGCAACTCTATTATTCTCCAGTAATTCAATTTTAATTTTATTACAAAAACCACCCAAAGCTTCATCAATTGAGTTATCAAAAACTTCCCAAACTAAATGATGCAATCCTGAAACACCAGTAGATCCAATATACATACCTGGTCTCTTTCGAACTGGCTCTAACCCTTCTAATACAAAAATATCTTTAGCTGAATAACCTTTATCTTCGCTAACAATTTCCTTAACTTTCTTAACTTCTTTTTCAACTTTTGCAATTGGTTTTTTAATTACCACTTGCTCTTCTTTTTTAGCTGATCCAGTTTTATTAATTTTGATTTGCATAATAAATAGTTTAACGAATGATGTACCCTTTGTTAATTAAATTTTGTTTTATTAATTCTAAATATTTTTCTATTTCATTAGCCTCTAAAGTTCTTTCTTCGTTTCTGAATATTAGATGAAACGACAAACTCTTTTGGCCACTTTGTCCTTCAGCTTCATAAATATCAAAAATATCTATATCTCTCAAATCATCTATTTTCAAAGATTGGATATCCATCATCACATCATTAACTAAAACTTTTTTAGCAACCATAACTGAAATATCTCTAATACTTGAAGGGAATTTAGGAATGGCTTTAAAGTCAATTGATTTTTGAACTAATTTAAATAACTTTTCCAAATCAATCTCACTAATAACCACCAAAGGATTTTTCTGATCATTTTTGATCTTATACTCCACCTTCGTTTTATCATTAACACTAGTAATATACCCTAACAATTCTTCGCTTTGATCATAAATATATATAATAGTTTTGGAGATCTTCTGAGTTTCAAATTCGCCTTTCGAATACTTATCAGAAAAATAGTATTGAGAATTAGTAATTGCCAATTTCCCTAATATAGTTTCAACAACTCCTTTAGCTTCCAATAGCATTTCTGATTCTTTTTTCTTTTTAGATATATCATAGCCGCAAAAACTCAAACAAGGTTTCTCAAAAACAACGTCATTAATACTTCGGTAATTCTTATCCATCTGAAAGAATTTGGCTTTATCAAAATATGATAAATTTGTATTAACATTTTTTAATAAAGAAATGAACGATACTGGTTTCAAATATTTGAAATTACTGCTCAAACAATTTCTTAAACTAATCAATTGTTTTTCTTGGTCTTCCATTAAAAATTTAATATCAAAATCATTAATAAAACTATAGTTATATACTTCATCCATTCCCGCCATAGTCATATAGTCTTTCAAATGCTCTTTGAATTGATAAAATACATTTAATTTTAAAGAAGATAGTTCAACATTCGGTGCCTTCGCTTTCAAATTATCGAAACCATGAATCCTCGACACATCATCAACTACATCTTCAAAAATTAAAACATTGTTTCTATACAAAGGCACAAAAACATTTCATAAATTCTTGGAAATCTTTTTGATCTTATACCCCAAT
>Ga0172379_10009906_pt1 | contig 11660 bp, 12 predicted proteins | sample GrowelOW334metaG_FD_119756 | JGI IMG/M metagenome (GOLD analysis project Ga0172379, IMG submission 119756) | Groundwater microbial communities from an aquifer near a municipal landfill in Southern Ontario, Canada - Groundwater well OW334 metaG | ecosystem: Environmental > Aquatic > Deep... | reverse complement strand
TCCTAGATTGCTCGCTTACTTAGACGAGCAGAAATTGACCATTGATCAGCTACCTGTGATGCCCCTGGAGGTTCGTCCCTTTAAGACTGCTCCTCCAGTCGTGCCTTCAGTCAAGCGCGCCCAGTACTATGCAGGGCAACCTATGATCGATCTGGGGGGCTCTGAGAAGGCAACCTGTGATTCCGTGCTACTGACCATCCAGGCTTACCAATTGGAAGGCAATGAGGCAGAAGCTGATCGACTCAAAGGGTTATGGTCAGAGGCAAGGGCGAAGATCAGAACAGACTTTCCGGACAAACCTTGAGCACAGGCTAAAAACCCACTGAATAGTCCGCCTATACCTGCCATGCAGTAGATGGGATGAGTCACAGCTCATCATGTAAGTGAGGTTGGAGATGCCGTACATCTGCCTAGCTCGTTCCGACGTGCCTGAGGGGACAGTTCAGGTGCTGGACTTGCAGCCCAACTCCTCACAGGGTGTGCCAGCATACACCCCCGGTGGTCAGACCCGATATGTGAACCGGGTTCAAAACGATACCTCAAGGGTGCGTCCGAACGGGACACTAGATGAGGATCAGATTGATGGTCTGAGTGCCTATCTGTTGGATCGGGTTGAGCCAGGTGGCTTGGAAACAGCCTCCAGCACTTTGACCATGGCGAGTCCCCATAACGGGGATGCCGTGGACATTGCAGGCGTTACCTATACGGCTGTTGAGAATGCCGCAGCTGGTTTTGTTCAGATGGCTGGGCCCCAGAATGGGGACACCGTTTCGATCAAGACAGTGGTCTTCACCTGTGTGGAAAACTTTGCGGTTGGTACAGCCACTATGGCTGCAACCCATGATGGGGACACCCTCGCCGTCAAGGGTGTGACTTTCACCTGCAAAGAGAACTTCGCAACAGGCACAGCACAGATCAATGGGGTCACTGAGGCTGGGGGTGACACCTTCACGATTGCAGGTATCACTTTCACGGCAAAGAACGCTGGCCCCCTGGGGATGCAAGAGTTCCTGGACGCTCAGGCACCTAATGATGACCTGACCAGTGCAAACTCTTTGCGTTCCCAGACAATGGGCTACTTTGTAGCCAACAACATCAATCTAACGGCAGCCCTCGATCCTCCGGGTGGCGATACCGTTCGGTACACAGTCATTGCCCCTGCAGCTCGTGGTTTGGCGGGTGAAGCCACCCTGATTTCCACGAACAATGCAACCATCACCCTATCGGGTCCTAATCTGGTTTGCCCACCGGTGGTGGTGGCATCCCAGGAGTTTTTGGGGCAGCTTCAGACCGCCGGTGGCTTGAATACTCAAATTGCCACCTCCCTGGCAGCCACCATCAATGACGCCGCCTCGCAGGCACTTCTGGTTGCCGCAATCATCCCTCCAGGTGGGGCTACTTGCGCCGCAGCAACTGGTGGGACTGCAACAGTAACCCTGACAGCGGATCTTCGAGGGTTGCAAGGTCAGTTTGCACTGGTTGAGAGCACGGCGGGCGTTCGAATTCAGGTCAGCGGCGCCAACATGATTGCTGCAGTGCCTGATCCAGCGGCTCAGGAATTTGCGGGGCTTTTGCAGGCTGTCGGTGGCAACAATGATGCTGTTGCCACCTCTCTGGCTTTGACGATTAACGATGCCACGCCGGTGACGGGCAGCCAGGCTTTGCTTGCAGCTGTTGCTCCTTTGGGTGTGGTTTGCTCCGCTGTAACATCCGCACCCCTAGCCAATACGGTGTACTTGACCGCTGGATCTCTTGGTCTTCAGGGTGAGTTTGCACTGGCAGAAAGCACGGCTGCCGTCCGGATGGCAGTTTCCGGTGCAGCCATGGCTGCAACAGCGCCTCTGGCAGGCAATCAGGAGTTTGCAGGCATCCTGCAGGCTGTCGGTGGTACCAACGCAGCAGTTGCATTCACCCTACGGACAACAATTACGCACCCAGCATCCATTGTCTTGATGAAGGCTGCCAATCCTGGGATTGGCGACGACGGGGCTTATGTAAGCTGTGTGGCTCCTGTAGGTGCGGTTCTCACCCTGCTGCCCTGGAATGTTGTGGGTGTTCCAGCAGTGCTTGTTGGCCCTGATGGCAGCCTGGAGTGCAACTCGGCAACTCCTGCCACACTCGTCCCTGATGCCACAACGCTGGTGACGAATGTTTTGAACCGTACCCACCAGCTTTGGTCAGCCACCCAAATGGCTACCACTTCGGCAGCTTTGATTGCCCGAGTGGATGCAGGTCTGAGTCTTCAGCTGGCTGACATCAACACGGTACTGCTGGCAAACTGCGGTGGTGAGTTGACCGCAGCAGGTGGAACGACCTCCACTGGTGTGGTGCGAGAGATTCTGAGCATCCTGGCAGGTCGTGGTTACCGAGCCAAGCGGTTGAACGCTGCCGGGACAGCAAACCAGTACATGGCTGTAGGCAGCCCCCTGTACTTGTGGAATGCCACGCAGCGTGGTGCCTTTACTGAGGCTGTCACCGTGTATGGCACAGGTATGATCGACGGTGAAATCAAGCCTGTGAATATCGGTGGGGACACCGAGAACCGTGAAGTTTCCGGTATCCGTCATACTGTGGATACGGACTCCTTCCAGATTTCCTTGACCAGTGGCGCATTGGCAAGATTGTGCGCTGGTATTGATCTCTGGACTCGCAATAGCGGGGTGCCCTTTTTCCCTTGGACTTTCCAGAGCACTCTCACTTTCCCGGAAGTGGAGAATGTGAGAGTTTTGACTGTGTACAGTGACACCGGAGTGGTGTTGGCATAACTCAGGAGGACTGCAATGCCCCGAGCGTACATTTGCTTTGCCCGGAACGACATGGATGACAACCTGCTCCAGTTGCTGGACGTCCAGCCAAACAGCTCGCTCCGTGTTCCCTCTCTAGAGGGCCCTGGGCAGACAGGATACATCTCCTGGTTCCCCCAGAACACCACGGTTGTCACGGATGTCCCCGTGGCAAACACCTCGACGGTTGGCGACCTCTACGGGCTGGGAGCTTATCTCCTGGATAACGTCGAGGACAACGACAACGGGAACATCGTTCTGACGGACGCCCGTGCCATTGCTATCGCCACCAACATCCTGGCGGCAGTGGCTACTGGCAACAACCTCACGCTGGCAATCATTGATGCCATCATCCAGGGTCAGACTGGTGGTGGAGCCTCTGGTTTGACGACTGCCCATTCGACGGGCACGTTGGCTGAGGTACTCCGCATCCTGTCGGGCGAGGCGTACTACCTGGCTGACAACTCGGAGGTCTCCGGGGGTGCTGCTGCCTTCGTGAACCCCCACTACCGCAAGGGCACTTTCCTGGCGAATTACGGTACGGGGCGTATCTACCTCGCCGCCGCCAACGTGAACGACGTTGTCACGATCAACGGGATGGTGTTCACAGCCAAGGCTGCTGAGAGCGCTGCTGACCGTCAGTTCTCGCAGGCTGGCACGAACGCAGTGGACTGCGTCAGCCTCGCCCGGGTGATCAACGCCCAGTACGACACCCTGGGTGTTCGGGCTACGATTCCCGTGGCTGGTTCTGAGTGGGTGGATCTCGAAGCCACGAACTACCTGGGCACTGCAGGTCGGCTGGCACTGACGTCCCCCACCTCCGCAGTGCGTATCCCGATTTCGGGCGCTGCCATGACCTACATTGTGGACGGGTACCGGAACATCCGGGTTCAGGTGGACACTGGCTCCTTGCACCTCTCGGCGCTTTCGGGCAACCTGAGCAAGCTGGAGTCCGCCACCTACGCCTGGACTAACCCGGCGTTCACCTATCGTGCAGCCGGAACAGCTCTCTACTCAGATGCCACTCACATCCTGGCTGGCGGTGTGGGTCGAGCTGTTACCGTGTACGATGCTACCGGGGTTGTGATCTAACCGGAGGACGAGGACATGGCTAACAGAGTTTTCATCATTCCTCGCCGGTTGGACTTTTCCGGGATGAATGTCCAGGTTCTGGACTTGTATCCCAACTCCTCCCAGCGGAACTCTGAGCTGGATGGACAGGGTCAGACCCATTATTTTGGACCCAGCCTGGACTACCCCGGAGAAACTCTCCGAGCCGGGGACTCCTACGCTGGGGGTAGCACCAACACAGCGCTCGTGGCTGCGGATGCCGTTGCCAACATGGACACCACAGGCGGTGGTGACGATGTTGACGCCACCCCGACTGCTTGTTTTGGATTGGCTGCTTACCTCCGTGATCGTGTGCAGTCTGGTGCCCCCGGCGGTGCCGGTGCATCCCTCACGGTTGGCAATGCCAATAACATGGCAGCCGCCATCAAGGCACTGGTTGATACCGGTGGGGCGCTTACCCTTGCTGGCATCAATGCTGCCTTGCAGGGTGTCGTGGGTGCTACGGAGTTGTTGAGCGACGCTACGGGAAGCATCTGCTTCGGTCAGGTTACGGATGTGCTCCGCATCCTGGCTGGAGAGATCTACCTGTGCCCCCGCTACACGATTCTGGCGACCCAGGCTCATGCTTGGCGTACCCTGGCTCAGCGGCTGGTGCTCACGGCTGCACAGCTTACGAACGTGACCGGGCTCACGTTCCAATCAAGCGGGCGTTTCATTGGTAACCTGGAGTCTGGCTATCGGGATCTCCCGTTGCTCGCCCTCACAGGTGCCATGAGCGGCTCGATGGTGGCTGGTCAGCTGTCGCACTATGCACAGCCCATGACTTTCTTCAACCCCAACTTTGCCTATGCCGCAGCAGATGTGACCGCTGATCATCTGCGGGCTTACGACATTGCCGGGGTCGTTATCCCAGCTACGGGGATCAAGGAAGGCGTGCGGGTCTACGACAGCACCGGGAACTGCCTCCTATAACCCTCCCTCGGTAGGGGCTCTATATGCTCCGGTTGGTATAACCCCTGCCCATTAGGGGTCAGGTGGGGAAACCAACCGGAGCATACAGATGAACGACGAACGTCCATACCGCACTTCCAATTTGTACTACGCCGCATACCTCAAAGTTGCAGGTGTTCCTTTCAGCCATACAGAACGTGAAGGCACCAGGATCTGGTTCTATTTTGATTCTCCTGAGGAAGGCTTGCGAGACCTCAAGAACCAGTTTTATAACCGAGTCGCAAAAGTTCCTGCCTTGACCTATGCGGATGAAATCAAGGCTATGAAGGATCTCACCTACGCCACGGAGTGATCTATGGCTGTGGAAGCTGTCATTGGGAGTCCTTTTACGTTCCAGGTGATGTTTCTGGACTCCAGCAATCTCCCAGTGGTGGTGGTTGATCCCAGGATCACGATCTATCAATTCAGTGGCGCGGGAGCCAAGCAAATTCTGGTGGCTAACGTCCCCCTTGTCCCTGTGTTTCCTGCAGAGCCAGGTCGCTATGTGTATGTCTACACCATCCCGATCGCTTTTCAGGACGGCACCACCATCTATGGTGAGATGACAGGAACAGATCCCGCTCCAGGAGGCATCCTTTTGTGGGTGCAGGAAGTCGTGACAGCCATTGCTGCCACCAGATCCGGAGCAGGGTACACAGGTTTGACAGCTCGCTTTATCTGATGGGTAACCTGTACTGATGCAAGTTGCACTTTACTTGTTAGCCTCATTTGGGCTGGCTTTTGGGCTGCAAAATAAAGTGCCCTTGCTGCAGCGTTTGTTGCCTGAAGGAATGCTTCAATGCTCGTACTGCATGGGCTTCTGGACAGGCTGGATTACTTGGTTCCTACAGGGAGCCCCTGTGTATGAATCCGGCATACTGACTACGTGGTTGGCTGCGTGGATGCTCCAACCTTTGAGTGGGTTTGTGTGGGCAATGGCATCTTCAGCCACATGCTTGGTTTTGAACAATCTTGTCCCGGAGGGTTGACGTGATTAAGGACAATCACCGGGAATGCCACGTGCTTGTAGCATCAGAGGTGCTTGCAGGTGTTCCAGCAAGCACACTTCGAATCCTTCACGACTCCGGAACGGAGTGGTTCCTAGATTTCCTAGATGGTCGAGGACTAGTGGCACGTGTCCGGGTGCAAGAATCCTTCTTGCCCGCCATTCGGGATCGCTTGGGTGTAGCACTCCTGGAATCTTCCCGAGCCAATATTGAGGTGCAGTGATGGCAGTAGCCTTTCTTCCTTCTCAGACCATTGGACGAGGGGATCTCGATATCTTCTTGACCAACTCCGTAGGCAATCCCGCCAACGCTGCCGATATCTACTATGCCCTCTATTGGGTTGACCCGGGGCCCCCGGAATCCGAAGTGCTGGTTGGGTCTGATCACCGTATTCCGGTCAACCCAGCTGTAGGTGAGTACTACGCCAGCTTGATGGTGCCCTCTTCGGCATCTCTGGGTACCTACCGCATTCGCTGGACGTTCAAGGATCTCGTTTCCAGTCCCTATCAGGAGGTCGTTCAGGAGTTTGCTGTCGTAGGCGCTGGGGTCATTGTAAGTCCTACCTATGACACCATCCAGCAATGGTACATCGACAAGCTCCGAATGCTTTTGAGGGATCAGAATCCTGACAAGTTCTATCATTTCCGTCCGCCTGAGTTTGAAGCGGACATCGGGCAGTACAATCGGGTCTTCGGTCAGATCTGGGAGGACGCTGAACTCCTGGAATACTGTGAGCGAGCCCTGGACTGGTACAATATGTTCCCGCCCTACACCGGCGGCATCGTGCCTACCTTGAATGACCTGACCACAGGACGCCCGGCTTGGCGTACTGCTATTCTGTGGGATGCTATCACCCACGCTTGTTTCGCCTTGGCTTGCAATTGGGTGGCTGATGAGTTCGACTACTCCATCGGAGGGGTGAGCCTTACCATTGAGAAATCCTCAAAGTATGAGTCTTTGAAGCAAAACGCTGAGGCTCAGTTTGATAAGGCTACTGAGGCAAAGGCTCGAACCGTCAAGTTCATCCGTGGCTTGCAGCAGCCTCGCTTCGGAATCGGGATCCGGTCGAGTTTTGGGCCGTTCACGGGTCGAGGAATTATGTCTCCCCGAGCCTTTATCTGACCGATTCTTCAACCACTTAGTGGTTTCCTCTTGCAAGCCTAGTACGGTTTAGGTATCCTAGGGTGGCGCACGGAGGTGCTACCCTATGTCTGAAACTGTTAGTTGTCCTGCCTGTGGTAAGACCCTTGCTGTGAAGGGCATCCCAAAGCACACCAACGGCTGCCCTAAGTGGTCTGAGGTGATAGGCACCCCACCTTCCCAGTTCAACTTCGACCGGCACTTCAAGCGGGGGCTGTACGTTGAGGGCAAGTTGGAGGGGGAGGACTACGTCCGGTGCCTGCTGTGTCCGGATCATCGAGCAAAGCGGCTGGCAGATCACCTGAAGCTCGTTCACGAGTTGACCCTTGCCGAGTACCAAGCCTTACACCCGGGTGCCTTGACGAGTGCCAAGGGTTCCTTGAGGCAGCGCTCAGCAACCGTGCTAGAGCGGTATGGCGTGGACAACGTGGCACGGGCGGATGAGGTTCGTGTGCTCCTTCGGGAGAACAGCAGGGCACAAGAACCTCTGGTGGTGGCTAAGCGGAAGGCGACCAACAAGACTCGCTATGGACATGAGAATCCCTTTGGCGGGGAAGCTATCAAGCAACGCATCCGAGAGGTGATGACCGAACGGTATGGGGCACCCTCGCCTCAGCAGGTTCCGGAGATCTTTGCCCGGACTCAGCAGACCATTAGGGACAAGCATGACGGGAAGCACCTGTTTGAGACGGAGGGGTACAAAGCCAGGTTCAAAGAGGTTAGCCTGGAGCGGTTCGGAACCGAGCATCCAATGCTGTCAGCGGAGGGCTTGAAGCGGTGGATTGAAGGAAACCAAGAGAAGCTTGGGGTTCCGAATCCACTGCTTGATCCTGACATCTGGCAGAAGTCCTACCAGACCAACCTAGTCAATCATGGTGGGGTGCATTCCCAGCAGTGTCCTGAGGTGCTGGCAAAGGCGCAAGCCACCTGGCTGGAGAAGTATGGGGTAGACAACCCATCCAAGGCTGAGGAGGTCAAGCTACACATCAAGGACGTCTGGATGGGGAAGTACGGGGTGCCTTTTCCTCCGCAGAGCCTGTGGACGAACCGCACGCAGAGTTTCCCCAACGGGCTGGAGAAGCAGTTCCTAACCTTGTGTCCGGTGAACGTGGTGTACGCTGGGGATGGTTCCTATTGGGTTCGGGCATCGGGGGAGTCGAAGGCACGGAACCCGGACTTTGTGGTTCTGGATCTGGATCAGTTGAAGGCATATCAGGATGGGGCAAAGCTGAATAGCCTACGCACTTACCGGATCATTGAGATGTTTGGGGACTACTGGCACGGGCCTAAGGTGACGGGGAAGGATCGGGAGACGCACAAGCTGGAGGTGGTGGACTACTATCGGAGGGCTGGGATCACTTGCTTGGTGCTGTGGGAGTCTGAGGTGCGGAAACATCCGAAGCTGGTGGCTGAACGGCTGCTGGGGTTCCTGGCGGGCTAGGGACACTCTCGTGGACGAGTTCCAGGTCCCCGACAAGGGTCTGAAGGTGGCTGTTGAGGGGGGGCAGGGTCACTCACCGGACAAAGTTTCACTTCCCCGTCCGAGGAAAGACAGGTGCCTGTAGGTTGATCGGATCCCTTGGAGAGCCAGACCCCCAGAGTGATCAGCAAAGGTACAACCACCACCGCAACAAGGACTCCCACCACGATGCCAACATCGGTTCCGTCCCCACCCCCTTCGGTTCCTTTGTGGCAGGTGTCCGAGTCCTCGATGTACCCGTTGCCGCAAGGTTTGGCATACCCGCTAGTGGGTAGCAACACGAGAATGGCGATCAGCAGACCTGTCAGGAAATGTCGCATCTTGAACCTCCTTGGCTGCAGTACTCCGGAGGGAGGTAGGCTAAGCCGAGGCGAACAGTAGCTTGAAGCTAGAGTCCTCATCATCTGGGGCTTGCGTACACGCAGGAGATTGAAAAATCGGGGTGCTCAAAAACATCCCATCCTTTAGCAGACAGGGGGGGAGTATAGGACGAATTCCTTGGAAGTACTGTTCATCCGTGATGATTTGGACAGCCGGAATTTCCAGTTGGTTTCCCTGGTTGTCCCTATAGATATAGGGTTCCAGTTGAAGTGCCTCATTCCGAATCGTTTTACTCACATCTTCGGGTACCAGGAAAATCACCCCTACCCGTCTGTCTCGCTCTGCCTTTTGGCGGGCATTGCGAAATTCACCCGGAGTTAAAGTTTGGGACTTAGCCTCCAGAACGATGCTCTTGCAGCAGCCCCTGTTATCGACAAAGGACACATGTCCATCAAAAGGTTTGCTGGAAGGAATCCACCGAGAATACTTCTCGGCACAAGTTTGAGTCCTCCACTGCTCATACTGGCGAGTTGCAGGGATTTGCCCCGCCCCATAGCCCACTGTATCCAGTTTCCGTAGGTAGATCGCTGCCTCAAGATCATCAGGAATGACCCTGATAGTGATTCGCTGCTTGCAGCCAGGGTCTGTTTTTTGCAACCGATCTAGGGACATCTGGAAACTGGTGACGTCTTTCTCAATGGTGATGGAGTAGCGCCCCAATTTCTCTGCCACAACAGCTGTCGTCCCAGAGCCACCATTGGAGTCCAGTACCAGTGAACCTGGGTTAGAGTGCATTTCCAGAAGTCGCTGATAAAGTTTCTCAGGCTTCTGAGTGCGAAATGGCATCCTTTCAGATTTTGGCATCCCTAAAATGCTGATGTCAGTCCAAACATCCGTAAGGGGCTTATCCTCAGCCGCTTCCGACTGATACTTTTTACGCTTGGGCACCCCCTTTGAGGTGATGAGGAATTCCCCCGCTGCCCTAAGTTCGGAAACTTTGGCCGGGGGCATCTTCAAATTGAACCTATGCCCGTCGAGTTCTTGGCTGTAGCCCCCACCAGACAAGCTACGGGATGCAAGGACAGATTCTAGTCGGTATGGTCCTTTACCGTCATTGTCGTCCAGGGAAAAACGTTGATCATTCTTCAGGGGAATTCGGGGCTGATTGAGGATGTAGTCTTTGGGGTGCTTCGTAAAGTGCAGTAGGCACTCGTGATCTCTGGCAAGTCCTTTAGCATCACTGTGCTGAGACCCACGTGCCCAGGTGATGTTTTTTTGAAAGCAAGCCTCCCCAAAGATGCCCTTTCCAATTTCGATGGACGCTGCCAAGGTCAAGATTGGGTCACAGTGGAGGATTAGGGAGCCTTCCATCGACAACAATCTGTAAGTGGCTAGGAGTTCAATGGCTTGAATGAGATGGTAAGCATAGACCTTTGGATTATGCTCTTTCAGATACTCCAAGAACTTAATCAGCCGGGGGCTGCCCTTTTCCCGCACCCAGTTCTCGTACTCATTTAGGCGTTCAGGCAGTTCCCATTGATTCTTGGAGCCACTATAAAACACCTCAGGGTTGAAGGGGGCATCCACGATGCTCAGATCCACCGAAGAGCTTCGAATTTCGGTTCCCGTTAGGGAACACAACTTATCCGCTAGTACAACTTGATGTCTGGGAGCCATTATCAGCACCTCCTCGAGGTCCTTACTCCGAGGTACTGAAAGCATGCCGTCATTCAGGACGGTTTTTTAAGCCCTACTCCCACTTGTCCTTCGCCTTAGCCGCTTCCTTGGTCTGCCATTGCATATTGGAAGGGGCATCCAACCCGCATTTCTTCAGTGGAATGATGTGATCAATGATGTAACCAGGGCACGCCCCTGTAGCTCTGCCTGTGGCAGGACAGGGGTGCTCACGTTTGAAGGCAGCCGTAGCAGACCGGCTGCGTTTGATCCGACCATGGTCATCCCGTTGGGGAGAGCAGACTACGGAGCGTTGCCAGGGAGGGCTGTTACAGCCCAGGCAGGAAAGCAGCCAAATGAGGATGATCCAGCGCAAGGTTCACCTGCTAGAACGTGAAGTAATAGCACCCCTCATCTGCCAGGTACACAACCTCGTAGCCAAGGGCTTTCACGTTTTCAAGAACCTTGAGATCTTTCTCCGTTTCAACCCAGATCCTCACATGCCCGCCATGCTGCACTTTCTCAACACTCATGAGCGTACTCCTGCTGACCAGGAAAATCCCTGGTAGGAGGTACTACTCCTCTGGCGGTAAGAGCAACCCCCCTACCAGGAGCATCCCCAAATCAGTTCAGGCTTTTCCTTGATCCCCGTCAGGGCACGCTTGTAGCCCATCATCAGTCGCTTCCTCAGCTCCATCATGTCCACGGTATCCAGGATCATTGGATGCTCCTCCTTGGATACCTACACTACTCCGTGGGTTTATGGGCTAAGCCTCTTTTTGTCCTTTTCAGGCTTAGTGAAGAAGTTATCCGAGTACCGCAATCAGGAGGTGCATCATGAAGTGGTTTGCGATGCTGCTTGTGATCCTGCCCCTTGGGGGGTGTCTCGATGAGTCCAGCAGACCCTACGGGGGCGGAGAAGGCACCCCCGTTGATGGAGGAGTCACTCCTGATGGGGGAGAAGGCGAGGGAGAAGGAGAAGGCGAGGGTGAGGGCGAGGGTGAGGGTGAGGGTGAAAGGGTCTGTGCCCCCGGTGCAGTTCAGCTGTGCCTTTGCACGCCGACGCTTCAGGGTGTCCAGGTGTGCAATTCGTCCGGGAATGGATGGGAACCCTGCGACTCCTGCCAGGTGGAAGAGGGCGAGGGCGAAGGCGAAGGCGAGGGCGAAGGCGAGGGCGAGGGGGAAGGCGAGGGC
>Ga0172379_10009905_pt1 | contig 11661 bp, 13 predicted proteins | sample GrowelOW334metaG_FD_119756 | JGI IMG/M metagenome (GOLD analysis project Ga0172379, IMG submission 119756) | Groundwater microbial communities from an aquifer near a municipal landfill in Southern Ontario, Canada - Groundwater well OW334 metaG | ecosystem: Environmental > Aquatic > Deep... | reverse complement strand
CACTCATCCGAATTGATATGAGCGAATATATGGAAGCGCATTCGACGGCCAAGTTTATCGGGTCACCCCCGGGGTATATCGGGTATGATGAGGGAGGCCAATTGACGGAAATGGTGCGACGACGTCCCTATAGCGTTATCCTCTTTGATGAGATTGAAAAGGCTCATTCGGATGTCTTCAACAGTATGCTGCAAATTCTCGATGATGGTCGATTGACCGATGCCAAGGGTCGCGTCGTCAGTTTTAAAAACACGGTGATTATTATGACGTCCAATGTCGGTTCGCACATTCTCTCCAGCCAATCACAAGAACTTGGATTTAGGGGTGATAAGAGGGTTCGGGATGAAGTCGATGAAAAAGAATTGCGGGAAAAAGTGTTTCGAAGTTTGCGCGAGACCTTTAGACCGGAATTTCTCAATCGTATCGATGAAATTATTATGTTTCATCCGTTGACGCATGAAATGCTCGAAAAAATCACCGACGTGCAATTGCAAAAAGTGGCGGCTCGCCTCGAAGAAAAAGGTATTGAACTCAAAATATCACCAAAAGCCAGAGTGCATATTGCCAAGGTGGGCTATGATCCTCTGTACGGTGCACGCCCACTAAAGCGAGTGATTCAGACACACATACTGGATGTGTTGGCGATGCAGATACTCTCAAAAGAGATTACGGAGGGGGATAGCGTAACGATGGATTATACACAAGGGAAACTTACTTTTCGAAAAAATCGTATACAAAAGAAAAAATAACCATATGTTTTTTAACTTTTCCATTTTTTTTTCAAGTCTGATATTTCTTCTCGGACTCGAGTTCGTCGTATTCCAGGATGATTGGGTACCGTTTTTGACGTTGCTGATAGCTTTTCTCACCTTACAGGCTTCACGAAAAATCGGAAAAAGTCTTTCCGCGGGTATCATTCCTTTGATATTTGCGCTATCTTCCATCGCGTTACTGTACTTGGTTGACTCTATAGCGCAACGACAGGTACTGATCGTACTGAGTTGTTGCGTTTATTATCTCGCTTTATTGGGCATATATCGCCTGAAAAACTATGATAAAGACAAGACGGCTTTTGGGATTATGTCTTTTGTGGTTATGTCTACCACATTCCTCTTTTACGCAAGCATATACGGTATATACCTCAATTTTGCCATACCGATAGGGGTATTTATGTTGGTCTATTGTGCGGTAACGACATTGCTGAGCTATCAGTATTTTCTTATGCTTGATAAGGCGGAAGCAAGACGCGCCCGTATATATAGCCTAATATTGGGGCTTTCTATGGCGGAAATAGCCTGGATTATCAATTTTTGGCCTTTTGGATACTTGACTACCGGCGTTATTGTGTTAATGTTTTACTATATTCTGTGGTATTTGGTGCAGAGTTATTTTTTGAAAGCGCTTTCTACAAAACACTTGTTTGTACACATCATACTCTTCAGCTTCTTGATAGGTATGGTACTTACCAGTACGCGGTGGATTCCGGTGGCGTAGAAGGACTCGCATAATTTAGTATCTCTAACGCATATTTTTATGGAAGTTGTGAAGAAAATCAGTCGACTGCTCGCGATTATCGTATTTATTATGTTTTTTGGCGGTATAGGCGCGATTACTATCGATCGGTACATTATTCCAAAATTTGCGGACTCACCGCTGTTTTACAGCTTTGCATTTCTGAAAAAGGCTACTGAGAATACAACTATCATCAATAAAACCGAACAGGTGGTAGTGCGTGAAGATGATTCGGTAGAAAAAATTGCCTCCCAGGCCACGACGGCCGTCGTTAAAATCGTCAGTGTGACCGATGATGTAAAAATTCCGAAAGTAAATGACAAGACACCCGATATCCAAGTAAATTCATCGACGCTGCTTATCGGTTCGGGTGTTTTGGTCACCAATGACGGATTGATTGTCACGTATCGCAAAGCCATTACGGAAAAGAACGCGCACTACACTGTGATGCTTTTCAATGATGCGACCTATCCGGCAGAGCTTGTCGGTATCGATCCGCTTACCAATTTGGCTTACCTGAAAATCCAGGCGACCAATGTTCCCGCTATTTCTTTTTCCAATTCCGATGATGTGCGATCGGGAAAGAAACTCATTGCGCTTGCCGCATCTTCCCAAGAACATCAAAACCAATTTTCTACGGCGCTTCTCAATACTATCAACAAGACGTTTAATCTCTCGGAGAAAACAGTAGCGTCTTCGGAAAAATTGGAGGGTGTGTTTACGATGGACTTCCTCAATCAGAAAGATTATGTCGGTGGTCCCGTTATCGATTACAATGGCGAAATGGTGGGGATAGTGGCGTTTACCGAATTGGATAGCCAGAGACAGTATTTTGTGTTGCCATCCAATATCATCAAGTCATCACTGGATCTTGCGCTTCGCAACAATCTTGACGCGCGTCCGGTACTCGGCTTGTACTATCTTTCCATCACTAAAGAAATGAGTCTTGCGTATAAGTTGGATCGCGATAACGGCGCTTTGGTATTTTCGCCTTCCGGAAAATCAAGTCTTGCGGTGATTGCCGGCTCCCCGGCGGACAAGGCAGGGTTTCAAATCAATGATATTATTCTTGCGGTGAACGGCAAGGACATCAATCTCGACAACCCTCTTTCTATGGTGGTGGGGGATTTGAAGAAGGGCGAGACAGCCGGATTCCTCGTGTTACGCAATAAGGCGGAAATCAAAATCCAGGTGACCTTGTAAAAATGGTACGAAAGGGAATTAGCACACGGTATTGACGAGTGCTAGTTTTGTTATTACAATACAAGGGTAAGCAGTAAGAAAAAAAGATATGAACACTGTCAATGTAAAGCCTCTCGGTAAGAATATTTTGATACTCCCGCAAAAAGCGGAGAAAAAGACAGGCACTGGTATTTTTTTGCCGGATACCGCCACGGAAGAGCGCCCTCAGCAAGGAAAAGTGATTGCCGTAGGGGAAAGTGACAAGATACTTGTTAAAGTCGGTCAGACGGTCATTTATACACGCTACGGCGGCACAGAAGTCAAGATTGATGACAAGGAATACCTCATTGTTAAAAATGACGATGTCTTGGCGGTTATTGGTTAGTGCCTCTTTTGAAGAAATAAACTCAAAACCCAAGGATGACCTTGGGTTTTTGGTATAAAAAATGTTTTGTTCTCATTATTTTTTAATGTGTTGCAATATTTCCAGAATAAGAGCGTTTTGATTTTCGAGGTGCGCAAGGATGCTCTCGATTTCTTTTTCCGCTTGTGTATTGACTTCAAAATCAGCATCGGCACGTGCTTCGGAATGTTTCCCTTGCAGGTTTTGTCCAACCATCAAAAGCGGCATAAGAAAAATTTGTATCATATTGGAAATGAAAAGCCAGAGGACAAAAGCAGGATAGGGATCAAATCGCAATGAGGCAGGTGCAAAAATATTCCAGCTCAGCCAACACACTGTCCAGAAAAAAATGAGTAAAAAGAATCCCATAGTCCCGACATTTTCGGTTATAATAATGGCGAGTTTGTCTAGTGCGCTTAATGCTTTCTGGTGTTCAACATTGGCATTGCGAATCGGTTTACGATTCTTACGCAGTTCCTCCAATGACAAAGGAATATTTTTGAATCCACAGGCGCCGGACAGTATAGCTCCACTACGCTGACCAAGGATCTGCAAGATGGATCAAAAGAATATCTCAAGGGCTATGCCAAGGACTTCTTTTATCTGTATAAAAAATAAGCAAGAAGGAATTTGATACTCTCTATTTTCCAACGTCAAACCCCTTACTTTTCCAGGCTGCGAAACCACCTTTGAGGACTTCGGTTGAGAAAAAACCAAGATCAAAAAGCCTCACGCCCGCTTGAAAATCTTCAAGTCCGGAATTACCATAAGCGACGATATTTGTCCCTGCCGGAATCTTTTCGTAATAACCTTCGAGTTGATCAAAGGGAAGATTGACGGCGTTTGGTACGTGTCCCTGAGCATAGACATCTTTGGGTCGCAGATCCAAAATAAAATAGGCCTTTGAAGTCGTAAGATTTTTTTTGAGATCTTCCGGAGTGACATAGATAGCTTTGGATTGGTCGGTAATCAAGGTCGGATCTCCGAAAGAGATCGTTTGTCCCGAACCGCTTTTCCACGCTTCGAAACCGCCGCGGAGTATAAAAATAGGAGCGTTGCCATTTTTGTTATGCAGCGCCTGTGCCGCCGACGCGCCAAAACCTTGTTCGTCGCCGGCAGAGGCAATAACGACAAAAGTAAAACCGTCTTTTATATTTAATCCGTCGATAATTTCGAGAGGGACATTGGTTGATTGGGGAATATGCTCTACTGCAAACAATGCGTTGGGACGAATATCGATAAAAATAACCTTCGATGCATCCGGGCGTCTTTTTTCCACGACATCATCATATAAGATAAACTTGTCAGCCGTCACGAAAGACGTGTCTATTGCGGCAGGCTCATTATTTACCGGTTTGACCCTTTGTTGGTAGTATGTGCGCCCATAAAAAGCGACGATGCCGACAATACAAACAAATCCTGCAAAAAAGATGACCGATTCCTTATGAAAACGAAATCCAAACATAATTTTTTATATTATCTTTATTGCAGTACGCTGCCGATAAATTGCGGGTAGCCCTTGATAAATTCTATGATAGGCGTAACCGTTTTCCCTTCCAAATGAACTTCTTCAAGAAAGATGACCCCCTGCACCGTCTGTACTCCGATTTTTTCACCCAGCTCAAAAACCTCTCCAAGATGGTGGGGTATTTGAGGACTATGCTTCTGATAGGTGATGCGTGTGATCTTGAGTCTCAGGAATTGGCCTTTGCTATCACGATTCCACAAACTGTATATACCGGGCCATAAGTAGAGCGCTCGAAAAGTGTTGTATATCGATTCAGCATCATTGAGCCATACAATATGGCCGTCTTCACGTTCTATCAATTGACAGAGTGTCGTGTGTGAAGCATCTTGCTTTTGGGGGGCTATAGTTCGCTCAATCCATAATGGAAGCGTCTTGAGAAGTAGATCGGTACTCGTCTGCGCCAGTCTTTCTGAAAGTGTCGGAAATATTTCATCAGGGCTGATGGCGATTTTTTCTTGCGCAAGAATATCCCCGCTGTCTACGCCGCTATCCATAAGCATAATAGTCGTGCCGGTTTCTGTCTCACCCGAAAGCAGTACATTTTGGATAGGGGATGGCCCGCGAAATTTTGGAAGCAAAGACGGATGAATATTGATACAACCAAATCCGGGAATATCAAGAACGGTCTGCGGCAATATTTTTCCGTAGGCTACCACGACAATCAGATCCGGCTTGTAGTTTCTGAGTTTTTCGATAGTTTCTTCGTCAAATTTTTCGGGCTGTTCGACAGGTATATTCTGCTTTGAAGCGATTTGTTTGACAGGACTTTCTTGTATTTCTTGATTACGTCCGGCGGCTTTGTCCGGTCGTGTGTATGCAGCCACCACATTGTAGTGTTTTTCAATCAATGCTTGCAGGAGGGACTCTGCGAAAACAGGTGTTCCCATAAACACAATGCGAATCTGCGGTGTGATAGTTTCTGTAGTGTTTGATTGTGTATCCATATTATTTTTTTGTTCTTTTTCCATAAATATACTTACTATTACCGCCAGACAGGCGTATTGGGATTTACTTTTTGTTTTTTATAACGGTCAATAATCAATGTGCCTTCGAGATGGTCGATTTCGTGTTGAATGGCGACGGCCATAATACCGGAAAGTTTGGTTTTTATATCTTCACCTTTTTCATTTTGGTATCGCACCGTGACTTGTTCAGAGCGCTCAATCCAAAAAAATTGTCCGGGAAGACTCAAACAACCCTCCTCAAACAACACCTTTTCTTTGGAAAGGGCGGTGAGTGTCGGATTGATATAGACTATTCGCTTACCCTCGTATTCGATGACCGCCACACGAACGGAACGGTTGATTTGAGGTGCGGCAAGACCCATACCCTCTGCGGCATGCATCGAGTCAAACATATCCGCGATCAGCTGTGCGATTTCAGGACTGGTCGGATCTTTGACTTTTTGAGCTTTTTGATGGAGCACTTCGGTTTGGGCTCCGGTTATAATAGGAAAAATTGCCATACGGCTCTCTTCTTTATCAGATTATATCAAACTCACGGGATCGATATCGATAATACAGTTTTTTGTTACTTTGAGGAGAAAATCTACGAGGTCTGATGGAAGCTCTTGCTCTTTGCAACGAATAACGATTTGCTTGCGATAATTCTCTCGCACCTTGGCAACGAGCGGGTGTTGCGGTTCGGATATGCGGATTGCCCGATTGTTCTCTGCGATTTCTACCAACTTGGCATAGAGTTTCTGCGTTTCTCTTTCAACTTTTTTGCTTTCTGTATCCTGAAAAATAATTTTAATCAGTCGTCCGAACGGGGGATAGGAAAGCATTTGCCTTTGGTCGATAATTTCTTTATAAAAAGTGAGGTAATCTTTGGTCTGTATTTTTTGAAGCGTAGGGTTTTCGGGGTAAAAGGTCTGTATCAGCGCTATCCCATCACAAGTGCTTCCGATGCGTGCCATACGCCCCGCGGCTTGCAGGATGTGTTGAAAAGCGTTTTCATCGGTTTTAAAATCCGCCCACGCAAACAAACTATCCGCATCAATCATACCAACAAGTGCCACATTTGGCAAGTCCCAGCCTTTTGTTGCCATCTGCGTTCCAATGAGAATATCGATTTTTCCGTGCGAGAAATCGTGGAACACTTGTTCTTGTGCACCCTTTTTTTGCATAGTCTGCCTATCGATGCGCGCAACTGTACTGTAGGGGAAACGCTTCATAACTTCACGCTCTATTTTTTGGGTACCGGTACCGACATTTTTGAAATTGATTCCGCCGCAGGTGATACATTTTGGCACCGCATCGCTCTTGTGAGAACAATGCAAGCAACGATACAGCCCGAGTGTCGCATCATAAACAAGGGCACGCTCACAGGAGGGACAGCGCAGGATACCCTTACAGTTGTCGCACACGGAAAATGAGCTCGACCCTTGGCGATTGATAAAAAGAAATATCTGACGTTTGTTTTTGAGCGCAAGTGTCATTTCCATTGCTAATTCCTCTGACAGGGATGAAAAGTTTTTGTTGTGACGCTCGAAGCGCAGATTGACCAATCTGATATCGAAGCGCGGTTGTATCGGAAGCGAGGAGAGTGTGAGGAGCGTGTACTCTTTGGCAGAGGCCTTGTGAAATCGTTCGATAGAGGGTGTCGCCGAACCAAAGACGAGCGTCGCGTGATGGATGCGTGCGAGCTCTTGAGCGACATTGCGGCCATCGTAACGCGGCGTCATATCCCATTGTTTGTAAGCATCGTCTTGCTCCTCATCAACGACAATAAGACTGAGATTTTTGAATGGCGCAAAAAGAGCTTGGCGCGTACCGATAATAACCCGCGCTTCGCCGTTCGCAATTTTTTTCCAGGTCTCATAAAACATCCCCGTCGTGAGATGACTGTGGATGATGGCAATATTTTCTTTGCCAAAAGCCTCTCCGTAACGATTAATTTCTTGGGGAATAAGCGTGAGTTCGGGAACGAGGACAAGCACCTGCTCATTTTTCTTTAGTTTTTTCTTGATAGAGCGGATATAGATTTCGGTTTTGCCGGAAGACGCCGGACCAAAAAGATACAGTGGCGTATCATCCGACTGACTTATTCTTTCGACAGCCTTTTTTTGCTCGGTTGTCAGACGAATGATTTTGGGCGTTTCTATTTTCTCTAAAACCGGTAACTCTGTTTTGACGCGTGATTTGGCGGCTTGCGGCGTAAAGTGGACAAGGCAGCGACCGAGAGATGTAAAATAATGTTTGGAAATAAACAAAGCAAGCTCTAATTGTTCAGGAGTCAAGAAATCTTTTTGTAAAACAGAGATGATATGCTTGACCTTGAAAGGCGGCATCTTTTTTGTGCCCATACTCATATCGTGCGCTGCAAACACCACACCTTTGAGTGTGCGTGTCGTCACCGGTATGGAAACGAGCGCGCCCGGCCGCACCTCACTGTCGGATGCATAGGTAAAGAACTGCCCTCGCGTGAGAGGGAGACTGGTGAGCGGCGCAACTTCCAAATGCCACACGGACACTCGGGATGTGTTATGGGATGTTTTACCTGATGGCATACCTCTATTGTAGCAGCCTAGCACGGTTTACGGAAAGTAGGGCATCCATTCCTCCAATTGAGCCTTGTTTAAAGTAAATAGTGCGGGATAGACGGATCCGTTTACATAAATGTCAGAATGTATTGACAAACTCAGTCTTTTATACTATACTGGACAAGTCAAGATATATGAACGTCTTCTTTTATATACCTAGGACAAAATTTGATTATAGTAAATTAACAATTTATATGGAAGGTGTGTGATGACACAACAAGCAACAGAAACAAACAAAAAACAAATGGCTATTCATATGGACACCGAAGCCCTAGAGTATTTTGAAAACCTTCACGTAAGGTTTTTGTTCTTGGGTGGTAAAATCAAGTTTGATGAGCTGGCGTTTCTGGCAGTTATGCTAGATCAGTTAGGTTTTCCTAAGGATGTCCTTGAAGAGCTCTGCGTCAAAGGGGAATTTGAAAGCTGGGATGAACTTGCAAAGGCAAGGTATTCGCTTAAAGAATATCTTGAACTAGGTATCAACATCAGGCAGGCGGAAAAGTTGGTTGAAAAAATAAAACCAACTACCAAAGTCAGGCCGATTCCGGCAGAGTTAGCGGACAAAGATATGTGCTATAGCATAGCTGTTGCATAGGCAGTAAAAGGCGGTGAATGAGTTTAACAAAACTACCACCGCCTTTTAAAATACCCAAACAAACCCGATTGTTTACGTATTGCCGTTGCGATCCTCAGCAGAAACGCAACAATTCCTACCTTATTATTTTCCATATAGTTGAAAAATACTTTCAAATAAAATAGAATAACAAAAGACAACCATATGCAAGTGACATTCCCTAGTATGGCTACCAAAGTATCAACCATCGACTATCTCCTCGACCAACTCGCAAGCATCCCCGATATCCGTGCAAGGAAAATGTTTGGCGAGTATGCTTTGTATTGTGGCGACAAAGTCGTGGCGCTTGTCTGTGATGACGAGATGTTTGTCAAAATAACCGATGTTGGCAAGGAATTTGTCGGTGATCAGTATCAAGAGGGCAATGCCTACCGCGGTGCCAAACCCTCGATGCGTATCGATATGGATATGGCCGAAAATCGCGATTGGCTCTGCGAATTGATTATGATGACGGAAGAAGCTCTACCAATACCCGTAAGAAAGAAGAGGATTAAAAAGTAGCACCTCTTTACAAATATGTAAATGCAGTGTATGGTGAAGGATACGCAATAATGTATTGAGCAGTAACAGACGAACCTCTATGACAAAGGTATTCGAAGTGAAAGGAGAAGTGCAGAAACATACAGGCAAGGCTGGCTGGCTTTTTGTTTATATCGAAAAGGAAATATCCGCTGAAATCTTCAGACTGACCAAGGGTGTGAAAAAAGTCGGTTTCGGTTTTATTCCTGTGCAGGCAAAACTTGGGAGAAGTACTTGGGATACTGCTATTTTTCCGAGTAAGGATCATCGATACCTTATAGCAATAAAAAGGTCGATTGGAAGGGTGGAAAATACCAAAGAGGGTGATCTCATAGATGTTCAACTGACTTTGCTTCAGGGATAGGCAATGTGTACGACTATAGAGGAATCGCTCACACAAAAAATGATAAAATAAAAGCGGGTCAGTGTTAGAAACTGTTCCCGCTTTTGAATTTTTTCCAAACGTTGTTGAAGTCTAACTGTGTTTCACAGTCTTACGAGTATCGATAACCATCGGGCTATTTTCATCTTTGATAATTTTCGCCATTGTGACCGCTATACCATTGAAATTCTTTTCTGACGATATGAAAAAGTCCATCATTTTTGTGTGTATCTTTTTCATTACAGTAGCGACAACCTTATCTATAATAATTTGCCTGTCGACTACCTTGCGCGGAATGCGTTGTGGTCTTCCCGATGATTCTTCTATTTTGCAATTAAAATGCAGTCGCAGACTTCCTATTTTAAACTTCTCATTAAAACCGGTCAAGCACTCTTTCACGCCTTTGGTAAGCGATTTTTCCAAAGCTTTTGCATGCTGTATTGATACCGTACCCGTGTAACAAGTAACAATAGGCGTATCCGCGGTAAATGTTCCAAAAAATCCTATATTACAAAGAATCTTTACCTCATAACGGACACTTCGATGGTGCGCAATTTTTTTGTGTGGCATAAAAGCCTCCTTTTTTGTTTGTTCTATCTTATGATAGGTTTCAAAAATAGCATATTACAACTAAAATGTCAATGTCTCAAAAACGTCTTCACCGTCGTATTCTGCAGAGTGGTATAATGAGGCCATAGACATAAGCAGTTTTGAAAACGCACGTGTATGAAAAATATTTTAACAGGTATCGTTGTTGTGACGAGTCTCGTTATAGTTATGAGGATACTTATAGTCAATGTCTCGAATCGCGGAGGTGAAATACCAATTATTCCTGCGGCAGAATATTCATCAGCGCCGATAAGCACCCCGAGTAACACACAGTCGGAACCGACACCAGTACCGACACAAAAAGATGGGGTAATTTCAGTGCCGCTTGACAGACCGGGTGAGCGCGTAATCAAGAAGCCCTTCGGCATATATATCGACCCGAAAACATCGCCCGTTAAGCCCGAAAAATTTCGCGGGTATCACACGGGAACAGATTTTGAAACATTTCCGGAGGAAAGTACTGCGGATGTATCCGTGCGTGCCGTATGCCCGGGAACTATTGTTGTTAAAAAACGCGCGTCCGGATATGGCGGGGTAGTTGTCGAACAATGTATATTCAACGGTCAACAAGCAACTGTCATTTACGGACATCTGGCACTGAGGAGTGTCACGATACAGAGTGGTGACACAATTGAACAAGGAAGCAGTATCGGTTTGCTTGGCGCAGGATACAGCGCAGACACTGACGGTGAGCGTAAGCATCTTCACCTCGGTATTCACAAGGGAACATCGATTGACATTCAAGGGTATGTTGCCAATAAGCAGGAACTTTCCAGATGGATAGATCCTTGTACATTATTGTGCCAATAAAAGACTTCTGAGCAATTTTATACATACCATAAATAATCAATAGCTGTATGACTGAAAAATTTCTTCTGCACGTATGTTGTGCGCCGTGCAGCATTGCTGTAATCGATGAGTTGCGAAAAGAGTATGATCTCTCTGTTCTGTTTTTTAATCCCAATATTCATCCGGAAGAAGAATATCTCAGACGTAAACACGAGGTCATCCGCATTTGTAAAGAGTGGAACGTCCCTATGTTGGATCAGGATTATGATACCGAGAAATGGGACCAAGCCACCAAGGGGCTCGAAGATCAACCCGAGGGCGGGTTCCGGTGTAACGCGTGTTTTCGCGTGAGGTTGTCTCGAGTGGCACAAGCAGCCTCAGAACTTGGATTTGCACGGTTCGGATCAACACTCACAACCGGCCGCTACAAAAAAGCATCTATCATCAATCCTATCGGGGAAGCCGCTGCCACCCGTTTCGGCAGTCATTTTCACACCGAGGATTGGAAAAAGAAAGGCCGAGAAGCGCTCTCGCGAAAGATGGTCAAAGAGCGCGGTAT
>Ga0172379_10009904_pt1 | contig 11661 bp, 11 predicted proteins | sample GrowelOW334metaG_FD_119756 | JGI IMG/M metagenome (GOLD analysis project Ga0172379, IMG submission 119756) | Groundwater microbial communities from an aquifer near a municipal landfill in Southern Ontario, Canada - Groundwater well OW334 metaG | ecosystem: Environmental > Aquatic > Deep... | reverse complement strand
AAGTCTGAGATTCACGATGCTAAACGTGCTCTGCACGCGCTCGGGTGTCTCGGAGAAAAAGGCGAGGTCACAAAGATCGGCCATCATGTCGCTAAGCTTCCGGTGTCTGTCCAGTTTGGACGGATGCTTGTCGAAGCCGATCGGCTTGGAGTGGTTGATGACGTGTTGACCGTGGCAGCCATCCTTGAACAGGGAGACATCACCATGCGTCCTCGTGACAAATACGAGGAGCCCGCGTGGAGGAAGCTCTGCAGGGGTGAGGAAACTTCGGACATCCTTGCTCAACTTTCGGTCTGGAAACAGGCTGAACGGATGAATAAGACACAGATGTTTGATAATGGCATCTTCGCCAAGGCCTACTTTCAGGCTAAGGAGAAGCGTCAGCATCTGGAAGAAGCACTGCACGGAAAGGTTCGCGAGTTCCGGTCAAGTGGCAAGCAGGAGGATATTCTGCGAGCCGTTTGTGCCGGGATGGTAGATCACCTTTATCAGCGCCAATACGGTAGCTGGAAAAACGGTGATGGCCAGGAACGCGAACTCGCCAAGGAGTCGGTAGTGCGTGGTGGTGACTGGCTCGTCGGTATGCCTTTCGACCTACAGATCAAAACAAGGCGGGGAGGAATGATGACGCTTCGCTTGGTCAGGATGGCAACGAAAGTTGATCCGTCATGGCTGGTCGAAATTGCTCCACAACTCGTAAAGTTGGAGCAAGGGCTTGAGCCTAAGTATGAGGAGTTGCAGGATGTCTGCACATCCCTTTGCCGAACGCATTTCAACGGTCAGAAGGTTGCAGAAGTGCGTGAAGCAACACCAAATCATCCCGAAGCCGCTCGAGTTTTTGCTGAGTGGGTCGCGGGACAAATGGAGTGAGTTAAATCTCACAGTTTGTTAGTTTTTTAAAACTAGCTCATGTATCGCAAGACATGATTGCTCTTCAGTTTAAACCGGTGGATGTTTTGCGGCATCCATCACTTTGTTGGGCTTACGACACCTTTGTCGCGAGTCCATAGAGTTTCGAGCAACGAACAAAAAGGAAACAAATGGACATTGTATCGGTAATCGAAGCAAATCGCGCCCGTCAAAAGCGAGCGCGTGAGCTAAACATTCGTGCAGGGGAGGACCTATTTAAGGTTTTCTCCAAGGGAGAGCTATTGGAGTTTACACTCCGTGGCCTCGCTGGTGCACGAAGGATGGAGGAGGTTGCCGATTCATCGGCCCTACTCCTTCCCGAACTTTGTGACGATCTTGTCTTGAAAGTCCAAAGGGATAATCCTGATGAGATCGTGGTTTTGGGTGAGCCGAGGAAAGTGGTCTATCGGGGAGTCGGACATGCTCCACGGATTGTGTTTGGGGATCAAATCCGTTCAGGGCATCTTTGGCGGCAATTGCCGGACGAAATTGTTCTTCCGTCCGGAAAGAAGATAGAAGTTGTTGTGCAGTTCGGCATCAATCACTTCTGTTCAACGGAGGTTGGGTCCATAAAGGACTCTCTTTTGGATTATGCAAACAGGTGTGAGTGGGACAGGTTTCGTTCTGCTGAAAAGCCCGAAATCACCTTGCCTGATCCGACGATGGAGTCCTCGCAGGTGCCTGAGGTGCGTGAGTATCAGTATGGCACTTGTGTGGTGACCAATCAGCCGTTGGTCGCCTTTGGTACGGTGGCGGTCAAACAATATCACTATTACAACGAACCCGAGTTCGAGGTTCGTTGGTGCCAAAGAATGCAGGAGGCAGAAGAGGCTCGATCAGTAGCTGAGGAGAAACTCTTTTTCCTTCGCAAGGAGATCATGGAGCGAAAGCAAGTCGAGATAGCTCGACAAGAAGCTGTCGCTTCAAAAGAGCGTGTCAAGGATGTGTACGGCTTCTACCAATCGTTTGGTAGGGATCGAGAGATCCGAGAGAAGCTCTACCTGCGTGCATACGGATATATTCCAGAACGCCTGGATGATATTCGTCGATGGACACTCGAGACTGACATACTCGCCGAGATGGCCTTGGGAGAAATTTCAGAGGCCAAAAAGGCAGCACAAGAGCGGGAAGAGAAGATCGCCCCTCTGGTTTCTCGAGTCGGTCAACACAACGCCGATTTCGTCATCGGTCTCGTGAGAGAATTGGTACAGTTCATGGGCGCAAAAACCGCCCATGAACGACTCTCGACAGAGTCTGTCGCGAGTTATGGTCGGGTAAGGAAACAGTCTGCTCTCGCAAGTGTTTGTATTGGCGAGAATGGACGTAGGTTCCTTGCTCTGAATCAATCGCGGTCGGTGGACGAGATTCTCGCAGGTGTGATCTTTTGGCTGGAGCACGAACACAATCTTCAGCCCATTGAACATCAGTCGGTGTCACTTTCGCCCTCACCTCCCAAGCCCAGTGCGCCAAAGAAAAGCTTGGGAAATGGGTTTGGTTCACTCGCTGATGCTTTCGGCGATCTGAAACTTTAATTTTTAATTTTGCCGGTTTTATGTAAATCGTGCCCACATCTGCAAATGTGAACAATTAAACAACGGTGAGTGTTTGCTGACACTCACCACCTTATTGAATTCATAATCACTTGATCGTGAATTCATTGGGTGAAAATGTAAAAAGTCTTCATGGTATTTTGTAAATAAAGTTAAATAAATTTTGTTTATAGAATACCGTGAAGACAATCGTTAACACATACTTAGCGCCGAGGGCATGTGAAAGCTCAGTGGCGAGGATTGCTATTCACCTTATTGCCTGGGTGACTGGGCATGAAGGATTGGGCAGGGCTTACGCTGGAATTAGGCGTGAGTTCAAGCGCTAATTTTCGGTATTCGTACGTGGAAGCTTTGCCCGACAACAAAACAAAGCCGTAAACACCCTACGCAGTGGGTTATGGAGGAAAGCTATGCACTACATCATGTCCGATGGCACAATCGTCACTGAAGAAGAATACAAGGACTTCATCAGGAACCGCTAGGTCCCAGATGACGTCCGATTCCCCTACGAGCTACGGAGCTTGTGGGGGAATTTTTTTATGCTTTATTTTTTCTATTATTCTGCTATACTCATCTTTATGAGTCCAGAAGAGAGATCTTTACTTGAAAGAACATATAAGATGGCTGAGGAAAACAACAAACTCATCCTTTCTATTCGTAGACACGCACGAATAGGGACTTCAATGAAGGTTATATACTGGATGATAATATTAGGACTTTCATTTGGCGCATATTACTTTATACAGCCTTTCATAAAAGCAATAACAGGTGGTGCATATGGAACTGGCGAAGTTCAAAATACAAGTAATGTAGGAGGTATAGAGGATAGAGTAAAAATGATTCAGGAATTGTTAAATTAGCTCAATTTGCCAAGGTAGCTCAGTTGGTAGAGCATTCCCCTGAAGAGGGAAGGGTCACCAGTTCGAACCTGGTCCTTGGCACAGTAAATTTTAAGTAAAAGAAAACCCCAACAAGTTTCGCGTCCATGCGCAATGCTTGTTGGGGTCGTAGACCTAGGGATCGTTATCCCTTATCGTGTGTGTTGAGTCAGGTTGGTCGAGCCTGAAACGTCGTTGTTCTCGTTTGAGAATGCAATCTTGAGATACTCAGTGTCCTTGTAACCCATGTCCGCCATGAGTTTTTGGATAACTGGTTGAGCTAATTCTCTGAAAAGTTCCTGATTTTCCCTATTGGGGTCTTTCCTAGAGAATTTACCGGCTAACTTCTCGTGGAGCTCGCAGGCAAGCTTCTCACAGTGAGAACTGTTGATATTGGGACCGTGAGCCGTCACCGTGATGGTGACTACCCTCGGCTTACCAAACCAACCACCTCCTGCTGGACCAGTGAAGGTTCCGCTGATACGTGAGGGCGTTACTGACGACTTCACGTAGTCTGCTGGATCCACATTAGACACAGAAGGAACCATAGGCCTACTCTCGATCTTTTCGAGACGTTCGGCAAACCTACCGAGAACATCGTTGAACTGGTCCTTGATTTCCCTGTTTCCTTTAACGATGGCATCTGCGATAGCCGACATGTCGTCATCCCTTTGTTCTCTCAAGATGTCGAGGATATTGGTGATGTCAGCACTTGACGGAATTTGCACTTCCGCCAGTTTTGCCGGTTGGTCATTGGTCTGGGTCTGGACTGGGAACACAACCCCTTCCAGCTTTCCAAGCCTTTGGTCACGGATTTCGAACTTCTTGTTCAACTGCTCGAATCCAGATTCCATTTCATTTCGGAAACCAGCGATCTGGTTTGTCATTCCAGACACTGCCTTGTTGAAAGCGGTGGTCACGTCACCCTTGCTGGCACCACTGCTCACTAGGGCAGCAATGACGGTGAACACCACAGCGACCATCGCGATGGCGCCGTACGCATAGCACGCATATATCTGGACCCTTCGGTTATGTTTGCAGATATTGTCCCTCTCTGTATTCCTTTGCTGGTAATCGACCTCGTCGACTTTGTGCGAGATCTTATCCTCCACCGAGGGATGTTTTTCCTTAACTGACACTCTCTCTAATGGAGGTAATGAGGGATCTCGGCCCGCGCTCCTGCGCGTATACTCCTCATCGGTTTCTTCCCGCTCTGTAACAACCGATTTCCTGAGTTGGGGGTACACAGGGGGATCCATCTCATCAAGCATGGACGCGTCCTTGGCTCTCCTGATGAGAACCACTCCAGCTATTACTACTGCCGAAATCATCAACAATAGCAAAACTATTTGTGTAATATTCATACCATTCCTGTTTGTTGACTGTTCAGCCCTTTAAGCCATATCGATATAGTGCCAGCGTAGACACCACGTGAAGCAAATGCACAACATCGGAACCCCGATGCCTCTATGTGCACCGGCTTCTCGAAATATTTCAAAGGACTCAGATTCGATAAAAGGCTATCATACAAATTGACACATGTCAATCAAAATGACAAAAAAATATTTATTAAAAATTAATTACTAAATAGTCCTTACTTTTAGCTTTGATTGGCGCTTTTTGTCGAGTTTTGGAAGTTTTAATATAAGTAAACCATGCTTTTCTACAGCTTCTGCTTCGTCAACGTCTATTTCTTCCGGTAGGGTAATGGTTCTAGAAAATGAACCCCAATAAAGCTCACGCATAAAATAATCATCCTCTTTTGCAGTCTTTTCTTCCTCTCTCTCTCCTCTAATAGTGATCAAATCTCGAGTAATAGATATATCTAGATCTTCTGGATGAACACCAGCGATCATAGCTTTTATAATAATCATGTCAGAAGTTTGATACACATCCACAGTAAGCTCTCCGTCCTTTTCTTCTTCATCATCTACCCATGAAGCAAGATTTTTGGGAGTTTCGCTTTCTGTATCGTCTTCTCGGTCTTCATCCATTCTTACTGTTCCTGTCAGACGTTCGAAAAAAGATTTTTTTACTTTTGGCATACTATTATAATGTACTATTACCTAATATTAATAATTTACTGAACTGCTTTTGGTCGTACTACTTTTATTTCTTCAAATAAAACTAAAAGCACTACTACCGCAAACCATACCCATCCGAAAATCTTGAGTGTATTCGTTGCTGTTGTGTTTATTATAGACAAATTGAAAGCACTATGCAATGTTATGGCGAGGATAACTCCTGCGATTATTGAAATTGATTTTATGTATATATTTTTGTAGAAGGCAAGTCCTAACATAAATCCAATAGATGCAGATGAAATGATATGAACTAGAGTTGCACCTATAAATCTCATATTTCCAGTGACTATACTTCTTGTTACATCACCAGTACTAAGTGGAGAGAATATAAATAGCGCATTTTCTAATGCAGCAAAGCCCAATGCAGCTGTAATACAGTAAATCATGGCATCTATTGGTTCATCCATGTTTTTTGAACTAAATGCAATAACAGCTACTGCCATAAATTTTACTACTTCCTCAATTGCAGCCCACAAAATATAACGAGTTGTTTCATCTATTACAATATCTGCCACAAACTTTTCTAGAATAATAGCAACCATCACAACTGCAGCACCCCCTAGAAATGATCCAAAAACTATCAATCTAGGTTCTGGATGCAAATTGTCTTCTTTAAGCCAAAACCAAAGCCAAAGTAGGGAAGGGAGAATGCCTGCAAGGAGAGCATATACAATAGTTTCGACGTTCATTTACATATTATACAGTATAGAAAATATGAATATATAGAGGGTTGTCTACATATTGACAATACATGGTTAATATGATAGCGTGCCAAGTAGAGTCTTTCATTCTGGAGGACAAAATTCGGAAACGCAAATGTTAGAAAATTTGGGGGACAGCTCTATGAAAATGAACATGATGGTTTGGATGTTGGTGGCATTCCTGGCGAGCCTTTTCACACCGTCCGCCACAGCAGGTGGATGGGTGCCGAAGGTGGACGAGCGTGGCAATGGCGGGTTCATCAGTATCGATCCAGACGCATACGGCGTCCAGGAGGTCCGCCAGGTTCGAACTCTCCATTTTGCAGGCCGGGCGCCGATCACGGTTGAGATTGTGATGTACCTCGGGCCGACCAAGGATAGTGCAAACTATTCTTGGTTCACCCAAGTTGTGTTGCTTAACCATGTCACCGGTGATTGGAGAGATTATGTCAATCTCGAGATCGGACAGAGCGTTGGGCTTGGGCACAGGGTGTACCCACCCTATGTTACAGCCCAAACCGGTAATGTACCGGGAAAGAATACTCTGTGGGCCGGAGTTACTCTCACCTCAACGGAACCGTTTGATCCTTCGGGATTGACATGCCGATGGGAAAGTACGGACACTGGCAATATCTTCGGCAAGACTGAAGAGTTCGCTGGTATCCCGCTAATCTACGCAGGCACCTCGATCGGGATCAAAGCAGACGGTACTCGGGTAACGTCGGGTCGCTGGTCATCAGTACTGGTGACGAACTTTGCATTCATCGGTTCGGCGTGTTCGACCATGAACGCCAATACAGTCCAAGAAGCTGAGGAGGCGGCAAGGTGGATGAGGTTCCAGAAAAACTTCAGTATCACCTGTACCTGGTCCCTGACCACTGAAGGTCGGACCTATCTTGCCAGCTACGTGCTTCGGCAGGATCCCACTCCAGTGAGTCTGCGAATCGTCCGTAGGTATACGGGCGGAGCAGCGGAAGTCATCGTCAATATCGATGCATTAGGAGATCCCGTTAGTTTGCTGTCGGCACCAACGCCGTTGGGCCCATGGACCCCAGTTCGGGATTTCCTGACAAGCGGTGCCTACACAGCGCCGTACGAAAAAAGGGCGTTTTTCAGGACAAGGAACTGGTAAGTACCATTTCCTGTCAGTTTACAAGCACGTGCAGTCAAGATCGAAAGATCAAGACAGCACGTGTTTTTTGTTGCCTAAGGTACTATAAAGCAAATGGTTTTGTGGATAAGCAGTTTCTTAAGTAATTCTCTGGGCTTTCAAAGATTTCATCCTGACGAAAACGCAAACAAAATTCTGACACAAGATTTTCAAGCTTGTAACGAGTAACATGGTGATACATTCTCCTAATGAATGTTCGAAGACATCCCCATAAGCCTTCAATTTCGGCAGTGAGAGTAAACTCAAATTTTTTATGAATCTCATATTTGTGCTTGAGGTTATGCCATTTGTCGATACCTTTGTAGATGGCTGCTCCATCAGTGAAAAGATTAGAGTTTGTTTCTACAAATCTCTGTAGAAATTCAACAGCATGATGACGTTCTACTGATTTTTGATGCAATACCTTGAGTGCAATGTTCCTTGTACCTTTTTGCTTTGCTCCAATTACTGCATTTCCTTTTGTATACATCTCATCACACGCTATATTGCCTTCTAGGAGGGTATCTAGCTTTTCTTTAGGTATTTTACTTCTAAACTTCTGATACCAGTTGAATACCGTAGGATATGACAACTCTGTTGTATCCTGGGCATGTTGTATTGAAAACTTTTTCTGCCAACACCACAACAGAAGCCATATTTCTTCCAATGAGAGCTTTGATCCTTTGAGCCAGGAGCTTGATTTGATACTGAATGGAAGATGACACTTTCTACATCTCCACCTTTCTTCACTTAATATCTTTTTAATCGACCTACTTCTGCACTCCGGACAACAGACTCTCTTTCCGAAGATTATTTTTTTAAATATCCTCCTCAGTGTGCTTTTTGTCGGCACTTGTTTTACAATATTCATGCGAATGGACTATTATTTTTGTTGTTAATTTGACCTTAACTGCAATTATACTAGTCCATTTGCTTTATATTACCCGTTGCCTAACTATTGACTTATTTACCATACTATAGTATACTACACGAGTTATCAGATTATGAATAAAAACACAAAAATGACTAATTATATTAACAGAACAATGACAGTAACGGCTTTGATCATGGCTATTTTCATAGTTATGCCATATTCTTTTACTTTCGCTCAGGAATCATCTCCTACAGCAACACCTACATCTGCTCCTAGTGCAGCACCAAGTGTTGCACCAGCAGTTACAGAGCAAGGAAACGCTGGAGTAGTAGAATCTGCACCAGCAGTAACAAATCAAGGTAATGCAGGAGTAGTAGAAGGAAGCACAGCTCCAGATGTTACAAACCAAGGTAATGCCGGAGTGGTAGAACCTAGTGCACCACCAGTTACAAATCAGGGTAATGCAGGAGTTGTAGAGACTACACCTGTAGTACCACCAGTAACACCACCAACAGGAGGTGGAGGTTCATCTGGAGGAGGTTCATATTCAGGTGGAGGTAGTGGTTATGCTCAAACAACTTTTACAAATTATGCTAGCTGTACATATCTAAATGATTATCTATCAATCAATGATGTGAATAGTGAAATTGAAGTTACAAAGCTTCAAGCATTCCTAAAGAATACAGAAAATCTTAATGTTGATATAAACGGAAAGTTTGATGCAAAGACATTCCAAGCTGTGAAAGCATTTCAATTCAAATATACAACCGAAGTTCTTTCACCTTGGGGAACATATATGCCTACAGGCCGTGTATTCTACACAACAAAGAAAAAGATAAATGAAATATATTGTAGAGCATTATTCCCACTTACAGCAGAACAACTTGCAGATATACAAGCATTCAAGAATAGACCAAGAATAACTATCTCAACAAATACTTCAGAAAATATCTCAATACCTGTATCTACATCTACATTTGCAACTAGTTCAACACCAATAGATTCAGAAGGAACAATAGGTGATTCACAAGCAGGGTCAGTTGGTACTACTTCATTTGGAACCAGAGTATGGAACTTTATAAAGTGGTTGTTTGGATTCTAATCTCCTCAAGACAGGTAAGTTATAAAGATAAATTACCATCTGCTTTAAAGCCCTCGTAGTCATTCGAGGGTTTTATTGTGCCCGCTAGAGCTATCATGAGTGCATTGTCACCTGAAAGTCCAGATGCAGGGAGGTATAAAGACAATGAATATTCTTTCGCAAGTTGTTCAAATGACTTTCTTATATGAGTATTGGCTATTACACCTCCTCCAATGATAAGTGATTGAGTGCTGATCTTTTCTATAGCCATTTTGGTCTTTGAAATCAATACTTCTGTAACTGCATCTTCAAATTCTCTCGCTATATCTTGTTTTTGTTCTACTGTGACATTTTCAATCTTTTTCAAGGTATAAAGAACCGCAGTCTTGAGTCCTGAAAAAGAGAAGGTCATGTCCTTTGAATGGATCATCGGCCTAGGTAATGAAATCTGTTTATCAATATTATTATTTCGAGCATATTCTGCTAACTTTGAAATTTCTGGTCCACCTGGATATGGAAGCTCCAACATGCGAGCTACTTTATCAAATGCTTCACCCACAGCATCATCAACTGTAGCACCTAGTACCTCGTATGAACCGATATTATCTACTTCTATCAATTCTGTATGTCCACCACTGATGAGCAAAGCTATAGTGGGGAAGTCGAGAGGCTTTAATTCTGCAAAATCCTTTTGTGTACTTGAAGTAGAAAGTAGGGAAGCGACGATATGACCTTCCATGTGATTTATAGGAATTACAGGAATATTTAACCTTTTACCCAGATCTTTGGCAAATAATATTCCGGTCCACAATGCAGGCTCTAGTCCTGGGCCATTTGTAACTGCAATCCTTGATATTTGATTTTCATTAACTCCACTATCCTTGAGGATCTTTTCATAAATAATAGGTAAATTCTTTATATGTTCACGCTTTGCGATCATAGGAACTACTCCACCAAACTCTTTGTGAGTCTCTATCTGTGAATGCACAATATTTCCAAGTATTTTGTACTGGTTATCTTGTGTTTCAAGTAAACACATTGCTGTTTCGTCACAGCTTGTTTCGATTCCGAGGGTGATCATTTGTTATTGTATATTTTAATTTGTGCGCGATATAGGATTTGAACCTATCACCCTCCCCACGTCAAGGGGATGCTCTACCAAATGAGCTAACCGCGCATATTAATTTATATTATATCAACATACTTAAAAAGTACACTAATCAAAATAAAAATACTAACTGAGATAATTATATAAGAAAACCATCTATTGAGTGTAGCTATATTTTCTTCATTGATCCTATATGCTATACGATCAGTAATATAGGTAAGGGCGAACCACCATATACAAGAACCAAGAAAAACTCCGATTACAAATATTGTAGCAATGTCTATATCATGACCAACCTTTTTATTTATACCCGCAAATGTAGCAAAGAAAATAAAAGCAGTAAGTGGATTTGTAATCGTAATCATTAGTCCAGAAATGAAGCCTTCTATGTGTCCAATGGCTGTGTTCACCTTTATTTCAATTTTCTTGTTTGTTTTTAATGAAATTATTCCAATTACTAGGAGTATAATTGCCCCTACAATTCTCAGGGGTAACTCATACTCAGTAATAAAGGAAAAAATAAGCTTAAAGCTAAAAGCAGCCACAGAGGCCAAAAGGGCATCAGCAGTCGCTGCACCTATTCCTGCTATTATTCCTGCAAGTTTGTTCTTTGCTAAGGTTCTTTGTATGCAGATCAGCCCTATAGGGCCGACAGGAATAGCTACAGCTAGACCTATTCCTATGCCCCACAATAGACTAATTAAATATGCGATCATGTTAGAATTTGTGGGTAATTATAGCATGGAAAAACTGCGGAAAGGGAGGGATTTGAACCCTCGAGACCCTTTCAGGCCTGCCGCTTTTCGAGAGCGGTGATTTCAACCACTCACCCACCTTTCCATCCTCAAACTTTAGCATTTTTTGCCATTTTTAGAAATTATTCACTTAATTTTTGAACTATTCCATCTATCATCCCTTTTACTTTATGGAATTGAGTGCGGCTATTAACTTTTATAACAGCTGTTCCGTAGGGAAGTATGTTAAAGGGTCGCTTATTCTGACTAGCTCTACTGACTTGAGTAATTATATAAAATCTGTCTATTGGTAACTTAGTAATTTCTGACCAAAATTTTCTAGCGTCATCAGGAATAATTGTAGGATAAATATGTATTCCAGCCCTAATTTTTCCTTCTGAAATTTCAAGTACCTCCCTTAAAAATCTCATATATACCGTTATCATCAGTGGATCAGAATTACTGAAAGTTAAAGATAAGATCGATCTTTCTGATTTTGTGCCTTCTGCCCAGTATAAGGAGGTACCAATAAGTAGTAAATCTCTTTTAGATAAAGTATCGATACTATTTTTTCCAGCTAGAAATGCACTTT
>Ga0172379_10009903_pt1 | contig 11663 bp, 14 predicted proteins | sample GrowelOW334metaG_FD_119756 | JGI IMG/M metagenome (GOLD analysis project Ga0172379, IMG submission 119756) | Groundwater microbial communities from an aquifer near a municipal landfill in Southern Ontario, Canada - Groundwater well OW334 metaG | ecosystem: Environmental > Aquatic > Deep... | reverse complement strand
TAGAGCTATTTCGAGGAGAACCAGCTATCACCGAGTTCGATTAGAATTTCTCTCCTATCCACAACTCATCTCCGAGTGTTGCACGGCTCGTGAGTTCGGACCTCCCCCCAGCTTTCGCTGAGGCTCATCCTGGTCATGGATAGCTCACCCGGTTTCGGGTTATGTGCGTGCCATTATATGCGCCCGTTAAGACTCGGTTTCCCTATGCCTCCACCCCAGAAGGGTTTAAGCAACGACACACAGCATACTCGCAGGCTCATTCTTCAATAGGAACACGGTCATCCGCATATCAGACTTTATAGACTTATTTTATAGACGTAAAAAAAGACTTCTACAATCTACGAAATCTATAAGGTCTGATATGCAAGACTCCCGCTCTTTGTAAGCACACGGTTTCAGATACTATTTCATCGCCCTTACCGGGCTGCTTTTCACCGTTCCCTCGTGGTACTTGTCCACTATCGATCACTAAAAGTATTTAGCCTTAGACCATAGTCGGCCTGGATTCAAACGGAATTTCACGTGTTCCGCCCTACTCAAGAACATATACTATAATGGCTTAATTTTTTTCGCGTACAGGACTATTACCTTCTTTGGTTGCTCGTTCCAGAGCATTTCACTAAAAATTAAGCGTTTTATCATTACCTAGCATACAGAAAGCTAGCGTATACATCTTACTACCCTATATACACAACGGTCTGTCCTTTAAATTACCGTTCAAATTAATCTTGCGACTAACCAGTACGATAACAACATGTATATAGTTTTGGCTATTTCCCTGTTCGCTCGCCACTACTAAGGGAATCTCTTCGATTTATTTTCCTCTGGCTACTGAGATGTTTCACTTCGCCAGGTCTTCCTCATAAACCTATGAATTCAGTTTATGATACACAGATGTAACTCTGTGTGGGTTTCCCCATTCGGACACCCCCGGGTCATAGATTGCTTGGGATCTAACCGAGGCTTTTCGCACCCTGCAACGTCCTTCGTCGTCTTTTAGTGTCAAGGCATCCACCGTGCGCCCTTGTTGAAATTGCGCACAACGAAAACATATAAATATGCTTTCATTGCAATTTTCTTTATTGTGCTTACTTACTTTTACTCGTTATTTATCATGTAACCGCTCTGCAAGCGAATTACATGTTTGACTTTTGTTAATTGCATTGTGTAGTCCGACATTTTTCTTACTACAGAAAAATTCGGTACCTACATACCCTATTTGAATTTGATTGCTATATTGCTATTGAGTTGTCAACGTGCTTTCCGGAATCATCCAAACGAAGATGGTGAAAAATTTTCACTGCTATCGTCTGACTAATTCATTTGAGAAAAAAAGAGAACCGCGCAAAGCGGCTCTCAGCAAAAAATTTGCTTGTCAACCGTTTGGATACTTCGAGTAAGAATTTGTAGTAATGTGTAACATTGCTGTTAAGTTACTGAACTTACCCAGAGGTCCAAATGGTTGCGATTGCACCAAATCGTTGGACGTGGTCCCTAATTTATTAGGGATAATCGTGAGCTAGATTTTATCAAAAAAAATTCACCCTGTCAAGGGCGATTATGTGGATAACTAAGAGAAAAAAACACGATTATTACTTTCGACAAAAAGCATTATATCACAAATAGTCCTTTTTGTCAAGATATTTGGCTAATCTTAAACAAAATCCGGTCACCTGTTGGTGACCGGAAAAAATTTATTTAAACTTCATCTTCATCATCGTCTTTGTATATATCATCATTATCTTTTAATACCACGCTCACTTCTTCCTTCTCAAGCTCCGCATCTTCGGAGTCGGCGAGGGTTTCGGTTTTGTAAGCAGTCCACCTGGCGCGCAAATCATCTTTCAAACCTTCAGAGTCTTCTTCCAAATCTATTTCACCAAGATCAAGATGGTCTTCTACCACATCATCTATTAATTCGTCCCAAAGTTCTTTGGAGGCAATTCCCTGATCACGGGCAAGATCGGCGACTTCCGAATATAATTGTTCGACGGTAAGAGTTTTTATAGACATATTTTTTTGCGAAATCATTCCGCGCAACATCCTTTGAAGCGCGGCGAATTTAAAAAATTAATTTATTCACTTAATATTACAATGCAACTGCCACCCTTGTCTATGGCTTTTTCCACAAGCGGATGGGTTTTTAGAAAATCTCGAGTAACTTTACTTAGCACTCCCCGGCCGATGCCATAAACAATTTCAACGCTTAATTCTTTTTTGAGATAATTCTCGTGCAAAAACTGATCAATCTGATTTTCTATTTCGTGCGGGTCGCGTCCGTGCAAATCCAGTTTTGGGGCGCCCTGCCTTATTTCACCGGCAAATTTTCTTATTTCGGAAGTCATATTTAAAAACCAATTTGAGCTAATATTTTATTAAACCAGCCCCGGGCGTAAACTTTTTTAAGCTCCTGATTTAATTCCGGGAAAGTTTTAACTCCGTCAAAATGATTGCGTTGAGAGAGGACAATTATTTTTGAACCTAATTCGTTGGAAAAAAATTCCCGATTTTTTAAAGGCACGAGCGGATCATTATCGGAAAAAAATGCCACAGAATTACGTAATTGCTTTTTGATCTTACCCGCATCAAGCGGCGTTTTAATCCACTGCTCCGCAGCTTTGGCTTCAAAGCCTTCCAGCTTTACAAACGGAGCTACTAAATATGCGCCTCCTGCGACTGTACTCTCCGGCAAGCTTTGCAAAAATCGCAAAATAGCCTGACAGCCCACGCTGTGACCAATAAAAAAAGTATTTTCGTCTACTGCCCCAATTGTCTTTTGCAAATATGGAATCCATTCTTCAATTTTGGGCTTGGTCGGATTTGGCAACTCCGGCGCGATTACTTCACAGCCGTTTTTTTCCAATTCCTTTTTCAGCCAAGGGAACCAGTACATTTGGGGGTGACTGGCCCAGCCGTGAACGATGATAAATTTTTTGGGAGACATATTAATGATTCGAAAACGCGAACAATATTAATGATACTACACCTAAGGCAATGCCAGCAATTTGAATATAATTAAAAGTTTCTTTAAAAATGAAGAAACCAATAATGAGAAAACCAATGATACTTAAAAAACTCCAAACTATTGAGGTAATAATAAGTTGCTCGCGTAAAAGAGTTGGTATATAGAAAACACCCGAACAAATATAACCAACGACAGACATTACAAACCGCCATGACTCCCGGTTCTCGGACCAAGATTTTGCAAAATAGTCACCAGTAATAACTCCCGTTGCGCTAAGCAAAATTAAAATAAAAACGGGAAGACGCGAAGTTAGGCTGAGAAATAATTCCATATTGTGCCGTGGGAGAGACTCGAACTCTCAATCCCTTGCGGGAACCAGCTCCTAAGGCTGGCGTGTCTACCAATTTCACCACCACGGCTTTATTGTCGCCCTATTTAATCACCTTATCAACAAAAAATCAACCATTCCACTCTCGCTATCGCCCGCCTGCAACGCTTTGCGTAGCAATGCGGGCAGGCTCAATCAATTTATTCATTTCTTTTTATTCAATATTCCCTAACCCTACGCGGGCGGCGGTTACTTTCATAATTGAAAGTAACCAAAGCTTTTGGGGAAACCGTCGATATAACCACTCGCTTGCGAAAGCTCGGGATATCGACGTCCCCAACCCCCTTATTGGACGAACGTTGGCCAATTGCCAATTCGCGACCGAGCATTTGTGGAACGAGAGCGAAATGGCCGACGAAATTAGATTTTTTCAATGCGAGTATGAACCTTTGAAAAAATCGTTTTATTTCGCCGTGACATTTGCCGAGTGGAACAACTGCGAGGCAATTTTGGGGGCACCCCTTTTGTTGCCAAAAGGGGTGTGAAAGAATTTTGTTTGAGCGACAGTGAGAAAGAGTCTGTATGATTGACAAATCGCTTAATTCCTGCTAGGTTGCAAGTAGCACCTTCATAATTCAAACCCCACAAAGGAGTCGTTATGTCTACTGCTGACAAACTGCTGAACGCGACCGATAATGAAGCAAGCGGCAAGCTGATAATTCCTAAGGCAGAGTTCCTGTGGCGATACGTTTCGGGATCAAAAGATCTTGAAAAAATCGGCTGGCATTACGAATATAGTGTTGCAATAAAAGATGGGCTGAAAATCGGCCTGGGACCTAGGATTGTCAGAAACGCTTACCTGATATTCAGCATCTATTACGACAGAAAGGAGGTCTTTTACGGATCCTACGACCGGATAAATACCTACCTACCCGGAGACTGGGAAAAGATTCTAGACAGACTATACCAAGAAGCTATTAACAACTAATAGGGTGCACACGCCTTAACCTAATTCTGCCACGACAATTGAGGCGACGGCAAAAGTTAATGAACGTGCCAAGTGGGGTCTGTAGGTGAGACTCGGCATATTGCCGCGAAGTGTTGAGTCTGCGGAGTTAGTATTAATTCGCGGCCTCAACAAAAAAGCACTCTAGACGAGTGCTTTTTTGTTTTAAATTTTTATTTATGGTCTGTGTCCACCGCGAAAGCCGCCGCCTGGGCCGCCGCGCCTTGGGGCGGGTCGGTCAAAGGCAGGCTGATCGACATAGCCGGCTGGCTTGTCGAGGAGCTGTCTAATGCTTAGATTAATGCGGCCAAGATTATCAATTTCTCTTACGAGAACTTTTACCTTGTCGCCAATTTTGAGCACGTCACTCGGGCGATTGGTTCTGGTCCAAGCAATTTCGGAAACATGTACCAGGCCGTCTTGTCCGGGAAGAATATTAATGAAAGCGCCGAAATCTTCAAGGCGAGCAACGGTACCGTCATAAATTTCTCCAGCCGTAACTTCATGAGTCAATTGTTTTACCCAAGCAACGGCTTTTTCCATACCTTCAGCATTAACCGAAGTAATAATTACTCGGCCGTCATCTTCGATATCCATTTGCACTCCGGTTTCAGCAATAATCTTGTTAATCATCTTGCCACCAGGACCAATGACATCGCGGATCTTATCTGGATTAATATTAACTGTAATAATGCGCGGAGCATATTGAGACATTTCCTTGCGCGGCTCAGCGATAACAGCATGCATAGCAGCCAATATCTTGAGACGAGCTTCTTTCGATTGAGCGAAAGTTTGATCAACAATATCCCAAGTTAAACCGTGAGTTTTGGTATCCATTTGCATAGCAGTAATACCATCACGGGTACCGGTAATTTTGAAGTCCATGCCGCCTGGACCGTCTTCAATATCTTGTAAATCAGTAATAACTTTCCATTTGCTGCCGCTAGTTGCAAGACCCATCGCAACACCGGCGACCGCCTTTTTTAAAGGAACACCGGCATCCATAAGAGCGAGTGTGGAACCGCAAGTGGAAGCCATTGAGGAAGAACCATTTGAACCAAAAACCTCAGATACAACGCGAACCGCATATGGGAAAGATAAGGCATCAGGAAGAACCGGCTCGATAGCGCGTTCCGCAAGAGCACCGTGACCGATGGATCGATTGCCCGGACCGCGCAGTGGCCCCGTTTCGCCATAGGTGGCTGGGGTATCACTATAGTGGTGCATGTAGCGCTTGGTACCTTCTTCTTCCATGGTATCAAGAGTTTGCACATCGCCCGGAGAACCCAAAGTAACAACCGACAAAACCTGAGTGTCGCCACGCATAAAGAGTCCTGAACCATGAGTGCGAGGGAGTAAACTGGTTTCAATGTGTAAAGGACGAATTTCAGTGATTGATCGGCCATCTAGGCGCTTATCACTATCAATGATTGCCTCGGAAATGTGTTCCTCGACATAAATTTTTACTCGGCCAAGCACAACCGATTTTATTGAATCTTCAACTTCTTTCGCTTCAAGCATTTCTTTTATTGCAACTTCAAATCTTTCAACGACTGCAATTCGCTCGGCGCGGCCTTTTTTAACCGTATCAAAAATCCAATCTTTAACATGGCTCGCTACCAACTCTTTAGCAATTTTTTCAACTTCTCTAAGTTTGGTTTCGTGCTCAGTAAGATTAGCGTGAAGATCAACTTTCTTTTGTCCAACTTCACTCTGGATTTTTTTAATGAATTCAATAACTTCCGCTAAATTTTCGGCACCAAATTTCATTGCTTTCAAAATTTCCGCTTCTGGAACATCTTTACAAGCCGCTTCTACCATAATTAATTTTTCTGGAGTACCGGCAACTACGATATCAGCGTCACCTGCTCCACGTTCGGCGAAAGAAGGATTAATTTTCCATTCACCATTTACTCTGCCGACGCGCACTCCGCCAATTGGGCCGTTCCAAGGAATGGACGACATTGAGAGTACGATTGAAGCGGCAATGAGAGCAGGAATCTGTGGATCATTTTCACCATCATATGAAAGAGCGGTTAAAATAACCTGCACTTCATTACGCATTGTTTCATCAAACAATGGGCGGATTGAACGGTCTACTAACCGACCCGACAAAATCGCGTCTTCAGTTGGCCGACCTTCACGCTTAATAAATCGGCTGCCTTTGATTTTACCAGCAGCGTAGAGTTTTTCTTCAAAGTTCACCATGAGCGGAAAAAAATCTATCCCGTCGCGGGTTTTTTTACTTCGAACCACCGAAGCTAAAAGCACTGTGTCGCCATAGCGCACCGTGCATGAAGCGTTGGTTTGCAACGCAAATTTCCCAGTCTCTACTGACAGGGTTCTTCCGGCCCATTGCATGGACCAATTCTTAACATCCATAGATGTTCCTTTCGCGAAGATGATGTGGGAGCTTCAGACCTCAAAAAAAGGTCTTTGTGTCCCCGCACCAACTTCATTAATATATTAAAAACCTAAAACACTAAACGCGTGGCTTAATATTCTTGGGTTTTAATACATACCTCCGGTCTTGAATAAGAAACTTTCCTTTGTCCGATGAAAGATCCATAAAATCATCGGCCGCTTCAATAAGTTTGGCTGAGGCGGTGTTGCCAAATGCGGCAACTTCTACCTGCTTACCTTGATTTTGTAAATATTCTACCAACGGCACATAATCGCCATCACCGCTCACGATAACAATCGCATCAAGACTTGGTGAAAGACGGATCGCATCGACAGTAATACCGACATCCCAATCGCCCTTTTTTTCACCGCCATAAAATATCTGCAATTGCTTTTCTTTGGTTTCAATACCGAGATTATACAGAGCGTCAAAAAATGGCTGTTCTTCTTTGCCTTCAGTACTAATCACATAGGCAATGGCCCGGATTAATTTCCGGCCCGCCGTGACTTCTTCGACAATATTGCCAAAATTTACCTTCTGGCAAAAAAGATTTTTGGCACTGTAATACATGTTCTGAACATCAATAAACACCCCGACCCGTTGATCGGAGTGTTTTAAAGGATGATTTTTATTAGGCTGCTGCTTCATTTTCTTTGGCGAGGATAGCGGCCTCGTCTTCCATTATTTCGTCTTCTACCACACCGGCGTTTACACCAGGTTTGGTGATAACACGGCTGGCTTTAATTTTGAGTTTTTTTACTAACGCATCGTAAGAGGTTGGATCTTCACGTTTAATAAAACGCATAAGACTGCGGCGGGAACTAACCTTGCGTAAGAGACCGCGGCGGGATGAGTGATCCTTTGGGTGCTCTTTAAGGTGGCCGCTGAGCTCTTCAATTTCGGCGGTGAGGATAGCGATTTGGACTTCAGACGAACCGGTATCTCCGGCGTGAGTCTGAAATTTTTTGATTATCGCCTGTTTTTTCTTTGTTTCCATCATACATGCATAGATGTTACCAAGCTAAGCAAGGGCATGTCCTTGGTAGTTTGGTCTCTATTTGCCCCCCGCTGAAAAGCGGAGATAGAGAAATATTATTGGTTGAGTATAGCAAAAGACTCTATTTTTGTCAATCTCCCAAGAGTCCCTTAGCCGAAGATACCTTGTGGCAATTTATTTAGACAACTGACTGAATACATAATTAGTAATTGCGTAGGCGCCGATGGTAATAATAAGACCCCAGATTGCGGAACTCAATGTCTCTTTGGCTTTGGATACAAGTTCCTCATTTCCGCGAGCGGTCATCCAGCGGATGCCGGCCATTGTTATTAACCCAAAAAAAACAAACCCAATCAAGCCAAGTACTGCGCTTATTGAAGCCTCAACTATTGAATAGACACTACTACCCGCGCCGGTGTCATACTGCGCTTTATTTGCTGCCGGATTTAAACCGTAGCTAACTGCCAAAACCGGCTTAACGGAAATTAATAAAAATGATAGTACTCCCAATAATAAAATTTTTCTTTTCATACCTTGCTTTTTCGGTAAAAATTAAGTAACATAGGTGTGTTTTTCAAAATGACCTTGTAGTTCAATGGATAGAACAGCAGCCTTCTAAGCTGCGGATCTAGGTTCGATTCCTAGCAGGGTCACAATAAAATGCGTCTTTAAGACGCTTTTATTATAGCAAAGATTGTATTTGTTGTCATTCAGTGAATCGCAGTAAAAAAATACCCTGATATAAATCAGGGTATTTTAAATTTTCAATATTACTGCGCGGAAGCTGGTGTGCCAATATTAACCGGTGCCACCTCAATAATCTTATTGGAAGTCGGATTATACATATAAGCTTTTCTCGCACTTGTATAAATAAGCACCTTATCTCCGACACTCGCGTTATTAAAAAATGGTTGCTCTTTTTTTAATTTTTCCGGATCAGTAACGGTGGCTACGGTTGGAGTTTCACCGGACGGCAAAACAATAAGCTTCGAAACCTTATCGATAAGTTGTTGAGTCGATTCTTGAGCCGCCCTTTGAGGATCCTGCTTTAAAGTTGCCGTCTGACGATAAAAATAGACTGTCGTTGCACCTAAAATCAGCACTAAAACAACAAGGGTCAGAAGAAAGATTTTATTTTTGCCCTGCTCCATATTTTTCTATTTAATAAATGAGAGGTAGAGCCATTATATCACACTTTTTTAATGCTTCAAACTCCGGAAAAATGATTTTGTTGAAGTATGATATGCAATTTTAATTTGCAGAAATCCGTTTTAAAGCTAAAAACTCGCTTACAAAAATAAAAATCAGAACTGGGGTGGCCTACGGGAATCGAACCCGTACTGCGAGATCCACAATCTCGCGTGCTAACCGCTACACCAAGACCACCCCACTTCTGACTTTTTAGTTACGCCATTATAAACTACTTTTTACAATTAATCAAGCCTTTGCTCCGAAATTGACCGATAAAGGTAATTTACTATCTCTTCATTACCGGACCGGAATTTTATCTTTTCATTTGCCATCAATATTTTTTTGCCATCTTCACCATCAATTACATCTTTTACCTTTTTTATAATTAATTCTGAATCCGTAAAATACCAACCCAGACCATTTTTTACCACAAATTCCATTGTACCTTTTTCTTGCCCAAAAATAAAATGCGTAATAAGCAAAGGTTTCTGTAATAATAACGACTCATAAATAACCCCCGCGCCGGCCTTTGTAATAACCAAATCTGCTGCTCCCATCAACTCTGAAAGATTATCTACCCATCCCATTATCTTTGCTTCACTGTTATATTTTTGTTTTATACTGTGAAAGTTCTTCGCTTGACGCTTGTTAGTTCCACATACCGCAACCACTTCAGCGTTAATTTTATTTTTCAAAATCAGTTCGAATATTTTTTCTCCTTTTGGCAAACCATTTGCCCCACCAATCATCAAAATTATTTTTTTTCTTTCATTAATTTGATATTTATTTTTTACTTTCGCAACTTCCTCTGCCAATAAAATTTTTGTCGGGTGATTTACAATTTGATGAAATACAACTACCTTCTCCGGACTTACACCATTTGCCAATGCGATTTGTTTGGCAGCATCTGAATAAACAATATAGTGAAGGTTTTTATTATAAAACCAGATCGGCGAAACACTAAACGGATCAGTCACGATAATATATATCGGAATATCCATTTTTAAATCTTTTAAGGCGGAGCTAATCGGTGAAACTAAAAAGTGCGTAGAAACAACCCCGCTCGGTTTATCAACCACCAGCCTGGCTTTAATTAAGGATTTTAAAAATAAATTAGTTAAAAAATTTTCTAATTTTACTACTAACCTGCTGTTGTTTATAGTATAAATTACAGCATAAATCCAGGTTAAATTTTGTACCAGGAGAACATAACCGTTTTCAATAATTAACCGAAAAAAAACTGAGGCCTGGTCGGCCATGTCAATTAATTTAGTCTCAGTTCCCGGATAAAGCCTTTTTAAATCCGATGCTAAGGCCTCCGCTGGAGCCTTATGTCCCCCTCCGGATTTGGCATAATATAGCCAAATTTTCATACTATTTATTAAGTGCCCTGTTCACAACATCATCAAGTGTTTGTCCGCCGCTGCCGGCATTGGTACCTAAATTTCTGCCGAGCGCCAAATTGGTTATCAAAATAGTTATTCCGTAAGCACTAATAATAATTAACAGACCAATAGTAGAATTTGCAATAGTTTTTTTTGATGAAGCAATTTGCTCGTCATTTCCCTGCGCCGTCATCCATTTGAAACCCGCAAACGCAATTAGCACAAATAAAACGGTACCGACCAGAGATAAAAGCAATCTAATCATTTGTGAGGCGATTAGTCTTGGGTCTTTTGGTTCACTAAATCCAGCTCCAGTAGTTCCACCGGCGTGTCCAAGCTGATTAAAAGATTCTGTGAGCCATCCTTGAGCGCTGGCTTTTGGTACCAATAGGAACAATGCTAACCATAGAACGGTTGTTATTAGAATTGTTTTCTTAAAATTCATATGATTTTAAAATGATGTCGCTTGAGCAGTGTAAATCATGACAAAAGCAGTGATGCTATAAGCTGCGACGACTACAACCATACCAATTGTAGCGGTAGTAATAATATTTTTGGCTTTAGCTACTTGTTCTTCATTGCCCTGCGCAGTCATCCAAAGAAAACCAGAATAAACCATTAGAGCAAAGAAGATTGTACCAACAAATGTTAAAACTATTTTAATTATCCGTCCGATTGTTTCAGAAAGGGTATATTGAGTTGTGTTTATACTAAAACCAGCATATCTCGCAATATTTTGCGCCGTTCCATTGTATCCTACCCCGATGTCTGGCGCGGCGAAAACCGGCACAATAAAAAATAATGAAATCATTAATGACAGAAAAAGGAAAAATTTATTTTTCATATTACATTAATTCTATGGAGCTGTCATACAACAAATCAAACTACTTGGGCAATCTGTTCCGGGCGCTTCAATTTCGAAATTCAGAGTACAGGAAGATTTACATGTTCCACCATATTGACCTGTACAAGAAACGGATGTGTCACCGGTTGAACTGCTAATTCTTCCAGTTACAAAAGCGGTTATTGCATAGGCCGCCATAACAACAACTAAACCAATTACGGCCTGTTGTATCATGCTTTTTGCATGGGATACTTTTTCTTCATTACCCTGCGCAGTCATCCAGGTAATTCCCGCCCAGACCGTTAACACCAAAAAAATTGTTCCAACTAACGATAACAGTCCGCTTATTACTGTTCCGACCGACATACTAAGATCGCCAGACAGTCCAACTTTACTTCCTTCGCCAACGGCAGATTTTAAATTATTTAATCCGTTTGTTAAAGGCGCGGCCTCAACAAAATTTTGAACTAGAAACAAACTACCGAGAGCCGCAATTATTAAAACTTTTTTCATATAAAAATTATTGACAAACACAAGTTGCAG
>Ga0172379_10009902_pt1 | contig 11664 bp, 11 predicted proteins | sample GrowelOW334metaG_FD_119756 | JGI IMG/M metagenome (GOLD analysis project Ga0172379, IMG submission 119756) | Groundwater microbial communities from an aquifer near a municipal landfill in Southern Ontario, Canada - Groundwater well OW334 metaG | ecosystem: Environmental > Aquatic > Deep... | reverse complement strand
TAACAAAAATTATAATTAAAATAAATTAAAAATTAAAAATGAATAAACAAAAAGGTTTTACAATCATTGAATTAATCGTGGTTATTGCAATCATTGCAGTTTTAGCAGCAATAGTATTAGTTAACGTTACTCAATATATAAATAAAGGCAAAGATGCTGCAATTAAAGGTAATTTGGCCACTCTTGTAACAAACGGAGCAGTATGGGTTGATGATACTACCCACACAGGATATTTAAACTTTAGCGCAAACGCTGTAACAGGTTGTGGCTCTGGAGGCCCTATTGCTACAGCCGTTACAAATGCTGGTGGTACTTTAGTATGCGCTGAAACCGCTGTTACTGGTGCTGCATGGTGCGGATGCTCTCAATTAAAAACAGATGTGACGAAAGGTTTTTGTGTTGACAGCACGGGAGCAAAGAAAGAAGGAACAATGACCTGTTCTACTGTTTGTACAGCAGCAAGCCCAGATTGCTAAAGATTGATTTTAAAAACAGCCCTTCGATAAGCTTGGGGCTGTTTTTTTATACAGGAAATGGTAAAATTCAATAATGTTTATTAACTATTTAATTTATTTTTTTGTTTTTATTTTCGGGCTTTGCATTGGGAGCTTTTTAAATTGTGTAATTTACCGCTTGGAAAAGCAAAAAAGCCTTAAAGGGCGTTCTTTCTGCCCTAACTGCAAACACACCTTGTCTTTTAAGGATTTGTTTCCTGTTTTCAGTTTTTTATTTTTAGGCGGAAAATGTCGGTATTGCAGGAAAAAGATATCTGCACAATACCCACTTGTAGAAATATCAACAGGAATTTTATTCGTTTTAATTTTTTGGAAATTAGGATTTGGTTGGTCATTGAGATTTGGATTTTGGGATTTTATAAAACTCGGTTTTTGGTTTTATATTGCTTCGGCATTGATTGTTATTTTTATTTATGACTTAAAGCATTATATAATCCCAGACAAAGTTTTGTTCCCAGCAATTTTAATAACCTTAATTTTCAATTTTCAATTTTTAATTTTCAATGAATTTTCAATTTTCATTTCCTCAATTATCGCGGTTGTTGTCGCTTCCGGATTTTTTTTCATAATTTGGCTTGTTTCTGGTGGAAGGGCTATGGGTTTTGGAGATGTAAAACTGGCCATTTTAATGGGATTATTGCTGGTCTGGCCAAATGTTTTAACAGCTTTGTTCTTAGCATTCTTTTTTGGTGCTATAATAGGAATAATACTGATGGTTGTTGAAAAAAAGAGCTTAAAAAGTGAAATTCCCTTTGGGCCATTTTTAATTGCAGGCACATTTTTAGCAATGTTTTATGGAAATCAAATAATTCAATGGTACTCAAACCTATTTTTAATTTAGAAAAAGGCATAACACTGATTGAAATTGTTGTTGTAATTTTTATTACAATTTTGTTTTCTATGATGGTGATTTCCGACTTTCCAAAAATCCAAAAACAGCATGCGCTTTCTGCAGTCACTTACAAACTGGCGCAAGATTTGAGACGAGTTGAAGATATGGGCTTATCTGGGGTAATTATGAAAGATAAAAATGAAGAACCAATTAAAGCACAAGGTTACGGCCTTTACATTACTTCGTCTTCATCACTATATTTTATATATGCAGATGTGGATGGTAATAAGAAATATAGTCCTGGTCAATATTGTGATTTTTCAGGAAGGAATCCAAATGATGATTGTATTATAGAAGCAACTGATGTGAGTAAGCAAAGTTCAAGCATATCAATAACAGGATTCATTCCCTCTGCAAGCCAAGTTAGTATAAATTTTAATCCGCCAGGTCCAACCACAACCATAACAACCGATGGCATGTCTAGGCCATCAATTGAAATTAACATAGGAAATGGCTCAACAACAAGGAAAATACAAGTAAACAACTCTGGATTAATAAATGTGCAGTAATTTTGGTAATATGAATTTTGTTTCTAAAAAAGAAAAAGGGCCTGCCCTGAGCGAAGTCGAAGGGTTTACGATGATAGAAATAGTCATTTCTATTTTTATTTTGTCATTTACTGTTGTTGGAATTTTTAATGCTTTTTCCATAATGACCATTTTAACTTCGGACTCAGCAGACCGGCTTACAGCAACATATTTGGCTCAAGAAGGAATGGAAATTGTCAGAAATATCAGAGATACCAATTGGCTGAAAATGGATTTTTATTGTGAATCTAATCCAGATTGTGCTACGAATAACGATTTTTCATGGGTTGATTATCTTACTGCTGGAAGCCCAAACTATTCTCTTAACTGTACAAACGGATGCGAGGCAGATTACACTTCACCTAGTTTGCTTAGTCAAAATGGTAGATATTTATGTATAAATTCAAATGGATTTTATTATTATAATGATGCTTGTCCAGATACCTCTCAAACAAAATTTATGAGAAAAATTATAATTGCGCCGATTGCAGATATTGATGGAAATTCAGATCACATTATAAAAGTTACTGTGCAAGTTTCCTGGAACAAAAAAGCAACTATTCTTAGCGGTAGTCTTCAAGCATTTGAAAATGGTTGCGACTCGCATAACTGTATTTCAACAGTGGAAACACTATATGATTGGTATAATTACGTTAATCATTAAATGACAAAATTTAAATTCAAAAAACAAGAAGGATTCACGTTAATAGAGCTTATTGTTGTTATGGCTGTGTTTTTCTTTATTGTGGGAGCTGTAATTGGAATTTTTATTTCCATTATTCAAAATCAGAAAAAAGTTTTAGCAGAACAACAGCTTTTAAACCAAATTAGCTATGTCAAAGAACATGTGTCTAAAGCTTTAAGAATGGCAAGTGTTGCACCTAGCGGTTCAACTTGCATCAGCCAAGGATACATTTATTCGCTTACACATTATGATATTGGTTCAGGAACGTATAAAGGTATAAAGTTTATAAACGGTTCAGAGAATGATATCTGTCAAGAATTTTTTTGGGATAGTGCTGATAGTATTTTAAAAGAAACAAAAAATGGAGCTCCTGTGCCCTTAACTTCATCTACCTTGCAAATAAACTCTGTAAGGTTTGCTATTAATGGTTCTGCAACAGGTTGCGGAGGGTCAACTCCATGTGGAGCTTCAAATGCAGATTTTGTGCAACCAAGAGTGACAATACTTTTAAATGTTAAAGTTCCAGGCGACAGCAAAAATCCCACAAGGACAATCCAGACAACTGTTTCACAAAGAAACCTTAATATAAAATATTAAATGAAGATAGAAAAAGAGAAAGGCGTTTCATTAATTATTACATTCTTCATTATGATGATTGTTTTGATTATAGTTTTATCTATAAGCGTGCTTTTGTATAGCGGAATAAAAGTTATACGGAATATGGGAAATTCTGTGATAAGCTATTATGCTGCAGAAAGCGGAGTCGAAAAAGTTTTGTATTACGACAGGCAAGTTGTGCTAGAAGACGCAGAGAGAGGGTTATGCGCAATGCTTGACAATTGTACAACCGGAACCGGAACGGAAAAAAGTATTTACTGTACAGTTACATCACCTAATGCCGGTACTGATTGTGTTTCTACTAGTTGTAATAATTGCAGTTTTACTTTTACAACTGTTTTGGACGATAAAAGTTATAAAACTACAGCAAGCGTAGTAAGTGGTAGCTACCATTTAGATATTAAATCAACTGGTATTTTTAGTGGTACTTCAAGGCAAATTGACACCCAGCAAGAATCAGAGTAATAAAAATGGATAAAAAAGAAATTGGACAAAGAATTGAAAAATTAAAGAAAACGATAAATCATCATCGTTATCTTTACCATGTTTTGGACAAACAAGAAATTTCTGATTCTGCTTTGGACTCTTTAAAAAAAGAGCTTTTTGATTTGGAAACAAGATATCCAGAGTTTATAACTAAAGATTCGCCCACGCAAAGAGTTGGAGGCACACCATTAAAAGCTTTCAAAAAAATAAAGCATAGTCAAAGGATGCTTTCTTTTAATGACAGTTTTTCAAAAGAAGACATGGAAGATTGGCAAGCAAGATTTTTAAAATTAGTTCCGGAAAAGGATAAAAGCAAAATAAATTATTATTGCGAACTAAAAATTGACGGCTTAGCAATTGAACTAATTTACAAAAATGGTTTTTTACAGACTGGTTCCACAAGAGGGGATGGAAATGTGGGAGAAGATATAACTCAGAATTTAAAAACAGTTGAAGCAATTCCCTTGCAGATAGATGAGAAAAAAGAAGTTATTGTGCGTGGCGAGGTTTTTATTACAAAAAAGGAATTTTCTAGAATAAATAAAGAGCAGAAAGAAAAAGGACTGCAGATTTACGCAAACCCAAGAAACATTGCAGCAGGTTCAGTAAGGCAATTAGACCCAAAAATTACGGCCGGAAGAAAATTAGATTCTTTTGCTTATGAATTATTAACCGATTTTAAGCAAACCACTCATGAAGAAAAACATAAAATTTTAAAAGATTTAGGATTTAAAACCAACAAGCACAACAAATACTGCAAAAATTTGGAAGAAGTTTTAAAATTTAGGGAACACTGGATAAAAGAAAGGGAAAAGTTGGATTATGAAATTGACGGAGTGGTTGTGATAATAAATAATAACGAAATTTTTGAAAAATTGGGTTTTGTTGGGAAAGCGCCAAGAGGAGCAATTGCTTACAAATTTCCGCAAGCGCAATCCACAACAAAAGTTTTAGATATTAAAGTTCAGGTTGGCAGAACAGGAGCCATGACGCCTGTTGCAATTTTAGAGCCTGTGCAAGTTACTGGAATTACAATTACTCGCGCCACTTTGCATAATGAGGACGAAATTAAAAGATTGGGCTTAAAGATTGGAGACACTGTGATAGTTGGCAGGGCAGGAGACGTAATTCCAGAAATTGTTAATGTTTTACCAGAATTGCGTACAGGGCACGAGAAAAATTTTAAAATGCCAGAAAAATGTCCAAGTTGCGGAACCAAGCTGATGAAAACAGAAGGAGAAGTTCTTTTAAGATGCCCGAACAAGAATTGTTTTGCTCAAAAGAGAAGGAATTTTTATCATTTTGTTTCACGTACTGCTTTTAACATAGATGGATTGGGCCCAAAAATTATTGATAGGTTGCTGGATGAAGGGCTGGTGCAGACTCCGGCTGATTTGTTTGATTTGAAGGAAGGTGATGTTAAAAATTTGGAAAGATTTGCAGAAAAATCAGCGGAAAACTTGATAAAATCAATCCAAGAAAAAAAAGAAATAGATTTAGCCAGGTTCATTTATGCCCTGGGAATTAGAAATGTTGGTGAAGAAACGGCAATTGATTTAGCAAAACATTTTGGAAGTATTAAAAAAATAAGAGAGGCTGAACTGGAAGAATTTGATAAGATTTCAGATATTGGGCCAGTTGTTTCAAAATCAATTTATGAATGGTTGCATGAAAAACCCTTCGACACGACTCAGGGCGGGGATAATTTAAAGTTTTTAGACAAGCTTGAAAAGCAGGTAAAAATACTAAACCCTAAACCCTATACTCAAAACCCTAAATTTACCGGTAAAATATTTGTGCTTACAGGAGGACTTGAAACAATGACGCGCGATGAAGCTAGAGCTAAAATTAGAGAATTTGGAGGAGATATTTCAGAATCCGTGTCTTCTAAAACAAGTTATGTTATAGTTGGGAATGACCCAGGCTCTAAAGCAGAAAAGGCAAAAAGTCTTGGAGTAAAAATTTTAAATGAACAAGATTTTTTAAAACTTATTAGTTAATTTCGCTCGGCAATCAAATTTTTCTCCGAGGCTCGTCACTCCGTGTACGAGGGTCTACGAAAAATTTATTGCCTCGCTAACATTATTGGGAGTCTTATCAAATCAATTTAGGAAATTGGATTGGGGAATAATTATTCCAGCAGTGTTGCTGGTTTGTTTTGGCTTGGTTGCAATTTTCAGCACCTGCGTACCAAAAAACGATTTTTCTAATTTTGAGAAGCAGATTGTTTTTTTTGCAGTGGGATTTTTGCTGATGGTGGCGATAAGTTTTTTAGATTACAGAATTTTACGAAATAATTCTTATTTGATTTTAATTTTATATGGAGTGTGCTTGCTTTTGCTTGCCGGGCTTCATTTTTTTGCCCCTGTGATAAAGGGAACTAGGGGATGGTACAAAATTGGGGATCTGTCTTTAGATCCCATAGAGCCCACAAAAATAGTCATGGTTGTCTTGCTGGCTAAATATTTTTCAATGAGGCATGTTGAAATGTACAAATTCAGACATATCATTTTTTCTGGAATCTATGTTTTGCTTCCTGCCCTTTTAATTTTTATAAAACCAGATATGGGGGGAACAATGGTTTTACTCTTAATTTGGTTGGGACTTTTACTGGTTTCTGGTATTAAAGTCAAGCATTTTTTAATTTTGTCCATGTGCTTTGCTTTAGTGGCGGGATTTTCTTGGCAATTTTTGCTGAAAGATTATCAAAAGCAACGCATTACATCTTTTTTGTTTCCTTATGATTATTTGGGAGCATCTTGGTCGCAAAACCAGACAAAAATTTCTATTGGGTCTGGACAAATTTTTGGGCAAGGGTTGGCAAAGGGGAGCCAGGTTCAATATGGATTTTTGCCAGAACCCCACACAGATTTTGTTTTTTCGGTTATTGCTGAAGAATGGGGGTTGATTGGAGTTTTGGCTTTGTTTGTAACTTACGGATTTTTGGTCTGGCGCGTTCTGCGGATTGCCATTGAGTCCCAATCCAATTTTCCACGTTTATTCGCTTCCGGTTTTGCGATTATTTTAACTGCGCAATTTTTTGTAAATATAGGAATGAACCTTTCTTTTTTGCCGGTTGTTGGAATTTTTCTGCCGTTTGTTAGTTATGGCGGTTCAGGTTTAATTGGTAATTTTATAGCCCTGGGCATTTTACAAGGCATAAAAATCCGCCGGTAAATCTTAAAGACTTGACAGTTTGGTTGAAAAGGAATAAGATGTAATTACATTCGGTTTATCTGATCAATAGACCATAAATAAGAAGTGGACACTTTACTCTAAGGACAATCAAATACCTTTGTTTCGGTTATTTTTTAATACCGAAATTTTTGTTTTGTAAATTAAAAATATTTTTAACATATAGAGTCGAACTCTCTCTATAACAAATTTTCGCATGGTAGAAATCATAAGCAAAGTAAAGAACTTTTCAAAATCTAAACTCTCGTTTTCAACTCCCCATCTTTTGGAAATGCAAAAGGACACTTGGGAGGATTTCTGGAAAGTTAGAGTAAAAGAACTTTTAGAAGAAATTTCTCCAATACGTGATTACACCGGAAAAGAATTTGAGCTTTATTTTGGCGACTACAAACTTTCAAAGCCAAATTACAAAAACGGATTGGAAGCCAAAAAAAATAATGATTCTCTTGAAGCTTCGTTAAGGGCGAAAATTAAATTAGTAAACTTAAAGACAAAAGAGGTTAAAGAACAGGAAGTATATCTTGCTGATTTTCCTGTTATGACAGAAAGGGGAACTTTTGTTGTGAATGGAGTTGAAAGAGTGGTGGTTTCTCAGCTTATCAGGTCTCCTGGAGCATTTTTTACAAACAGGACATGGAGAGGTAGAAACTATTTTGGTTCAAAAATTATTCCAAACCGAGGAGCATGGCTTGAATTTGAAACAGAAGAATCAGGATTTATTGGAGTAAAAATTAACAGAAAAAGAAAAGTTCCTGCAACAACTTTACTTATGGCTTTGGGCCTGGACAATATTGAAAAAGTTGAAAAAACTTTTGGAGATGTTGATACAGGAGACATAAGGTATATAAAAGAAACCTTAAAAAGAGACACTTGCAAAGACCAGAAGGAAGCACTGGTTGAAGTTTACAGAAGGTTGAGACCTGGAGATTTGGTTACGCCAGATACAGCTCAGGATTTAATTTTTAGCATGTTTTTTAATTTTGACAGGTATGATTTGTCAAAAGTGGGCAGATGGAAAACTTGGTTGAGACTGCCAAATTTGGCTCCAAAAAATTTGGATAAAGAAATTACAAAAGAAGATAGGATTTTAAAAATTGAAGATATAGTTGAAGTTGTTAAAGAAGTTATCAGATTGAATAATGACCCATTGGCAAAACCAGACCAAGTTGACCATTTGGGAAACAGAAGGGTTAGGACATTGTCTGAGCTTTTACAGAACAGATTAAGAGTGGGATTAATGAGAATGGAAAGGATTATCAAAGATAAAATGTCTACTTTGGAAGCTGGAACAGTTACTCCAATTCAGTTGATAAACCCAAGGCCATTAATTGCTGTTGTTAAAGAATTTTATTCTTCTTCAACATTCTCTCAATTTATGGACAATGAAAATCCATTGGCAGAATTGGAGCACAAGAGAAGATTAACAACAACAGGTCCTGGAGGATTAACCAGAGAAAGAGCAGGATTTGAAGTTAGAGACGTTCAGCCATCTCACTATGGAAGAATTTGTCCTATTGAAACCCCAGAAGGTCCTAACGTTGGACTGGTGGGACACTTAGCTTCTTTTGCCAGAGTAAATCCTTACGGTTTTATTGAGGCTCCATATTTTAAAGTAAAAAACGGAAAAGTAACAGATGAAGTGGAATATCTTTCAGCTCAGGAAGAAGAAAGGCACAATATAGCTCCAGCATCAGTTCCTTTGACTGACCAATTAAAAATTCTTCCAGAGGTTTTGCCAAACAAAGTTGAAGCCAGAGTTAAAGGCGAGCCTACAGAAGTTGAAATTTCCAGTCTTGATTATATTGATGTTTCTTCAAAACAATTTATTTCGGTTGCAACATCCTTAATTCCATTTTTAAACCACGATGACGCATCTCGCGCTCTTATGGGTTCTAACATGCAACGTCAGGCAGTACCTTTGATAAAACCCGAAGCGCCATTAGTTGGAACAGGAACAGAAAGGAATGTTGCCAGAGATTCAGGACAGGTTATACTTGCCAAAGCAAATGGAGTTGTCAAAGAAGTTGATGCTCAGCGTATTTTGATGGCTTATGAGATTTCTGGAAAGAAAGTTGAAGAAGAATATGAATTGCAGACTTTTGTTAGGACAAACCAATATTCATGCTTTCACCAAAAGCCGATTGTTGTTAAAGGTGAAAAAGTTAAAAAGGGAGATGTGCTGGCGGACGGAGCTGCAATTTCTCAAGGCAGATTGGCTTTGGGCAGAAACGTTTTGGTTTGCTTTTTGCCTTTGAGAGGAGGAGGATTTGAAGACTCAATTACTATTTCAGAAAGGCTGGGAAAAGAAGATGAATTTACATCAATTCACATTGAAGATTTTACTTGCGATGTAAGAGAAACAAAACTTGGGCCTGAAGTTACAACATCTGACATCCCAAATGTTGGAGAAGAAAAATTAAAAGATTTGGACGAGGAAGGAATTGTAAGAGTGGGAGCTGAAGTGGGTCCTAACGACATTTTAGTTGGAAAAATTTCGCCAAAAGGAGAAGCAGAATTAACTCCTGAGGAAAGATTGCTTAGGGCAATTTTTGGAGAAAAAGCAAAAGATGTCAAAGACTCTTCTTTGAGAATGGAACACGGAAAGAAAGGAAAAGTTATAAACGTAAAAATATTCTCAAGAGAATTGGGACATAAATTAGAGCCTGGAGTTATAAAAAGAATCAGAGTTGAAATTGCTGAAACTAGAAAAACAAAAGTTGGAGACAAACTGGTGGGACGCCACGGAAACAAAGGAGTTGTTTCAAGAATTTTACCTGAAGCAGAAATGCCATTTTTGGCCGATGGAACTCCAATTGATTTGGTAATTTCTCCATTATCTGTTCCTTCTCGTATGAATCTGGGACAGATTTTGGAAACTCACTTGGGATGGGCGGCGCACAAATTAAATTATATTGCAATTTCTCCTGCATTGTTGGGAGCTGACCAAGCAGATGTTAAAAAAGAATTGAAATTGGCAGGGCTTCCAGAATCAGGACAAGTTACAGTTTACGATGGAAAAACAGGATTACCATTCCCAACGCCAATTACAGTGGGATATATGTATGTGATGAAATTGATTCACATGGTTGACGACAAAGTGCACGCAAGATCAATTGGGCCTTACTCTTTAATTACTCAGCAACCATTGGGAGGAAAAGCCCAGTTTGGAGGCCAGAGATTTGGAGAGATGGAAGTTTGGGCTTTGGAAGGATATGGAGTGGCCCACATTTTGCAGGAAATGCTGACAATAAAATCTGATGACGTTCAGGGAAGATCTGCAGCTTACGAATCCATTTTGAAAGGCGAGCCGATTAGAAATCCCAACATTCCGGCATCATTTAACTTGCTTGTGGCAGAATTAAAATCGCTTGGAATGTCTGTTGAAGTTAGAGAAAGACCTCGTTTAGAAAGAGATGACAGGGAAGAAAGAAGAGATAATCGTTCCGACAAGAAATAGCAACAAAAAATCCATCCTGAGCGAAGTCGAAGGACAGATTCTTTGGTGCGGAGGTCGGTGGAGTCGAACCACATTCTAAACAAATAGAACCTTTCGGGTATCAATCGAAGACCAGATCCGTCTGGTTTCAACCTCCCATACCTCCGCAATTCCAATTGTATCATATAAATAGAGAAATAAAAAAACAACACTTCCGTTTCCGAAAATGTTGTTTCTGGTTCCATTCTTATAGAATGTGACTTCGCTTGATACCCAATTTAAGTATAGCAAATCAAAGAGTATTGTCAAGAGTTTGTAAATATTATTAATTTATCTAAAATTATGCAAAAACAAAAAGGAATCTCAACTATAATAGGGATAATAATTATTGCTGCTGTGGCAGTTATTTTGTTCGGCGGAGTTTTTGCCTATCAATATTTTTCAACACAACAAACAAGACCAACTGCTTGCACTAAAGAGGCAAAAGTTTGTCCCGATGGTTCAAGCGTATACAGAACTGAACCCAACTGCGAATTTACGCAATGTCCGGCTACTGTATCAGGACAACTGCCTATCAATATAAAACCAAATCAAATAATTTCTTTACCTTTTACCCTTACTGGTAAGGCTTCTAATCAATTTGAAGGGCAGTGGGGCAATGTCAAAATGTATGATTCTCTGAATAATTTATTAACAACAAAGATTATTTCAACACCTTGTGATTATGGAAAATCTTGTGATTTTTCTTTAATATTAAACGGCACGCCAAAGACAAATACTGGTTATTTAATTTTTAGCCAAGATAACCCATCTGGCTTGGCACAATATGAAAATAGTTACAGAATAAATATTGGTTTTAATGACCAAACCGCTGGCTGGAAAACATATACAAACACTCAATATGGGTTTGAAATTAAATTTCCAATAAATGAAATAATTTCTCCAAATGACATTCTGGATAATGTAATAGAACAAAATTTTTATTATGATCCATCATATAAAGAAATTGTTAGTGGAGCATTGAAAGCTGGTTGTCTGCTTAGAATTTATCCAAATATTGACGATAAATTTCTATCTGTAATAAAAAATACCGATATAAAACAGCTTTCTATTTTAGAACATAATAGTAGAAAATATTTTATTGGTTATAACGCACCATCTTCAGCGATAAGGGTAAACGACTGCATATTAGCTTTTAATAAAATAATTCCCACTTTTAGATTTACGAAGTAAAAAATATTAAAAAATAAAATTATGCAAAAACACTCCGAAAAATCTCAGCGCAGGCAAAAAGGAATCTCAACTATAAT
>Ga0172379_10009901_pt1 | contig 11664 bp, 9 predicted proteins | sample GrowelOW334metaG_FD_119756 | JGI IMG/M metagenome (GOLD analysis project Ga0172379, IMG submission 119756) | Groundwater microbial communities from an aquifer near a municipal landfill in Southern Ontario, Canada - Groundwater well OW334 metaG | ecosystem: Environmental > Aquatic > Deep... | reverse complement strand
TGTCCGAAGTGAAGTTGACCCAATTGTCTCACGGTGGCGGCTGCGGCTGCAAAATTGCACCGGCACTCTTACAAAAAATTTTAGGCGATATCAAAGACAAGTTGCCCTATCCCGATCTTCTGGTCGGTACGGAAACCTGTGATGATGCGGCGGTGTACCGTTTAAACGACAGTCAGGCGATTATCGCAACCACCGATTTTTTCATGCCCATCGTCGATGATCCCTATGATTTTGGCCGTATCGCTGCGACGAATGCACTGTCCGATGTGTATGCGATGGGCGGCACGCCCATCATGGCGCTGGCGATTGTCGGCATGCCGATCAATAAACTCTCTGTCGAGGCAATCCGTGCGATTTTGCAGGGCGGTGAGTCGGTTTGTCGCGCCGCCGGCATTCCACTGGCAGGCGGACATTCGATCGACTCCCCCGAACCGATCTACGGGTTGGTGGCGATCGGGGTGGTGCATCCTGACCGGTTGAAGAAAAACAGCGCGGCCCGTGCGGGGGATGTGCTGATTTTAGGCAAAGGGCTGGGCGTGGGGATTATGGCCGCTGCGCTGAAAAAGGGCGCGTTGTCAGCTGAGGGCTATCAACAATTGATCAGCAATACCACGAAGCTCAACACGGTTGGGCCTGCGCTCTCGGCGATTGATAGTGTGCATGCGCTGACCGACGTGACCGGATTCGATCTGCTCGGACATTTGCTGGAAATGTGCCGGGGCGCGGGGCTGACGGGAGAGGTAAGCTTTAATCAGGTGCCGATATTGCCCGCTGCGCTGGAATTGGCGCAGGCAGGTTATGGTCCCGGTGCGATTGAGCGCAATATGGAAAGCTACGGGTGCGATGTGCAGTTTGCAGAGGGGATATCGTCCTGGCAGCAGCGCGTGCTGGCCGATGCGCAAACCAGCGGCGGCTTGCTGGTGTCCGTCGCACCCGATGCGGTTCAAGAAGTCTTGGCGTGCTTTCATCAGGCAGGGTTCGAGCAGGCTGCGGTGATCGGTGTGATGAAAGCCGGGAGTGCGAAAGTCGTCGTCAGTTAAGGCTTGCTTTGTTCAGGATCGCCAAACCAGAAAGATGGCAAAAGCGATCCAGAACGGCAGGCTGTAGACAAGAATTTTGCCGAACAGCATGTCGCTGATATGAAAAAAATGCACCAGATACGGCACGTATTGCAAGCTGCTGGCCGAGACGCTCAGCAGAATGAGCGCCCCGGTAATCTGGGCAATTTGTGTTTTTTTCTCGATCGCTAGCCGGATGCGCGATTCAGCCCAGTCGTATAAACTTTCCGCCCATTCGTCCGGTCTGAATTTCATGGTTTATATCTGTACTTAGGTTTTAAATAATCAGACCTTAGAGGCCGAGCGAGGCTAACAGGTCATCCACTTCATCCTGTCCTTTGACGCTGTCTTTGATTTGATTGCCCGGTCCTGCGGTCAATCCTTCGGTGCTGATCAGAGAGTCCTGGGTATTGGGCGCATATTCTTTGAGAATTTCGAGCAGTATGCTTTCAACTTCAACCGCCGCGTTGACGATTTTGTTGACCATTTGCCCCGCGACATCGCGAAATTCCTGCGCCTCCATGATCTGCAGCAGATTGTGACGCATGGTTTCCTCGCTCATGGCGATTTCACCCAGCTTAGAGATGGTTTCCATGATGAGTTCTTGCTGTTCGGTAAACACCGCATCCGCCAGACGGATAGACAAGTCGCTGCAGATTGCGCGATTCCGGGCGGTCATCGGCAGCGAAGTTTCGACAGCGCTAATGGTCAGTTCCGAGGCATCGTGCATGGATTTGTCGATAAAGGACAGGCGGTCGCGCGCGTCCGGCATGGTTGAGGCTGACTTCTCGAGTTGTCGGGTGTGTCCGAGCTCTTTGAGTATGCTGTGCAGCCTTGCGGTTGCGTGACCAATCTTTTCAACTCTGACATCCGTTATAGGCGTGCGTTTTTTGCTCATGGTGTCTGACTCACTGTTCGTTCGTTGAATGATCGTGAAAGGGGCAAGCCTTCACGACCGGTAATCGCTGTATTTCATGGCGCTGCCGTAAACCTGATCTGCCGGATACTTTAATGCATTTTTATCGATCTTGCGCATGGCCGCAGCAAATAAATCTACCCCGAGTTTGTCAGAGAGGCGCACCAGATACAGCAGTACATCGGCCAGCTCATCGGCAACCTCCGCCATTTTTTCGGTTGTGAGCTGCTCCGATTGCGCAGCGGTGAGCCACTGAAAGTGCTCCATCAGTTCAGCCACTTCGACCATCAGTGCCATAGACAGATTTTTTGGCGTATGAAATTGGTCCCAGTCGCGCACCTGAGCAAACTCGCGCAGTTTCTCGCGCAATACCTGCAAATCAGATGGAGCGTTCATCGGTCAATTGAGCGTGTGCTGATCGGTGTCCATTTTTAACAGAAAGGCGTCGACGTCCAGCGCGACGAGGCAATGCGGCAGCGTGACCGGTTCGGCATCAGCGATGTGCATTCTCAGTTGAGGGCATGGCATTTCATCTGCCGGCCGTAAGGATAAATCGCTGCGTTCGATTTCATAACTGCTCATGTTCATGGTAACGATGCTCATGTCACACCTCCGTCTGTTACGTTAAGGGCGCGTGCTCCCTGTTATACATGTTATCGGTGCAATGAAACAAAAGCTGAGTGCTAACCGCGCGTATTTGATTGGCTGCCGAACTGGGAGAGTTCAACGAACGGGGCCGGCATCCAGTTATCCTTGCGGTGTTCAGCCACAACGTTAGTGAAGATGCCGCCGCGCACGTAAAATTTGGCGGTCAGGCGCATAAAGCGCGGTTGCGTGGCTTTGATCAGATCATCGAGGATGCGGTTGGTGACATCTTCGTGGAAGTGACCTTCCTCTCTGAACGACCACATGTAGAGCTTGAGACTTTTGAGTTCGACGCATTGCTGATCGGCAATGTAATCGAGTACCAGCGTCGCGAAATCGGGCTGGCCGGTCTTAGGGCACAGGCAGGTAAATTCGGGGATTTCCATATGGATGTGGTAATCGCGCGACGGGTTCGGATTCGGGAAGGTTTCCAGTGCTTTGGTGGGTTGGGTCGTCATTTGGTCGTGGGACTCGCTTCGGTTAAGATGGCGGTCATTATATCGTTGCGGCTGACAAATTGCGTCTTTCACAAATCAAGTTGGCTGGATTTAAATCCTTTGTCGATCCGACCACCATCGATCTGCCCGGTCAGATCGTAGGCGTGGTGGGGCCTAACGGCTGCGGAAAATCGAATGTGATCGACGCGCTGCGCTGGGTGCTGGGCGAGTCGCGCGCGTCCGCGCTGCGGGGAGAATCGATGCAGGACGTCATTTTTAACGGTTCAGCCCGTCGAAAACCCGTCGCGCGTGCCAGCGTCGAACTGATCTTCGATAATCAATCCGGCAAGGCGGGCGGGCAATGGGCCAGTTACGCCGAAATTTCCATCAAGCGCGTGTTGTTGCGTAACGGCGACTCGAGCTATTACATCAACAGCCAGAAGGTCAGACGGCGCGATATTACGGACATTTTTTTAGGTACCGGGCTGGGCGCGCGTGCCTATGCCATTATCGAGCAGGGCATGATCTCCCGCATCATCGAAGCAAAGCCGGAAGAATTGCGCATTTTTCTCGAAGAAGCGGCCGGGGTGTCAAAATATCGCGAGCGCCGCCGTGAAACAGCGCAGCGGTTAAATGACACACGAGATAATTTGTTGCGTGTCGATGACATCCTGCAAGAGATGGACAAGCAGTTGCTGCATCTGGCGCAGCAGGCCGCGGTGGCGGTGCAATATCGCGAACTGGAAACGCTGCGCGATACGGCGCAGCATTTGTTCTGGCTGTTGCGGCGTGAGGAGGCTGAGCTTGCTCGGGCAGGTTTCGCGGCACAGATCGAAAAATGTCGCACCGAACTTGAATTGAAAACAGCCGTCTTGCGCGAGAATGAAAGCGCGCTTGAGATGGCGCGCAGCAGTCATTACCTGTTATCGGACGAGTTGCAGGCGAAACAGGGCGATTTGTACGCGGCCAACTCGGACCTCGTCCGTCTTGAGCAGCAAATCAAGCACGCGGCGTTAGCCAGGCAGCGCTTGCAACAGCAAATCGATCAGACCGGCCAGCAAGTTAAACAACAGCTGCAACAGCGTGAAGTTGCGCAACATCAATTGCTGCATTGGCAGAGCCAGCAACGGGTCGCGGCGGCAAAATTAACTGAGGCCGAGCAGCAATTTTCCTGTGTCGATTTGTCTCAGGTAGAGCTGCAGGCGCACGAGGCTCGCGAGGCGTATCACCGGTTACAGCGCGAACAGGTTAAATTGCAGCAGCAACTATCGGGCGGAGAGCACGGCAACCTTGCGCGCAACATCGCTCAACTGGAGGCTCGCGAGGCTCGCTTAACGGGTGAGGCAGGCAGTTTGCCGCTGCCGGATCTCCCCGCGCTGCAACAATTCGAGCGTGAGCTGGCCGAATTGTCTTTGTTGCAGGCCGAACACGAAGCACGCCAGGCAAGCTTACAGACGCAATTGACCGCGTCCGACAGTCAGCGACAGCAGTTGCGCAGCACGTTGCAGCAAAGGCAGTTGCAGGCGGCGCAAACGCAAGCCCGGGTGCAGGCCTTGCAGTCTTTGCAGCAAGATAACGCGCCTGACTTGCAGGACTGGTTAGGTCGGCATGGGCTCGATGCATTGCCGCCTCTGTGGCAGGGGATACAGATTGAGCCGGGCTGGGAGACTGCGCTTGAGGCGGTGCTGGGTGAGCGTCTCAATGCGCTGCCCGCATTATCTGAACTCATATGCCAAATCGATACGCCGCCTAGCCGATTGGCTTTGTTTGAGCCGGGGTCGGATTCCCCTTTAGAGGCGGGGTCTTGGCCCCGCTTGCTCGATTGCGTACAAAGCAGCAATGCGCAGGCGTCTATCAATGAATGGCTGGCATCGGTTTATACGGTGGCGGATGTAGCACTGGGGGTCTCAATACGGGGGCAATTACCCTCGGGAGGACGCTTTGTCACCCCGGAGGGGCATCTGATCGACCGCCGCAGTGTGCTGTTTCACGCGCCTGATCCTCATTTGCACGGCATGCTGAGCCGGCAGCGCGAGATCGATATGCTGGAGCGCAGCGCTATGATCGACGATGAAATGGTTGCGCAATTAAAAGCGGCCTGCAGCGAAGCTGAACAACGCTATCGCGATCTCGAATGTCAGTTGCCCGTGTTGCGCCGTGCTATCCATGCTTCGGGTCAACGCCAGCATGCGTTGCAAATGCAGCGTCATACCGCTCAACAGGCCGAGGAACACCGTCGTGCACGCGGGGAACAGATATCCGTGGAATTGGCTGAAGTCGCAAAATTGCTCCTGATCGAGCATGCGCAGCAGCACGCGTTGCTGGAACAGATGGCGCAGTTACGCTACGAGGAGGGCTGTATCCGTGCGCAGGTGAGCGAAGCGCGGCAGGCGGCAGAAGACCGTCAGCGCGAGTTTTGCGAACAGCAGGAGCGCGTGCGGCAGCTATTGCTGGCTAAGCAGGAAGCGGATTTTTTACAGCGCACCTGTGCCGATAAAATTACCGATGCACAGGCCGCGATTGAGCTTGCCACGCAAGCTTTGCAGCAATCCGAACTGCTAATGTGTAAGCATCGTGCCGACTTGTCCAGCGGTGCGGATGAAATCTCCAATGAGGCATTGCAAGCTGCGCTGGCCACTCGCGAGACGGCTGAAAATACGCTCAGTGATCTGCGAAATCGTCTGGAGGCGGTCACGATGCAGATGCAGCGTCTGGATCAGGCGCGTCTGTCTTGTGAGCATGAGCTGACAGGAATAAGGGAAAGGTTGGCCGGACTCGCGCTCAAAGAGCAGGAAGCCCGTTTATATTTTGAGCAATGGGCCGCTCACTTACAAGGCGTGGATGAATCAGCCCTCTTGCCGCAACTGGCTAAAGCGCGTTCAGGTACGCTGCAGAACGAACTGGTTCGATTGAGTCGCGAGATTGCCGACTTAGGGGCTGTCAATCTTGCTGCGCTTGATGAGTTGCAGGCGGCCACCGAGCGACGCGGCTACCTGATGGCGCAATCAGAGGATTTGCAGCAGGCGATGGCAACGCTCGAAGACGCTATCAGGCATATTGACCGCGAATCGCGCGAATTGCTGATGGACACCTATCGTCAGGTTAATTTGCATCTGGCCGAGTTATTCCCGGTGTTGTTTGCCGGAGGGGAAGCCTCGTTAGTCTTGACCGGTGAGGAAATTTTGGACGGGGGCGTGCAGGTGATGGCGCAGCCGCCGGGGAAAAAGAACAGTACGATACATCTGATGTCAGGCGGGGAGAAAGCGCTCACGGCGATAGCGCTGATATTTTCGTTGTTTCAGCTCAATCCCGCGCCCTTTTGTCTGCTCGATGAAGTCGATGCGCCCTTGGATGATACGAATACCGAGCGTTTGTGCGCACTGGTGCGAAAAATGTCACAACACACGCAATTTATTTTCATTAGCCACAACAAGATCGCCATGGAAATGGCGGGGCAGCTGGTTGGCGTGACGATGCAGGAGAAGGGCGTCTCGAAAGTGGTGTCGGTGGACATCGAGGCGGCGATTCTTCTGGCTGACATGGCCGGATAGCCTGTTTGGCGTCGTATTTTCATACTGTTTGTGCAAATGCGATACAATGCGGGCATGAATATCCAACCGTTGACCTCACTTCTGACCTTATGCCTTGTTGCAGCAGCGCTGTTATTTAGCCTGTGGGTCGGTTGCGCGCAAAGTTTTTGCGCGCAGGATGTGATCGGCAGCGGTCATCTTGAGCTTACACTGGGCTCGGATATTCAAGTAGATGATGCCGATAATATCGCGGCGATCATCTCATCGCCTGCCCGCACCATTCAAGCGCCACACAGAGAAAATTATTCCAAATGGCTGGCGCAAGTTGTTTTGTTTAACTGTTTCTCTCCACCTGACCGCCCGCCTATCTTAGCCGCTTGATTTAAACATGACGTCACGGCGTGAGGTCAGATTTTGTTGTAACTTGCAAGATAATCAACGGATTCAAACATGAAATATATTTATGCTCACCTGATATCAGGTGTGTCGATGCTATTGATGCTAGCGCCGGTGAGTAGTGCGCCACTGACATTGCAACAAGCTTGGGTGTTAGCCGAACAGCACAGCCCTTCCCTTAAAGTGGCCCGCAATCAGGCGGAGGGGGCGCAGGCGGCACTCGAGACCGCAAGCGCTTACCCTAATCCGGATGTTGAGTTCGGTGCGGGTACTTCGCATCTCTTACCACCCAGCGCACAAACTGGACGCAACAGTGCGATGAGCATTTCGCAACCGCTGGAATTTCCGGGGCTGCGCAGTGCCCGTCAGCGTGCGGCTCAAGCCGGAATTACATCAGGGGCTGCCCTGTTGGATGATGCCCGGGTCAACTTGTACGCACAGCTTAAGCTGGCCTTTTTTGAGGTGTTGCGCCGTCAGGACGAAGCAACGTTGACCGCTGAAAATCATGCTTTGCTGTTGCAGATACGCAATCGTGTCAAGTTGCGGGTTGAGGTGGGCGAGTCGCCGCGCTATGAGCTGGTGAAGTCTGATGCGGAGTCCCTGACGGCTGAAAACGCGGCCAAAACCGCCGAGCTTAGAGTCGTGCAGGCGAAAGACAGGTTGCGCGTTTTGCTGGGGGCGCCCCTTGACGATCAGTTCGAGATCGTTCATGTGATGCCTAAAATATCAGAACCGCCTGAGTTGAGTGTATTGCGGGCCGAGTTGCTGCAAAGTCAGCCGCTGCTCAAGGCGGCGATTGCCGAATCTGAGCGTGCCGAGGCTAAACTGGAGCAGGAGCGCAGTCTGCGGATTCCGCAACCCACGCTGAAGTGGGGGGCTGAACGCCATCCTGACGTGAACCTATGGCGCGTCAGTGTGGCGATGCCTTTGCCCTTGTGGAATCAGCGGGCAGGTCCGGTTGGTGAAGCACATGCAAACCGGGAGCGTGCACTGGCCGAACAGGAACGCATCCGTCTGGGCTTGCTGGGGGAGCTTGATCAGGCTTATGGGCGCTATCAGATCGCGCGTCGCCAGATGAATGTATTTGAAAAAGGTCTGATGCGAGATGCGGAATCGGCGTTGAAGGTGGCGGAAGCCGCTTATCGATACGGTGAACGCGGCATTCTCGACTATCTGGACGCGCAGCGGGTGTATCGCAGCACCCGTATGGATTATCTTAACGCACGCTATGAATTGCAATTTGCGCTAGTTGACATCGAACGACTGCGCGCAGGAGAACCAAAATGAATTTATCAAAACGCTATTTATTACCTCTCGTTTTAGTCGCGCTGTTGGGCGCTTGCGAGAAAAAACAGGAAACCTCTGCAGCGGCTCCCGCTGAAGACCCCGGACTCGTCACCGTTACGCCGCTGTTGCTCAAACGGCTGACGATTTTAGCTGTGGGTGAGGGCGAAATGGCCGACACGGTCCGCGTGCCGGCACGCATCGAGGTGGATGAGCAGCGAGTCGCGCGTATCGGCGCTGCCGTGACCGGGCGTCTGACTGAAATTCACGCCGAATTGGGGCAGCGGGTGCGCCGCGGCGAAGTGCTGGCTATATTGCACAGCGCTGAACTGTCCACTTCACAGTTAGCCTATCTCAAAGCCGTATCACAGGAAGGGCTGCAGTTGCGGGCGGTGGCGCGTGCCAAGCTTCTGTTCGAATCCGATGTGATCAGCTCGGCCGAACTGCAAAAACGCGAGAGCGAGCTTTTGCAGGCGGAAGCTGAACGTCAGACTTCGCATGACCAGTTGCGCGTGCTGGGTATGACTAAGGAGGACATCAATCAATTGGCCGCGACGCGTTCGGTGCATTCGGTTTCATCCGTCATAGCGACGATAGACGGGGTGGTGATCGAGCGCAAGATCACGCAGGGACAGGTCGTGCAACCCGCTGATGCGTTGTTTACCGTGGCTGACTTGTCTCATGTCTGGCTGGTTGCAGAAATTCCCGAGCAGCAGGCAGGGCTGGTCAGAGCGGGCGGCGTGACGGAAGCCGAGATTCCAGCACTGGGAGATCAGGCGATCAAAGGACGACTGATTTTCGTCTCGGATACGGTTAAACCCGACACCCGCACGGTCACTGCGCGTATGGACGTGGAAAATGCAGATCGCTTGATCAAGCCTGGCATGCTCGCGTCGATGCTGATACGCGGTGCGTTGCACAAACGTCTGATGGTGCCGGTGGTCGCGGTTGTGCATGACGGGAGTCAGGATTATGTGTTTGTTCAGAAGGATGCACAGCATTTCGAGTTGCGCCAGGTCAAACTGGGACAGGAAAACGCTGGGGTGGCCCCGGTGATCTCAGGTCTGGCAGCGGGCGAGAAGATCGTCACGGAAGGTGCGTTTCATCTGAATAATGAGCGCCGCCGTAAAGAACTCGAAGGCTAAGGCGCTTATCGTCACGCAGTGATCAACAAAGTCATATAAAGGCTAATTATGCTGGAATCTTTAATACGCGCAGCGCTCAAGCAGCGGCTGGTGCTGGTCGTGGTGGCCGTCTGTCTGGTTGTATTCGGGCTGGATGCGACGCGCAAATTGTCGGTAGATGCGTTTCCCGATGTGACCAACGTGCAGGTGCAGATCGCAACGGTGGCACAAGGCCGCTCACCTGAAGAAGTCGAACGTTTCGTCACCGTGCCGATGGAAATGGCGATGACCGGCCTGCCCGGTCTCGAGGAGATGCGCTCGCTCAATAAACCGGGTTTGTCGCTGATTACACTCGTGTTTACCGATGCCACTGACGTGTACTTCGCGCGTCAGCTGGTCATGGAGCGTCTGATTGAGGCCGCCGGTCGCATGCCGCAGGGTGTGTCCCCGACGCTGGGGCCGCTGTCAACCGGACTGGGCGAAGTGTACCAGTACACGCTGGATTTGCCGGATGACGGGAATAAGGTGTTGTCCGTTGAGGAACTCACCCGCCGCCGCATCGCACAGGACTGGGTGGTCAGGCCGCTGCTGCGCGGTATTCCCGGCGTGGCGGAAATTAATTCCCAAGGCGGCTACGTCAAACAATATCAGGCGCTGGTCAATCCAGACCGGATGCGTCACTACAAAGTCACGCTGACCGATGTTTATCAGGCGCTGGCGCGCAATAATGCCAACGCGGGCGGCGGGGTGCTGCCGCACTATGCCGAGCAGTATTTGATACGCGGTATCGGTCTGATCAAGGATATTGATGATATCCGCAGCATCGTGCTCAAAGAGCAGGACGGCGTGCCAGTGTTTGTGAAAGATGTGGCCGATGTCTCCATCGGGCATGAAGTTCGCTATGGTGCGCTGCTCAAAAATGGCGTCACCGAGTCGGTAGGCGGCATCGTCATGATGATGCGTGCCGGAAACGCCAAGGAAGTGGTCTCGCGCGTCAAAGAGCGGGTTCAGGAGATCAACGACAAGGGCATGCTGCCCGGTGGTTTGAAGATCGTGCCGTATTATGACCGTAGCGAGCTGGTGGATGCGGCGCTGGGGACGGTGGTGAAGGTGCTGATTGAAGGCGTGGTACTGGTCATCATCGTATTGTTCCTGTTTTTGGGCGACGTGCGTTCATCGCTGGTGGTGGTGGCAAGTCTGGTGTTGACGCCGCTGGTCACTTTTATGGTGATGAATCATTATGGCTTATCAGCCAATCTGATGTCGCTCGGGGGGCTTGCGATTGCCACCGGACTGATTGTGGATGGCTCGGTTGTGGTGGTCGAAAATGCCTTTCAGCGTCTGGCTGAAAATAAAGGCCGGGGTCTGAGCCGGGTGCGGGTGGTGCTCGATGCCGCAACTGAAGTGGGAACGCCGGTAATCTTCGGGGTCTCCATCATTATTTTGGTGTTCCTGCCGTTGATGACGCTGCAAGGCATGGAGGGCAAGATGTTTGCGCCGCTGGCTTTTACCATTGCCATCGCCTTGTTTGTCTCGCTGGTGTTAGCGCTCACCCTCACGCCGGTGCTGTGTTCTTATCTTTTGGTCGGCAAAGACGAGCACGATACGCGTCTGGTCGCGCTGGCCAAAAAGCCTTATTTGCGTTTGCTGGACTGGACCATGGAGAATGGTCGCAAGACGATCACGGCGGCATCGGTATTGTTCGTTGTGGCACTGCTGATGCTGCCGCTGCTGGGCACCGCTTTTATTCCAGAAATGAAGGAAGGATCGATCGTGCCGGGGATTAACCGCGTGCCTAATATTTCCCTTGAGGAATCGATTAAGCTTGAAATGGAGGCGATGCGTCTAGTGATGCAGGTTCCCGGCGTGAAGTCCGCCGTTTCGGGCGTCGGGCGCGGCGAGAGTCCTGCCGACTCGCAAGGTCAGAATGAGTCCACACCGATCGTCAGTCTTAAACCGCGCAGCGAATGGCCAAAAGGCTGGAATCAGGACGATATTGCCGCCGCGATACGGGAAAAACTGATGACCTTGCCGGGGGTGCAGATCGTTATGGCGCAGCCCATTTCAGACCGGGTGGATGAGATGGTGACAGGCGTGCGCTCTGACGTGGCGATCAAGCTGTTCGGCGATGATTTGGAGCTGCTCAAACAAAAGGCCGATGCCATTGCCAAAGTGGCAGGCTCAGTCAAAGGTGCGCAGGAGCTCAAAGTGGAGCGTGTGACAGGACAACAGTACCTGTCGATCGAGATCGACCGTCAGGCCATCGCTCGTCAC
>Ga0172379_10009900_pt1 | contig 11664 bp, 12 predicted proteins | sample GrowelOW334metaG_FD_119756 | JGI IMG/M metagenome (GOLD analysis project Ga0172379, IMG submission 119756) | Groundwater microbial communities from an aquifer near a municipal landfill in Southern Ontario, Canada - Groundwater well OW334 metaG | ecosystem: Environmental > Aquatic > Deep... | reverse complement strand
GAGTTGAACAATTTCCGATATAGTAATCATAGAAGCCTTCTTTCGTTTTTATACTATAAGCAGGTCGGCGAATGTCAAGAGTATTGCTTTGCGAAACACCGGCCTGTCACCCTTAAAATTTTTCTGGATAAATGAGCGTGTATGTAAGATAGAAAAGCAGAAGCACTGCAATAATTAATCCGATGATCATGTCATATTCCTCTCTAAAGTTGACGAGAACAATTTGCCGAAGCGGATTCAAAAAGGAAATTCAGAGGAAATAAAAAGAAGGAGAGAAAATATAAAAAAAGTGTAAAAACCGCCGAGGGATAAGAGGCATTAAACCGGACCTATTGTTCTACAATAGCACAATAAATCCAAGAATATCATCGAGAAACGGGATGAAGAAGGAAAGATCTGTCCATCGCCGCCGAATAACGATGTTGTTTATGTTTCGGCAGACACCTATGCGGATGGATGTGTATCGGTTTTTGCTTTAGGAATATATTCCAGCACAAAGTGCAGTTTCGGAAAATGTTTTGGCAGATGAGTCAAACTAAAGATCATAACACCGGTGGACAAACGGTCCAGCCATGACGATGTCGGCCAACCGAGATGAACGATGATCTTCTTATGCGGCAGTTCATATTCAAGAGTGTACAGTATTTCGGTGATCGCTTCGAACAGCGATTTTCCCTGATAGGCAAACCGGAAATGGTTTGGCGCGATCTTCGCCGGAATGCCCTGGCGGGGATGATATAGACTGATATACACCGATGATTGATCGACCGACTGGAGACCTTGTTCTTTTGGACGGCGGAAATATACATGCACTTCTTCCGCATCTGATTCTCCGAGTTGGAAGACCATTTGAAGCGGGGAGTCGGTTTGCTGGATCTCTTTCTTTTCGGGAGCCCATTTCTCTGCATATTTCAAACCGACAAACAGGAAGATCGCCGTAACGGCAGACCACATGATCGTTCCGTACGGTTTATGATACCCCAGGTAAAGGAAGCAGCTGAGCATGATAATGAAAATGACCAGAGTACCAATCCGCGAAGTATTATATTCCAACGATTCTTTCGTGCCGATCTTGTACCGGTACAAAAGCAAGCTGCCCATATTGATCGTAAAACTTGCCAACAGACCTATCGCGTACATTTCTGCAAGGATCGTCTGGCTTCCACCGGTTAAATAAATGATGAATGTATAGAAAATGGCATTACCAATATGGAGTCGATATAAGGACTGCCGGCTATTTGTTTTGATGATCCAATGAAATCCATAATGGTGGGCCACCCGCTCCATCAGTTCGCTTGAAGCAACGTACGCCGTATTCACCGCCATCATCAACAAAAGACTAGCTAGAATCCCGACGATGTAACCGAACGGGATTCCTGCGACATGTCGGGCAAACTGGGTGATAAGATCGGTTTCGTGGCGGGTAATATTGATCTTGGATGATAACACGATCGCCGCGAGAATCGGCGTGAACAATCCAACAGTCCATGCAAGAAACGTATATGCTTTTTTAATCTCTTTCCATGATTTCACCAAACTTGCTGTTTGCACAACGGATTCGATGCCCGAGTACGCAAGGATGCAACTAGAGATACCGACGATCACAAGAAAGTAACCATTGAACCAATTGCCATTCGCTAGCGATCCGGCAACGTCAGTAAAACTCTTGCCGATGGTTTGCATGGATCCAATCTCTGCATGAAATACGCCGGCAAACAAGAGATTGATAAGTATTATCGCCGCCACGACAAATATTCCAAACGTGAACTTAGCATTTTCTTTTATTCCGATGATATTCAATCCTGCAATAAGCCAAACAACACCGACCTCGAAGATAAATTTTGCCGTATTTGACAACGGAAAAAATGCCATGCCGTTCTCTATGGCGCTCACCGTGGAAAGGCACGCTGTTAACACATAATCGACAACGATGGATGAAACGGCAATGAATGAAACAGTAGGACCAAGAACGAGATAGGAAAAAGAATAAACACCCCCTCCGCGGATGCCGTTCACTTCCAGGATCTCGGCGATCTCGATCATTCTTAGGGAGAGGAAACGGATAAGGACGGAAGTGAGGATCAAAAAGGCAATTGCGTTCATTCCGATCACACGGAATGCTTCGCTGGGAGCATAGAAGATCGATGTCAGCTCATCCATCAGTGTAATAATGCCGATGGAGAGCCAGGTGAGCCACCACTTCCCTCCGGAAAAATATGATAGCAGATTTTTTTTAGTTAACAGGTATCCAAATGTACCGATAACTAAAAAATTCAAAAGGAGCGTGATAAAAAATTGCTGGGTGAACATGCTATTCCGAATTCAAATAACCAAAAAATCTGCCCAATATTCGACAGAATTGTATAAAATATATAAATTTGGTACAAGCGGATATAAAGAAATTATAAAAATTCGGTTGAATTCGCAGAAAACATGAGATTTTCGAGGATTTTACTGTTGTCTAGCGCAAAAATTCAATTGCGTTCCGACCCATGCATCCCAAAGCGTAGAACGTGGTATTGAACGAAGGTGTGCCCCAAGGGCGCGTTCCAGGAAAATGATGTAGAAAGGATCGGTCAAAAAGAACAACTGCGCGGCAGACCAATCACAGAGTAAGTTCCAAATAGACGACTTCGTCAAGCGGATTGTTATAGTAAGCGGGAATGTCCGTGAAGCCGAGTTGTCGATAGAGAGATCGCGCAGTTTCCATCCGCTGCAGTGTATCCAGCCTCATCGTGTGATATCCGATCTGTTTTGCATCCGCAACAAGATGGTTTGTAAGAAGTTTCCCAATCCCTTGTCCGCGAAATTGTTCTCGGACAAACAGTCGTTTCATTTCACACACACCCTCTTCGTCCATCGGCCGAAGAGCAATGCAACCCGCGGTCTCACCGTTACACTCCGCAAGGTACAATCGACCGAGCGGAGCGGCATATTTTCCGGGAAGGCTTGCGAGTTCTTTATCGAATCCCTGAAAGCATAACGAGAAATTGAGCCAGTGCTGATACTCTAAGAACAGCAACCGGACGATCTCGATTTCTTCTGACGTAACCGCAGAGATAATAGATATCTTGTCATTCAACGTTTTCATTATACCGTTCCATTAATTAGCGGACGGCATTTTTGCGACCGGCTTGCGAGGAAGCTTTTCGTTCCTCGTTGCCGCATCGTACGCGAAAGCCGCCATGATAATTGCCGCCTGCTTCAGATCTTCTTCCTGCGCACGGTCGAACACATCCATCGTGGTATGATGAGTGCGCGTTTCATATTCAATCGCGTCCTGAATGAATTGGAATCCCGGTATTCCAACCGCATCGAACGATTGATGGTCCGTGCCGCCGGTATTCTGCAGCGTGAGCGTGGTCGCACCCATGTCTTTGAATGGAGCAAGCCACGAACGGAAGATAGTCCGTACCGCCTCGTTCCCTTGCAAATACACTCCGCGAACCTTTCCCGTGCCGTTATCGTTGTTGAAATACGCAGCGACTTTCTCTGCTTCCGGTTTCAACGAATCCCGCGTGCCGAAATGTTGCTTTACATACGCTGCGGATCCGAGCAATCCCTGTTCTTCCGCATCCCACAAGCCGATACGGATTGTCCTTCGCGGATTTGCACCGACGGCCTTCAGAATCCTCATCGCCTCCAGACAAACCGCAGATCCGGTTGCGTTGTCGGTAGCTCCGGTGCCGCCATGCCACGAATCAAAATGTCCGCCGATGATCACCACTTCGTCTTTCAAATCGCCGCCGGGAATCTCTCCGATGATATTTTGCGCATCTTCATCCTTCGAAGACATCGCCACCTCCAATTCGACGGCAAGTTTTACCCTTTCTCCTTTTTTAACCAATCGCACCAATCGGTTGTAATGTTCTCCACCCACTTCGATCTGAGGAGGGATACGCGGCGCCTTGCTGCTTTGAGCAGAAACTCTATATGGAGAACTAAACGAAGTATCCGGGTGATTAGGAACGTATGCCTGTTGAACTCCAACGCTCCCGCCGAGATTGCGTGTTGAAAACGAAGCAGTAAGAACGGCAGCAACATTTTCTTTCAACAACAATTGCCATTTTTCATAAGTCAGAATCGAAGCAAGTCGTGCAGCATCGGACCGTTGGAAATTCCTTCTCCCGCGGGCAGGCGGAAAGTCTGCGTTTGCCATTTCCAACAACGATGAATCTTCTTCCCGTTCGGCAAGCGGTTTCCAATATGCGTTCACCGTACCGGATTTAGAAAGAAGAACAAATTTTCCCTTTAATGTTCCCCTGTATGCATCAAGCTGGCTTAATGAATCAACATCCAAATAGACAACGTCGGCCTCAATGCGGCCCTTTAATCCGGGTGACCAGGCCTTAGGATACGAGTTCAGCGGCTGCACCTGTTTGCCGATGATGGTGGCGGAATATTTTTTCAATTCCCAACTTTTGCCAAATGGGCCCCATGATTCCAGATGAGTGTTTTGGAGGCCAATCGAATTCATTTTATCGATAGCCCAGTTTGCCGCTGCGGCGTACTGCGGAGAACCGGCAAGGCGGGGACCGTACACATCCGAAAGATACCAAAGAATATCGCTTACCCGAGAGTGATCCCACCCTTCCGTACGAATCTTTGCCATCATGGCACTGTCCACTTTTTCCTGCGAGATGGTGATTTGAATAAAAAGCAACAGCAGCAGACATCGGAATACTAAGTTCATCTTCACTCCTATAATTATTTATATAATTACACCGAGCGTTTCAGTAGCACGGAACTACAAATGTTAGGTCGGGAACATCTGCGCAGTAACGCTGGTCAGCTTCTGTGCGGACAAAGAACTCCATGAGACCGACACCTTGGATGGGACTATGTGCCGGTTTGCGGAGTCTTGAGTGTATCCGTCGCAGCAGGAGCCGCCTGTTTCTTCGGAGGAGCATCACCGATCGAATTTTGAAAATCTTTTCTCATGTTGGTGGCAACCCGCACATCCGAACCATTCCGCCAGATTTTGCCGTCCCAAATACGGGATTCAATCTTGAACTCGAAACGTTTCTTATCCGGGGTGAACTTTGCGACAATGCGGATCTGGTACCGCTCGTTCTGCATGTCTTCGGTGAAGTAGGACTGGCCGTACGCTGACCGCACATAACCGTCTTCTTTTGAGACCATTTCCAATTCAAACTTTTTTGTGATAATGTAAATGACCCGCTGCCATGCATCTTCGTACGGTACGGATTGTTTGACATCCATCGACTCCCAGTACTGTTTGTTCATTTGCATGAACGAATCGGGAGCACCTAAACCGCAGCCGCCGAGCAACAACATGATTGAAAGAAGAACAGTGTGGAAAGAGAGAGTTTTCATGATGGTTTCCTTGTGTCAATCGCAAAAGTATCGTGTGGAAATATACTCTTTTTCAAAGAAAAGGACACCAGAAAAGTGCGCTTGTTCACCCGGCGACATTAGTCAGGATACTTGTATTGTGTATCAAGCCGAATATCCGGATGAAGGCTTTTTGCAACAGGGCAAGTGTCCCCGATCTCCTGCAACCGGCTTCTATATGCTGCGGGGATGCCGGCAGGAAAATCGAGATGCACGACAAGCTTTATGATTCTTCGCGGAGCATCGGTGCTCATATGTTTTTCAATAGCGATCTTTGTTGCGTCGAGATGCACAGGCATTCGTTCCTTATTTGCAATGATCCCCATGGTGGTGATCATGCAGCTGCCGAGCGCGGTTGCTACCAGATCAGTCGGAGAAAAACTCTCCCCTTTACCGAAATTATCTTTCGGCGCGTCCGTGATGAAGTGTGTTCCGCTGTTATCGTGTATTGCGGTGCAGCGAAGTTCTCCTTGATATATAATCGAGATCGGTACCATACAGATATTGTCGCTTTCGTTTAGTTATACTATGGGAATTGGCGTGACGCTGGTGTGTCGGCTTACGGAGTAACGCTATTCTCTTTCAAAATCGATATTGCTTCTGTATTCCAGAACACCATCATGCGCACGAACCGAGGAGCGCGTGAACCTCAAGTATCTTCGAACAAAGTCCAGACGGCGGTCACCATACTGTGCAGCGGGAATCGGGAAAATAATCTCCGAACGAACCGCGGAAGGGATAGACACCGGCTTCACGAGATCCGCAATTTGCAGCGGGATCTCTTGATAATACGGAACATTCCACCCAAGCAATGTAACGGTGATCTTGGTTTTCAACAAAACAGTTTTTGGTACGGGATTCAACCGAATGAAATCAGAATCGGCCGCCGCAACGGTAAACTGTATTTGTTCATTAAGATAGAAATGGATTTGCGGAGAGACAGTTGCTGAAACACCGGTATATTTTCCAGAGGCTTTGACAGTTCCCGTCCCCTCGACTTCGATTGCCGCGTTAATGTTATTGCCGGAAAAATCGGTGAAAGTAAACTTCTTCAAGTCGATATCGAGCATTCCCGTATCGATATCGACATAGTTAGTGTAGCCGATGCCAAGCACCGATTTGTCTTCCTTCCACAATGGACGCGTGGAGAGGAAATCGATATGGATATCCTTCAACGATCTGTTCGTTATCCGTTCGAGCAGGGTGTTTACCGCAGATGAGCGGGTAAGAGTAATAAGGTCGTTACCCCCCGGAAGGGAACGAGTCTGGTTCGCAATAATTTTGTCGAGAGAATCGATCTGCGGTTTAATGTCAGAGATTGACTTCCGAGATTCTTCTATAGAAGGAATGTCAAGCGAAGAACCGCATCCTGCAATAATCAGTCCCGCACACGCACACAGATACAAAGAACGGAGCATGATCATTTCGTCACCTCCGTTTTTTTCACATTCATGGCAACAAAGAGTTTTCCCTTAAAGATCTGCACCTCTTTCAAGGCAAGAGAATATTTTAAAGTCTGTGGCGATGTGGAAATATCCAGATTGATTCCTGTCCGCACGCGCACCGTGCTTCCCTGAACAGGAAACTGATTGTTGAAATCCACCGGAAACTGTATCGGCGGCAGATTATCGCTCAGCGTGGAGAGTTTCATTGTGACGATATCCTGGATGATCCCTTCGAACGATGAGATCATGCCCGCGGCTTTCACCGTTGGAACAACATTGAACGGTTCGAGTGTGGCAAAAAACTTCCCCTTTTCGATTTTGAATGCAAGGATGCAATCCATTAACAGGTTCACATCCACGTCGTATTGGTGGCTGTATGCCGCCATCGCAATTGTTGCGATGGCCGAACCATTGAAGAGTGTAACACGGATGCTTCTGATATTGTATGACGTCAACGAATCCAACCAGCCGGTGGTGGAGTCCACTTGGGATGCCGCTTTGTTCAGCAGTGCTTCGGAGAAATAAAACGAGATATCGGCATTCGCGATTGAATCACCCGACGCCAGCCGTTGAGAAAGCCGTTCAGCTCCGTCGCGGCGGACCTGCAGCATCTTTGCATCTCGGGCAATACGAAGCTGATCGATGTCGACATTTGCACCGGTAAACGGACGAAGAACAAAGCAACCGGACGCAACACTCCCAGCAAGAAAAATACACAAGAGAATAAAAAAACGGGAATCAAAGAACCCACGATGGTGCATGGCGCATTGATGTCCCGTAGTTGTCTGTGTCATGAGTACAAGAAAGAGGTGTTATTGTTTCTTCAATTTACTGCCGAACTCCTTCCTGAATTTACTCAATTTTGGATTGATAACCATCATGCAATATGGCTGATATGAATTCTGGTTATAATAGTTCTGGTGATACTCTTCCGCTTTGAAAAACGCTCCGTACGGAGAGATCTCAGTCACGGTCGGATCATCCCAGATCTTCGCCGCATCGGTCTCGTTCTTTACCTGTTCGGCAATTCGTTTTTGATCTTCGCTGTGATAGAAGATTGCGGAACGATATTGTGTTCCAGCGTCTGCCCCTTGCTTATTCAGCGTGGTGGGATCGTGTGTGCGAAAGAAAACCTCCAGCAATTCCTTGTATGAAAGTTTTTGCGGATCGAACGTCACCTGAATCACTTCAGCGTGTCCCGTTCTGCCGGTGCACACCTGTTCATAGGACGGATTCTTCACCGTGCCGCCAGAATATCCCGATTCGACCTTCTCAACGCCTTCCAGACGCTGGTAAATCGCTTCTACACACCAAAAACAGCCGGCGCCGAGCGTTGCTATTTCCCAATGGCGTTCCATGGATTTTCCTTTCGTCGTAGATTTGTTTTGCGCTGTGCTAATACAGCCAAGAACAGTGAGAACAATAATTAGAAATTTCATAAGTTACCTCCGCTGATAATAACGTGAATTTCCTCATAATAATTCTCACAAAACAATAACATTTGAGTGACATAGCAATGACGGGGGAAAAGAGAACTTGCGTAAGGTCTTGTAAATTCAGAAATTTACATAGGGGGAAGAACGTAAACTCACATTCCGGAAGACATACGGAGCACATCCGTATAGTGTGCCAGTACCAGCGCACCCGCTCCAACAACATCCCCCGAAAAAAAGATACTCTATGGCAACATTCATTGAAAGAATCTTTTCCTTACTGGCGCTGTGCTCTCCGATGGTATTTTTCGGTTGCTCCGGACTGCACACTGTTCAGGATCATCCCTGTGCGCACTATGTGTTTACCTACACGATGGTGCAACCGGAACATAACACCGAATTGAAATTTTATGATTCCAACATTGATATTCAATTCACGATCGATAACAGTGCAATCATTTTTCGAATGAAGAACAACTCGGATCAGCGCCTCTCCATTGCCTGGGAGCGAACAGCGATCGCGGTAAACAAGCAAGCGTTCTCCGTGCGCAACATTCACACATTTTATTCTACCGGGAGCGCATCGCCGCTTCCGCTGAACGTGGAACCGCAAGGATTTTTAAAAGACATTGTGATCCCGTGGGAGCATGTATATTTTGAACGGGGACAATGGACAGAGGAAGAATTCTTCCCGACGTGTGACAGCGGTTCGCTGCAGATAAAAGAAACGATTGAAAAAACAATCGGAAGCAGTGTGCAGTTAACACTTCCGGTAAAGATTGGTAAAATCGTGATGGATTATTCGTTTGCGTTCGAAGTAACAGGCATATCCGCGCTCCCCCTCGACACGCAACCCCCGGCGCCGGATCGTCCGCCGAAGCCCGACGCTCCCCCGGTTGAACCGTCCTTTACACAGGGATATCTTCCGATCATCATTTCCACCGGGATCCTTGCTGTTGCGATCTATCTCTTTTCACAAAAGAAGAGTTCCGCCACGGCATTTTAAAATTCTCCGCCAGTTATGCGCCACGCAGTCTTTTAGAAGCGACAGGTTTCGTTATCTTCGCCAGATCGTGCGCCGCAGGAACTTCGAATGTGATCTTTTCTATCGTCTCGGGAGATTCGGTGCTTTGGTTGGTGACGGGAAATGCCGTCATCCTCTCTGCGGGATAGGGAACCAGCAGTGTCTTCAGGAAATCAGTATCCTTCATTCTTCGGTTCAACCACACATCATAGTCCTTTGGTTCAAGGATCACCGGCATCCGATCGTGAATATTCTTCAGCAGTTCATTTGCCGCAGTGGTGATGATGGTGTATGTGGGAAATTCATCCCCTGCAGCATTTTTCCAAACAGAGAACAATCCCGCCATCATGAACGGCGCCCCGTCCTTCATCGCGATAAACATCTTTTGTTTCTGTTTGGCCGATGGTATTTTCCCTTTGGCCTCGGACTGCACGGCGAACTTCTTCCACTCAAAGAATCCGTTCGCCGGGACAAGACATCGGGCACTTTTAAAATACGGTGAGAAGAGATTGCTAGCAAGCAATGTTTCGGATTTTGCGTTGAATGTAGAGAATGCAGTTTTGCCATTGTTGCTCCAATGCGGGACAAGTCCCCACCGCATCAGTTGCACCTGATAATGATTATCCCGCAGCGCTACAACCGGCATCAGCTCTGACGGCCGGGCATCGTATTTCGGAAGGATGTCAAACTCTATTCCCTGATTGCGCCATGTCTGGAGCTGGGCAGAAGCAGCGAAAATCACATTTCCATCGATAAGAACGTACCGACCGCACATTGATTATTCCTGATAAGAAAATAAAACTGTGCGCAAAGATAATTGAATATACCATATCAGGCAAGGTGGTTTGGGAGAGAGACATAACAAGCAGGAAATAGAAAAATATGCTCGCGGATGGTAAAGAAACGATACATCCCCCGGCCAAAGAAAAACCGGGGGATGTATCTACAGAGAGAATATTATGGTGAAGAAAAACCCCTGCTGTGTCGAGATTGCGGACTAGTGGATGGTTATCCGCCATTTATTTTTTTGCCGAAACTCTTTCATCGTCATACCAGTTTTCTTTTTGAAGATCTTTGCTCCGCTGTCCTCGCGGTAGCCGAATTCATAGCAGACATAAAAACAGGGATCGTCCCTCAGGAGTAAAAATTCCTGCATGGCTTGCACTTTTCTCATGGTAATGTAATCGGCGAGCGGCATCTGTTCTTTCCGCAGGAACGATTTGCGCAACGTATCGTACGACATGTTCATTTTCCTCGCCACATTGTGTATCGTCTTCACCTCTTTGATGTTTTGATCGACAAACAATTTTACATTTGATGTATCGACAGCCATACCGGACTCCTTTCTAAAAATGGTTTGTCAAATATATTATCCGGATAATTGCCGCACAATTACGTATTCACGGTATTTTTGAAACAGTGTTAAAATGAAAAAGTAAAACTATTTTGCCGAGGGATCTGATTGGGGAACGGAGAATCGATTGCGGATTATTTCGTCTGCTTTTACTGGACGGCCGGATTGTTTATCAATGGGGCACCACAGCGTACGGGCTTGTGCGAGTATTTTTAAATCTTCTGCTCGGAGAATTTCGGTGTATCGCTCAAAGTAGTTTTTTACCGTAGTGCCGACCCACGTACGGGCAATGATCTTGTCCTCCAGGCGAGCAGAACGTTTGTAATCAATCTCATGACGGACAACGACCCAGGCGACAGCCTCTTGCATTTCCGGTGTGGCAGCAGAGGTCCAATGAGCGATGGCTACGTCCTGTATCCATCGTACATAGACAGTATTGTTGACATGGCCAAGCATGTCGATGTCATCAGGAGTTATCGTGATGGGAAGATCGAATCGTTCTGTTGCCGGATCTACTGGCATGGCATTGGAGTGTTGTAATTTACACCGCCGGTTCCTGCTGGCTGATGCAGTGCAGTGTTCCTAATCCCCAAACAAGATCGACGCTATCGATACCGATCACGGCACGGTCCGGAAACTGCGACTGGATGATGGTGAGCGCCTTCAGATCGTTTGGATGGTTGAACACCGGAACAATGACAAAACCGTTGCCGATCAAAAAGTTTGCATAACTTGCCGGCAGCCGTTGTCCTTCATACGCAACCAGTCCGGGCATCGGCAATTCAATAATGTTGAACGGTTTGTTATCCTGGTCAGTCAGCGTCCGGAGCAATTTCAGATTTTCTTGCAGGATCTCATAGTTTTCATCCTGCGGATCTTCTTCAACACATGTGAGGATTGTTGTGGGATTCACAAATCGGGAAAGATCGTCGATATGTCCGTCCGTATCGTCTCCCACAATACCGTCGTTCAACCAGAGGATCTTCTCTTGTCCGTAATATTCTTTCAGATACGTTTCGATCTGTTCCTGATTGAGATGCGGATTTCTGTTCT
>Ga0172379_10009899_pt1 | contig 11665 bp, 13 predicted proteins | sample GrowelOW334metaG_FD_119756 | JGI IMG/M metagenome (GOLD analysis project Ga0172379, IMG submission 119756) | Groundwater microbial communities from an aquifer near a municipal landfill in Southern Ontario, Canada - Groundwater well OW334 metaG | ecosystem: Environmental > Aquatic > Deep... | reverse complement strand
CCTTCAAGAGCTGGCAGCGTTTTAAATAGAAATTTACTTATCAACATTTACAAAGTGAACTTATGGCCCTCGTCGATGTCATCATGCCCCAAATGGGCGAAAGTATTGCAGAAGGAACCATCTCCAAATGGCTGAAGAAAGTGGGAGAAAAAGTTTCAAAAGATGAAACCCTGCTGGAGATCAGCACCGATAAAGTCGATTCGGAAATCCCTTCGCCGTCATCAGGGATAATTGCTGAACTCCTTTTTCCGGAAACAACAACGGTGGCGGTCCATACAGTGATCGCACGAATCAATACTGATATTCATGCCACAGCCACTCCATCGGAGAAACCGCCGATCGTTCAATCGCCTGCAAAGGAAATGACGGACAACAAATTAAAAAATGAACACGCCGCTATTCCGTCTTCCTCCCGGCAGATTCCGAACGGAAATTTTGTGGATGTTGTCATGCCGCAAATGGGGGAAAGTATCGCCGAGGGGACCATTACCAAGTGGCATAAAAAAGTCGGCGAAAAAATCGGCAAGGATGAAACTCTTCTTGAAATCAGTACCGATAAAGTGGATTCTGAAATCCCTTCACCGGCCGCAGGAATATTGGCAGAGATCATTTTTCCTGAGCAGTCCACAGTGAATGTCAATACAACTATCGCAAGGATCGGCATAGGTTCAGACGTCATCATACCTAACGTTTCATCCCGGATCACTTCACCAATCGAGAAAACGATTCCTCTCCCGCAAGCACAACCTGCCTTCGCTTCGCCCGTTTCGACTGGCGAATCGACAAGCGGGAAGTTTTATTCTCCGTTAGTATTGAACATTGCGCGGACTGAAGGTATTTCCATGACAGAGCTGGAAGAAATTCCAGGAACTGGCGCCAATGGGAGAGTATCAAAAAATGATATTCTTACATACGTTCAATCGAGAAAATCGGGAAATGCGGGGACAAAGAATGTACAATCGGCTGCACCCGTTTCACCAGCCAGATCAACACCGGCGATGTCGTATCCTGCCGGCAGGGTTGATGTCATCAAGATGGATACCATGCGGAAGGCGATCGCGGAACACATGGTGCGAAGCAAGCATACATCTGCGCACGTCGGTTCGTTGTCGGAAGCAGATCTTTCGAACATCGTAAAATTCAGAGAAAAGCATAAATCGCCGTTTGAAAAAAGGGAAGGATTCAAATTAACATTCACTCCGTTCTTCCTTGAAGCTGTCGTTAAAGCCATCAAAGATTTTCCGCTCATGAACGCTTCGGTTGACGGCGATTCAATTATTGTGCGAAAAGACATCAACATCGGCGTTGCCGTTGCCTTGGAAAACGGTTTGATCGTTCCGGTCATTAAGAATGCCGATCAAAAGAACCTTGTCGGACTCGGTCAGGCGATCAACGATCTCGCCGCCCGAGCGCGGAATAAAAAACTTATGCCGGATGAAGTAACCGGCGGAACCTTTACCGTCACCAATCCGGGCAGTTTTGGGAATTTGTACGGATTCCCGATCATTAATCAACCGCAGGTTGCCATCCTGGGTATCGGTGCGATCAAGAAGCGTCCCGTTGTCATCGATGATGCCATCGCCATTCGCTCAATGGTGTATATCTCCATGTCATACGATCACCGAATTATCGACGGCGCTCTCGGCGGGATGTTCATGCAAAAAGTGGTGTACTATTTGGAGAATTTTGACGTACATCAATCATTGTAATTCATTTGTCAGGAAAGTTCAAATCGGTAATGGAAATAGTCATTCAAGAAATACCGGCTGGAGAATCAACGCCAATCGAACAGGCAGTTCGGAAAACCGATATACCTGTGATGAGAAAGCCAGAATGGTTAAAAGCCCGAGTCCCCGGCGGGGAAAGTTATGCCAGGCTTAGGGAATTGATCGATGCGCGTAAATTGAATACGGTTTGTGAAGAAGCGCGCTGCCCCAATATGGGTGAGTGCTGGAATTCGGGAACGGCGACGTTTATGATTCTCGGCGATACGTGCACGCGGAGCTGCGGCTTCTGCAATGTGAAGACCGGCAGGATGCATTTTGTTGATGAGGATGAACCGCGCCGTGTTGCGGAGGCTGTTGAATTGATGCACTTACGTCACGCCGTCATCACCTCCGTCAACCGGGACGAATTGTACGACGGCGGTGCGCATGTCTTTGCGAATACTCTGATTGAAATTCGAAAACGTGTTCCGCTCTGCAGGGTCGAAGTGCTTATTCCCGACTTTATGGGGAGCGAAGAAGCATTGCATATTGTCCTCGATGCACAGCCCGATATTCTCAATCACAATATTGAAACAGTTCCCCGATTGTACCGCACTGTCCGGCCGCAGGCACACTACCATCGTTCACTGGAAGTCCTGGAACGATCGAAAGCCCGCGGGTTCACAACGAAGACCGGTATCATGCTCGGACTCGGCGAAAAAATTGAAGAAGTCGTCGAGTTGATGGGAGACCTTCGTGCCGTGGAGTGCGATATTTTTACGATCGGTCAGTATCTGCAACCGACAAAAAATCATCTTCCGGTGGAACGGTATGTTCATCCCGATGAATTTGCGAAGTTAAAAGAAAAAGGACTGGAATTAGGATTTCGTCACGTTGAATCCGGTCCGCTTGTCCGCAGCTCGTACCACGCTGCAGATCAAATTTAATTCATAATTGAGGAATCATGGAAACAATCACAATGAAAAAAGAAAAAGTACCGTCAACGAAACAACCCCGGTGGGCAGATCTTAGCCTCACCAATGAAAAATTAATTAAAATATTTCACGATATGCTGTTGATCCGCCGCTTTGAAGAGCGTGCCGCACAGGAATACGGGAAAGGGAAAATCGGCGGTTTCTGTCATCTGTATATCGGACAAGAAGCTGTCGGTGTGGGTGCCATTGCTCCGCTTCGTGAAGATGATTTTATCTATACGGCATACCGCGATCACGGCCAGGCACTTGCCCGGGGCCTTGAACCAAAGGGGTGCATGGCTGAACTTTTCGGCAAAGCCACCGGTGTGTCAAAAGGAATCGGCGGTTCAATGCACTTCTATGATCTTGCGAAAGGATTTATGGGAGGATGGGGAATCGTCGGCGGACATCCGCCGCTTGCCGCCGGGACTGCCTTTGCAACAAAATATCAGGGGCGTGATTCGGTGACAATTTGTTTTATGGGCGAGGCATCCACGAACCAGGGTGTGTTCCATGAAACTCTGAATATGGCCCAGCTCTGGAAATTACCCGTCATCTTTATCTGCGAAAACAACGGTTATGGAATGGGTACCGCAATTTCGCGTGCGATGGCGGGTGATGACCTGTATGAAAAAGCCGCCGGGTACGAAATGGCACGGGGCGCCGTCAATGGGATGGATGTGATTGAGATGTACCGTGAAATGTCGAAAGCCATTGACCGGGCGCGGAAAGATTCTCTTCCGACATTTCTTGAAGCCAGAACCTATCGATACCGCGGTCATTCGATGTCCGATCCGGGACAATATCGAACAAAGGAAGAGATTGAAGAGTATAAGAAGAGAGATCCCATCGAGACATTCGCGGCGGAACTCATCTCATCGGGAATATTGACCGAATCTGAAATTGAAACGATGGAAGAGAAAATTAAAGATGAAGTGCAGGAAGCGGTAGAATTTGCCGATGCAAGTCCGCAGCCGTCAATCGATACGTTGTATGAAAATGTTTATGCGTAACTAATCTAGAGAAAATAAAAACTATGGCACAATTACAAATTCGTGAAGCAATCAATCAAGCCATTGATGAGGAAATGGAAAAAGATCCGGGTGTCTTTATCATGGGAGAAGAAGTAGCACAATATAACGGCGCGTACAAAGTAACCCAGGGACTCTGGAAAAAATACGGAGATAAACGTGTTATCGATACCCCCATTACCGAAGCCGGTTTTGCGGGAATCGGAATCGGCGCGGCGATGGCCGGGATCGGTGTCCGGCCCATCGTTGAAATGATGACATGGAATTTTGCAATTCTCGCGTTCGACCAGATCATCAATCATGCAGCAAAAGCGCGATACATGTCTGCAGGTCAGTTCAAAGTTCCGATCGTGTTCCGCGGTCCAAACGGTCCGGCTCATATGCTCGGCGCCCAGCATTCCCAGGCGCTTGAATCAATGATGGCGCATGTTCCGGGGCTGATCGTCATGACCCCTTCCACGCCGTACGATGCAAAAGGAATGTTGAAATCCGCCATTCGAGATGACAACCCGGTCATTTTTATGGAAAGCGAATTGATGTACGGACAAAAAGGTGAAGTCCCGGACGGAGAGTATGTGATTCCCATCGGCAAGGGAGATATTAAAAAAGAAGGGACCGATGTGACGATCATTGCCTGGACCAAAATGGTCGCTGTCGCATTGAAAGCTGCGGCGGAATTAGAAAAAGAAGGGATCAGCGCCGAAGTTCTGGACCCGAGAACACTTCGTCCGCTTGATGATGAGTTGATTATTTCCTCGGTGAAAAAAACAAACCGCGTCGTTATCGTCGAAGATTCCTGGCCATTTGCCAGCGTGGGGACGGAAATTGCGTACCGCGTGCAGGCACTGGCGTTCGATTATCTGGACGCACCGGTGGAAAAAATAAACAGCGCCGATATTCCGATGCCGTATGCAGAAAATCTTGAACACGAGGCGCTGCCGAGTGTCGAAAAAGTGATCACTGCCGTAAAAAAAGTATTATATCGATAATTCAATATTGAATCTGTCAAAAGGAAATTACTATGGCAACAAAAATGCTGATGCCGAAATTAAGCGATACCATGGAAGAAGGAGTGATCCTTAAGTGGCGTAAAAAAGAGGGAGAGAAAGTGAAGTCGGGTGAAATCATTGCCGATATCCAATCCGATAAAGCGGATATGGAACAGGAAGCATATGATTCGGGAGTCATCCTTAAAATATTCCCCAAAGAAGGGGAAGGGATCAAAGTCGGAACTCCGCTCGTCATTATCGGAAAGGAAGGGGAAGATATTTCGGCGCTGCTGAACGATGGACCACAGCCCACTGCCATCAACAAGGATGTGCCGCCTGCCGCAGCGGCACCCGGGCCATCGGAGTCCATCCAACCCGCGGCGGTATCTTCCGGAGAGGGTACGCGGGTTAAAATTTCACCGCTCGCGAAAAAGATCGCACAGGAAAAAAATATCGATGTCACTTCACTGAGCGGCTCGGGACCATCCGGAAGAATCGTAAAGAAAGATGTGGAATCAATGAGCGGCACATCAGTATCCCGTTCCAACGAGCGAATGACTGCGCCGCAGCACACTCAGGAAATTCCGTTGACGATGATGCGGAAAACCATTGCCAAGAGACTGCTTGAAAGCAAAACGACGATCCCGCATTTCTATGTCACCTCCGAGATTAATATGAAACGCGCCATTGAGTTTCGCGAATCGTTGAACTCGGGCGACGAGACAAAATTCAGTTATAACGACCTTATTGTAAAAGCGGTCGCCCTTGCCCTGAAACGAAACCCGAAAGCGAACAGTTCGTTTGCCGGAGACAAAATACTTCAGCACGGAAGAATTGATATCAGCATTGCGGTTGCCATCGATGACGGATTGATCACCCCTGTCCTTCGCAACGCCGATCAAAAGGGATTATCCGAAATTCATTCGGAAGTAAAAGAATTGGCTTCAAAAGCGCGGGAAGGGAAATTAAAGCCGGAAGAATTTTCCAATGGAACATTCACCATCAGCAACATGGGAATGTACGACGTTGAGAATTTTGCCGCCATCATCAATCCGCCGGAAGGAGCGATTCTTGCCGTTGGTTCTATCATAGAAAAGCCGGTTGTCGAAAACGGCGAGCTGGCTGTCGGCAACACACTGAAAGCGACATTGTCGTGCGATCACCGGGTGATCGATGGTGCCATCGGCGCGCAATTTTTACAAAGTTTCAAGAGAATTCTGGAAAATCCGGCGATGTTGGCATTGTAATCCTTTTCCTTTCCCACATTTACACGGGTGTAAAATTGTTCAGATTGAATATTGCATTTATTGCTTATTTACGCTATATTTAAAAACTTAATTAGAAGATACTTTTTTATTTTAACGAGGAGATACAATCGTGGCTTTTGGTGATAAGAGCACATATTTTTTTAGAGAATCCGATGTCGCACAGAAATGGTTTCTTGTTGATGCCGATGGAAAGACATTAGGGCGGGTTGCCTCGCAGGTTGCCCGGCTGCTTCGGGGAAAACACAAACCGCAATTCACACCGAATGCCGATGTCGGCGATTTCGTCGTGGTTGTGAATGCAGAAAAAATCAAAGTAACGGGAAAACGCGAAGAGATGAAGGAATATTTCCGCTACACCGGGTATCCCGGCGGAGATATTTTTGAAAAATTTAAAGATGTCATCAAGAATCACCCTGAACGCGTCATTGAACATGCCGTCCGCGGCATGATCCCGCACAATAAACTCGGCCGGCGAGTTTTTAAGAAATTAAAAGTGTATGCGGGCACGGAACATCCGCATTCCGCACAGAAACCAGAAATTTTTGAACTTAAATAAGCGAGAACAACGTACATGCAACAAGCACATCATGCCATCGGACGCAGAAAAACTTCAGTCGCACGAGTCTATTTGAAAAACGGCTCCGGGAAAATCACCGTGAACGACAGTACCTTTGAAAAGTATTTTGCCCTTGAGACTCATCGAAATCAAATCACCAAGCCTTTTGTCGTGACCGATACCATGGGTCATTTCGATGTTCTGGTCACCGTTGAAGGAGGCGGCCCGTCAGGACAAGCGGGTGCCGTGACCCTTGGCGTCGCACGGGCACTTGTCGACATCAGTGAAGAAAATCGTCCCGTCCTCCGGCAGAACGGATTGTTGACGCGCGATCCGAGAATGGTTGAACGGAAAAAGTACGGACAGAAAAAGGCGCGCAAGAGATTCCAATTTTCAAAACGTTAAGATTTATTTTTTATCAAACATACTTTTGGATTGGTGCAGGGGTGTCCGATCAGGATTCTGCACTGAATTGAAAAAAGTAGAAGTCAATCAACCAAACAAAGGAACAGTATGCCCCGTGTAGAACTCGCTGAGTTACTCTCAGCCGGTGCCCATTTCGGCCACCTTCCCCGCCGTTGGAACCCAAAGATGAAGCCATATATTTTTATGGAACGCAACGGGATCCACATCATCGATTTAAAGAAATCACAGCGTCTTCTCGACGAAGCGTCGGATGCGATCTCCAATCTCGTCGCCAGCGGCAAAAAAATTCTTTTTGTCGGCACCAAAAAACAAGCGAAAGAAGTCATCGAAGCCGAAGCGAAACGAGCCGGCCAATTCTACATCTGCGACCGGTGGCTCGGCGGCGCATTGACGAACTTCACAACAATCCGAAAGAGCGTGAAACGTCTCACCAACATCGAGAAGATGGAAACGGACGGAACGTTCGATAAGATTACGAAGAAAGAAACTCTCTTCCTGTCGCGGGAAAAGGAGAAACTTCAAAAGACATTATCGGGCGTGGTGGAAATGACCCGGCTTCCCGGTGCATTGTTTGTCGTTGATGTGAAAAAAGAAAATATTGCGGTGAAAGAGGCAAACCGTCTCGGTATCCCGGTCTTCGCTATCGTCGACACGAATTGTGATCCCGACGGCATCGACTATCTCATTCCGGCGAATGATGATGCATTAAAATCAATTCAATTGATTGCGAAGGCAGTCGCCGATGCCATTGTTGAAGGGAATGCCCGCAAAGTAGACGTTGCGCCCGAAGCGGAAGAGGCAGAAAAACAGGAAAAATCAGACAAAACAGAACGCAGAGATCGCCGGCCCCGGCGACATCAGGAGGAAAAGAAATAATCATGGCAGTAACGAGTGAACAAGTAAAAAAACTGCGCGATAAAACAGGCGCAGGCATGATGGATTGCAAGAAAGCGCTTGATGAAGCAAACGGCGATATGGAACTTGCTGTTGAGATCCTCCGCAAAAAGGGAGCGGCAACCGCTGCAAAACGAGCAGACAAAGCAGCGAACGAAGGCATTGTCGTTTCTAAAATTTCCTCCGATGCAAAAACCGGCGTTATTGTAGAAATCAACTGTGAAACAGATTTCGTCGCGCGCGGCAATGATTTCGTTGAATTCGCAAATTCGATTGCATTGATTGTCTTCGAACAGAAGCCGAAGAATGTCGAAGCATTGTTGTCCCTTCCGCATCCAAACGGCAAGACCGTCAACGATGCTCTTACTGAAATCATCGGTAAAGTGGGGGAACGGATCGACATCAAACGATTTTCAATCATTATTTCCGAACAAGGATTCGTGGAATCGTACATTCACATGGGGAGTAAATTAGGAGTCCTTGTCGAATTGAATGCGGGATTCGATCCTACGACAAAATTGCTTGCCAAAGATATCGCTATGCAGGTCGCCGCGATGAATCCGATCGTCGTCGCGCGTGAACATGTCAAGCAGGAATTGATCGAAAAGGAAATGGAGATCTACCGGCAGCAAGCGAAGAATGAAGGGAAACCGGATCAGATAGCGGATAAAATAGCCCACGGCCGTCTTGAAAAATACTATCAGGAAGCGGTACTTCTTGAACAGAGTTTTATCAAAGACGCCGGTAAAATGGTGAAGGAACTGGTTCCCAACGGCGTTACCGTCAAGCAATTTCTCCGTTACCAGCTTGGTGAAAGTGCAAATTGAATTATCGAAGGTCTCGTAACGAGACCTTTTTTTTTACGCAAAGGACAACTGACAATGGAAACCTCACGGTACAAAAAAATTCTCTTGAAATTGAGCGGCGAATCATTGATGGGGAGGCTGGATTTCGGCATCGACCCCGTCATCCTGAAACAATACGCCGAAGAAATCAAAACGATCCATGTACTCGGGGTGCAGATAGGCATTGTCATCGGCGGCGGGAATATTTACCGCGGGATCGAAAATTCATCGGACGGTATCGATAAAGTGACCGGCGACCATATGGGAATGCTTGCAACGGTCATCAACGCATTGGCGCTGCAGAACACGCTTGAGCATCACGGAATGTACACCCGATGTCAGACGGCAATCGATATGGCACGAATTGCCGAGCCGTATATCCGGAGGAAAGCGGTCCGCCATCTGGAGAAAAACCGCATCGTCATCTTTGCCGCAGGGACGGGAAATCCGTATTTCACGACCGATACCGCCGCCGTTTTGCGGGGAATCGAAATTGAGGCGGATATTATCATCAAAGGAACCCGTGTTGACGGCATCTATGATTCTGATCCCGAAAAGAATCCGTCGGCAAAACGGTTTCCATTAATCAATTATGACGACGTATTCAAAAAAAACCTTAAAGTCATGGATATGACAGCCATTACGCTGTGCAAGGAAAATAAACTCCCGATCGGTGTATTCAATATGAATCGCCGGGGAGATTTAAAGCGTTTGATATTAGGGGAACAAGTTGGTACAATTGTAACGGAAACCGCACCTTCACTTTAATCTTTGTCGATTCAAGGAGATGAACTCATGTTAAAAGAAATATTAAAAAACTGCGAGACGAGGATGATTAAGGCCGTTGAAAGCGTACGGCACGAATTGGTAAAAGTTCGAACCGGAAAAGCGACCACCGCTTTGCTGGATGCTGTAAAGGTCGATGCGTACGGAGCACCGATGGTCCTTCAACAGGTGGGGACCATTTCAGTGCTCGATGCCCATATGCTGACCGTAACCCCGTGGGATAAAGCGATGCTTCAACCAATTGAAAAAGGGATAATTGCTGCGAATCTCGGGCTCAATCCGAATATCGACGGCAACCTTGTTCGAGTTCCGATTCCTCCGCTGAACGAGGAACGCCGGCGTGAACTCGTGAAATTGGTGAAGAAATTCGGCGAGGAAGGAAAGATCGCCATCCGTAACATCCGGCGGGATGAAAACGAACAGCTGAAGAAATCAGAAAAAGCGGAACATTTTTCCGAGGATGACCGCAAGAGGGGCGAACAAGAAATACAAAAATATACCGACAAGTTCATAAAAGAAATCGATATGCTGTTAACGGTAAAAGAGAAGGAAATCATGGAAGTGTGATGAAACCTGGACTTCGGAAAGCCCCGTTCACGAGCGGGGCTTTTTCATTTTATCCCACAGCCTGATACGTGCAATGAAAACAAAATCTTCCATCCGTCAATCACAAAAACTCCTTCGCGATGCATTGCCGAAGAAGGAAATCGCAGAGCGATCCTCCAGAATATTTTCCAATCTTCTCCTGGTTCCCGAATTTTTCCGTGCCGATTGTGTTCACATCTACGTCTCGTCAAAAAATAATGAAGTCGATACACACCAGCTGATCCGATGGCTCTTAAAGGAAAAAAAACGGGTCGTCGTGCCGATCGTCAACAGCGAAACGAAAATGATGGAGCATTCTGAAATATTCTCGTTGAGCGAATTACATCAAACTTCGCTGGGAATCTTTGAACCAACAATACGCCGTATCGTCAAACCGTCCGCACTTCAAGTGATCATCGTGCCTGCGCTGGCGGTAGACAGGAAGGGAAACAGAATCGGCTTTGGAGGGGGATTTTACGACAGATTCCTCGCTACGACAGAGACTCCGTCAATCGTTCCTGCCTATAATTTTCAGGTCGTTCAGGACATTCCTGCCGAATCATTCGATAGAAAGGTTTCCTATATCGTTACCGAGGACGGGGTGATCAAGTGCTGATTTATTGCTGAAACAATTGGGAGCGGCGTGCGTAATACAATCAAAGCTATCCTATTGGAGGACTTATGAATAGAAGATTATACCGATCCCGAACCAATAAAGTATTTGCCGGTGTATGCGGCGGGTTTGCGGAATATTTTGACGTTGATCCGGTTATCCTGCGAATATTATTCGTGCTCATGGTCGTGTTCGGCGGAACAGGAATTTTACTCTACATTGCAGCGATTATTATCATTCCCAAACACCCTCTTATTGAGACGGAGCCGGTTGATCAGCCTGCCGCAGAAAAAGCGAACAAATCGTCACAGCATTGGTTCGGGTATTTACTGATCGGAGGGGGAGTGTTGCTGCTGCTTGCGAATCTTGATCTCTTTCATTTTTTTGATTTCCTGGGAAATACGATCGAATATATTTTTCCGATCATCCTCATCGTTCTCGGTATGGCGGTCATTTACTACCGTCAATCAAAACCGTCCGATGTCGAGACTGAACATACTCCGTCGGCAGGCGCGGCACCCTCCGAGCAGTATTCCTATCGTCAATTTCGCCGTTCCATCTCGGACCGGAAGATCTTCGGCGTCTGCGGCGGACTTGCATCGTACTTCGGCATCGATCCGAGCCTGATGAGATTGCTGTACGTGATCCTGTGTATCGCATCGTTCGGAGCCGGCTTGATCTTATATCTTCTTTTAGCTATCGTGATCCCGGACGACAGCACAGTGCACACGCGGGCATAATATGGAAAAAAATCAACTATACCGGATTCCTATTTTAGGAATTATCCTCATCGTACTTGGGATGGGTCTGCTGCTCAAGCAGCTTCGTATCGTCATGGTCGACGGATCGACCATTCTCCTAATGGGCATCACCCTGTACGGCATTGCCGCCGTTGTCAGGTCGTTTCTCCTCAATACACGGAAGCAGATATTTTTCGGAAGCCTCTGTTTCTTCAGCGGAATCCTTCTGCTGCTCGGGAAATTCAACTTCGT
>Ga0172379_10009898_pt1 | contig 11665 bp, 11 predicted proteins | sample GrowelOW334metaG_FD_119756 | JGI IMG/M metagenome (GOLD analysis project Ga0172379, IMG submission 119756) | Groundwater microbial communities from an aquifer near a municipal landfill in Southern Ontario, Canada - Groundwater well OW334 metaG | ecosystem: Environmental > Aquatic > Deep... | reverse complement strand
TTCGCTTTCCAAAACATTGCCTGATCGACAAATTTACTGTCTCGATATTCAGAAATAACTTTGTCGAAATAGGAGATCGCCGCTTTGTAATATTCGACGCGATAATACAATTTCCCGGATTCATAAATTTTTTGGGCAAGCTTCAGCGTCATCTCAGCGATCTTTGCTTCCGCATCGCTCACCATGGAGTCTTTGGGGGAGTATTCAACGAACGTCTGAAATTCATCCAATGCAAACCGCGTATATTTTTGATCGAGTTGGTATTTTGGCGAAAGATTATAGTATGACATTGCTTTTTTATAGCGTGCAAGTGAAACAAACGGACTGCCTGGCATCGTCCGAATTAGATTATCATATTCCGAAGCAGCAAGAATGTATTCGCCGCGCATATAACGGGATTCGGCGATATAAAACTGTGCATCGTCCGCATACTCGCTTCCCTGATACTGAACGGTAATGATCTTGAATTCTTCGATCGCTTCGAGATAGTTTTCTTTGTCGAATAACGCTTTCCCCCGTTCAAACCGCTCTTCCACGGGAATAATTTCAATCTCTTTTGAAGAAGAACATGCATTAAAATACATTACCATTCCTGCAACCGCACCCGCAAACAATAAGCGTTTCACATTACTCCCATACTGGTGATAAATCAAAATTAGACAACTTTTGTGTCCGTGTGTACAACTTCTGTGATTCGGCACTGTCCTTAAGAATTGACGTCTGGAAATTCACATTAAGCGGTAAAATTTTTTTGATCGCAATACTTATGACCGTGTTTCGTTTCTTGAATGAAAAGAGAATGCCGTAACTTCGCTGTGTCCAATATTTTTGCGGTTGGTAAAACACAAAATTTCCCAGCGAATGGACGATAAATTTATTACCGATACTCTCAATTCCAAACGTAACATGCGGATGATGTCCGATAAATACATCAACACCATGCTGGATGCACCATTGAGCGAATGTTTTAACTTTTTTTATCGGGTGATCGGTATATTCAACGCCGCCGTGATAACTGACAATAACAACATCGACAAGCTTACGGACTTCGTCAATTTTGGACAGCATTTGCGCCGTGTCCGCGTATGCAACAACCTCTTTCCAGCCTTTCGGCGTGAAATTCATAAAACTTGTTACTGCAAAGATAGCAAATTTTATATTCTTTTTCTCGATTATCAGCGGTTCATAGATGTTTTCTTTTCCCTTCCCGGTCCCCACAAACATGATACTGTCATTTGTCAGGCGATCAATAGTTTCGAAAAGTGCTTTTTTATGATAGTCCATCGCGTGATTGTTTGCGGTTGAGACTAGTGTTATGCCCGCATTTTGTAAAGTTTTCGTCCCGTGCGGCGGACCGGTAAATACTAAATTATTTTTGGGATCACCGGTTTCCCCTTTTTGGTCCGATATGGGTGACTCCAGATTTGCGAAGACAATATCAGCACGATATTTTTTAATATCGAGACGTTCAAACGGATAATTAATTTCACCGGATAATATTTTTCGCCCTACCCATCTGCCGAGATTGATGTCTCCGAACGCAAGAAATGTTACACTGTCAGTTTTAGCAGCTTCTTTTTTTACAAAAGACTCGCTGAAGGGGACACTTGACGGCCTACCGGGAAACCAGATCAACAGGATTTCAATCAACACCAGAATTGCAGCGAAAACCACGAGTCTTATAGCTGAACTGCTTGTACTCTTCATTCGGTTCCCGTTCAACTGCGTATGGTAAAGAATAAATACACAGCTATTCCCGAGGCGATGGTCACGACGATCGGCTCAAGAAGCGAATCGAAAAAAGAGAGCGACGGCGGCGTATAGGTACTGAAGGGGGTTGAAAAATCGTGAAGACTCTCCGCTTCAGAATAGCGGACAGTATCACGAAGAGTGATGGTTTTCGATGCCGAATATAGAATTTTGACAGAATCTTGAAGGATGACATCAAATGAAAGAGAGATCGTTCGCACGGTGTACTGGGAGGAAAAGAACGATTCTGTAAAAGCTTCACCGTATGTCACGGAAGCATTCCTGACAGAAACAGCAAGTGATCGTGCGGCCCCCGTACTATCCGACATGATTGATATGTTCCTGCGAAATAACAAATTCGTGATAGAGAAATAAAAGGGAGTTGCCTGAAATGAAGCATCGCGGGGCAAATAAATCGAAGAAGCCGGTTTTATTCCGGCTTCTTCGATAATTTGAGACAATAGTGAATCCGATGCGATAAACATTTTCTCTCTGTCGGTTTGAGGTAGATGTTCCGCCCAGAGAAAAGAATTTCCGAGAAAAAAAAGCGATATGATGATGCCTCTACTTTTCATTATGCATAAATTCCACGAATCTTTAGTGTCTTCGCGACTTTATCGATCGCGTTGATGTACGCTGCTATCCGCAATGAGACATTATATTTTTTCGACGTATCGTATACGCCGTCAAATGCAGATTTCATCATCCGTTCAAGACGTCGATTCACCCGATCGAGCGACCAATAGTAACCCACTCTGTTTTGTACCCACTCAAAATACGAAACAGTAACGCCGCCCGCATTGGTAAGAATATCCGGTGTAACAATGATGCCGCGATCATTCAAAATCGGATCTGCTTTTGCCATCGTCGGACCATTTGCCCCTTCGGCAATAATTTTAGCTTTGATCTTACTGGCATTCTTTGATGTGATTTGGTCTTCTTTCGCAGCGGGGACTAGCACATCACAGTCGAGTTCTAAAAATTCTCCTTGGGTAACTTTCTCTCCACCGGTAAATCCGGTAAGCGTCCTGTTCTGTTTCATAAATTCAATGGCCTTCTCCACATCAATGCCTCGTTTGTTGTAGTATCCGCCTGTTACGTCGCTGATGCCGACGATCTTACATCCCTGTTCGCGCAGCAGTTGCGCAGATATCGAACCGACATTCCCAAAGCCCTGAACAATCACCGAAGTGTCTTTTGGCTTCAATCCAATTTTTTCCATTGCTCCGAGCGTGACGATCATGACACCGCGGCCCGTTGCTTCCCTTCTTCCCAGCGATCCTCCGATTAACAACGGCTTTCCGGTTACAACACCGCTGACTGTCTTTCGCATGTGCATGCTGTAGGTATCCATAATCCAGGCCATCGTTTGTTCATTCGTATTCATATCCGGTGCAGGTATATCTTTGTCGTCACCGAAAACATCCATCATGTTTGCAGTATAGCGGCGGGTAATCTTTTCAAGCTCAACCGTCGTCAACTTCGTCGGATCACATTTAACTCCACCCTTGGCTCCGCCGAAAGGAACATTTAACAATGCGCATTTCCATGTCATCCATGCTGCTAACGCTTTTACTTCATCGATATTGACATCGGGAGCGTACCGAATACCCCCTTTCGAAGGTCCAAGAATATCGTTATGAATAACGCGATGTCCTTCAAATATTTCTACCTGGCCGTTATCCATTTGAATCGGGATGGAGACGGTAACCTGCTTTGCTGGAGTTTTAAGATATTCATATACGCCCGGTTCGAGTTCTAACAATTCTGCAGCAATATCAAACCGTTCCATCATCGATTCAAATGGGTTTTCCTTGTCTTTGATAGGTGCGGGTTCTGTGTATTTGTAGCCTGATCCTTCTTGTTCCATAGTAACCTCGTATGTTTTAGTTGGTTAGTTCCGATTTTTTCTTCTTTGTAAAGAAGCTTGTAGTTGGGTAATTGTAAAATCAGGAGAATCGTCGATGAAGTGTCTTGAAAACCGCCGGGCTCTTCGAATTTCATTTTCTTCTATTGGCGCGCTAATGATATCTTCTTCAAAATTCTTTGCTTTTGCAACGGTGTTTCCCGATGGATCGACGATATGAGATCCTCCCCAAAAATTCACACCGTCTTCGATTCCCACCCTGTTTGACCAGACAAGATAGGTGCTTAGCAATCGAGCATATACCCGATGTTGTTCGTGATTGACCGTGGCAGTCATCAATTCTTCCTGGCCGCCGGAAAGACGGATCGGGCTGGCGGCCATTCCTATAATCACATCGGCACCATCGTGTGCTAAGATATACGGAATCGAAATGTGCCATAAGTCTTCACAGATCAGTATTCCGAGCTTGCCGTGTTTCGAATCGAAACATCGAATCTCCTTACCGGAACTGAAATATCGCATTTCTTCGAACATCCCGTATGTTGGCGGGTAAATTTTTTTGTGCGCTGAGTGGATCGATCCGTCTTCAAATAAAAAAACGGAATTATAAATTCCGTAGTTTTCAGATTCTTCAACACCGCCGACCAGCACAGTGATTTTCTTCGAGAGCTTTTGCAGTTCCGAGAAGAGCGGCTGGGTTTCTGCGCGGACGGCAACATCCCAATTCAAATCTTTAACGGAATAGCCGGTCAAACTTAATTCGGGGAAGACAATGATATCAGCTTTTTGAGCGATCGCTTTGTGAATATATTCTATGTGATGCTCAATATTTTTTTGAAGATTACCGACAGCAGCATCAATTTGGGCAACAGCAATTTTGGCATTCATAATTACGAGATCACTACATCATTCGACAGTTCGTTCGTATCCCCTTTTTTCATCGGAAATTCTCGCTGCAACACCGCCCCGACTTCTTCAACGGCAAAACATATTCCTTCGGCAAATTTGTTGTTCTTGAAATGTTCGGCAGTTTTCATCGCCAGAACATCCCAAAATTCTTTAGAAACTTTTTTGTTGATTCCCTCATCCCCGATGATTTGAAATTTTTTGTCGCTCATCAGCAGGTATACCAGAACGCCGGTTTTATCTTTGGTCTTTTCCATCCTGAGGTCATAGAAATTTTTAACCGCCATTTCGTACACGGTCAATTTTCGTTCTTTCAATGAACGGGATTTATGGATGCTGACACGAACCTCCCCGATCGTTCCTTGTTCAACCTTGGCAATGGCTCCGGTAACCTGATCCATTTCTTCTTTTGTTAATAGATTTTTCGAAAAGAAACTCATTGGGTGTTCCTATGATAGTGAACGTTGAATAACCGGTGCAAGTTTTCTCAATTGTTTCATCATCTCAGTGTATGTTTCCGGAGAAAGTGATTGGTATCCGTCTGAAAGTGCCTGCTCGGGATGTGTATGGACTTCGATCATTACACCATCAGCACCTGCAGCGAGCGATGCCTGCGCCATTGGAGGGACCAGATCCCACGCACCGGTCCCATGACTTGGATCAACGATAATCGGCAGATGCGATAATTTTTTAATCAACGGTATTGCATTGAGATCTAATGTATTCCGCGTATACGTTTCAAATGTCCGGATCCCGCGCTCACACAAAATAACGTTGTAATTTCCCTTCGAAACAATATACTCGGCGGCCATCAAAAGTTCTTCGATTGTGGAAGAAAACCCTCTTTTCAACAACACCGGCTTCCGCATCTCACCGATCTTTTCAAGCAATGAAAAATTGTACATATTCCGTGCACCGATTTGCAGCAGATCGGAATATTCTGCAACAACGGAAAGTGTCTCTGTATCTTTTACTTCCGTGACAATTTTTAATCCCGTTTTTTCCGCCGCACGTTTAAGGAATTCCAACCCCTCCAGTTTAAGCCCCTGAAAAGCATAGGGCGAACTGCGCGGCTTGAAGGCTCCGCCCCGAAGTAATTTTGCACCGGAATTTCTAACGACTTCAGCAACGTCGAGAATCTGTTCCTTACTTTCAACGGAACATGGTCCGGCGATAACCTGAAGTTCTTTTCCGCCGAACAGTACTCCCCCTACATCAACGATTGTATTTTCCGGTTTAAAATCCCTGCCGACCAACTTAAACGGTTTTGAAACCGATACAACATCCACCACTCCCGGCAACACCAGAAAATTATCCGGGGAGACTTTTGCTTTGTTTCCCGTCACTCCGATCGCGACTCTTTGCACACCAGGAATTTCGTGCGCTGTAAATCCGAATTGAGAGACTTTACCTTTTACATTTTCGATCTCTTGACGTGTTGCGTCAAGCCGCATCATAATAAGCATATCAGAACACCTAAGTAAAAAAAATTACCAGCTTCCGCTTGATCCGCCCCCGCCAAACGATCCGCCGCCGGCAGACCATCCTCCTCCTCCTCCGCCGCCACCGAATGAATTCCAATTGCTTCCGCCTCCTCCTAATCCTCCACCCCACCAAATTGCATTGGCACCGCGGGAAGAGAGCGACTGACGGCGTCCTCTTCCAAAAAAAGAAATAAAAGAAATGATAATAATGAATGTGATGATCACTGAGAACCAATCGCTCTGTTTCCGTTTTGATTTTCGATCCGCGGCGTATTCGCCTTTTGTCACAAGTACGATAGACGCAACGGCGGATGAAACACCTTCATAATAATTTCCATCCCGGAATTGTGGAAGGATTTCATTTCTGATGATTTGATTGCAGACTGCATCCGTTAACACTCCCTCAAGCCCGTAGCCAACTTCGATGGAAACTTTTCTGTCATCTTTAACGACAAGAAGCAGTATCCCATTATCTTTCCCTTTTTGGCCGATCTTATTTTGTTCTAATACCTGAATACCGTAATCACGAATCTCTCCGCCGTCAAGGGTTGGGATCATCACCAGAACAAGCTGATTCGAAGTACTATCTTCGAATTGAAGGATTTGTGATCTCAGAAGCTGATACTGTTCAGGGGAGAGTGTATTCGTCAAATCGGTAACTGGGTCTTTGATCGAAGGGACATCCGGTTGACTGAACGAGAAGGTACATGTAATGACGCTTACCAGAATGATTTCCATCAATTCCGTCATGCGTGTATTAAAAACGTTTTTTATTTGTTCCATTAAAACTGAACTTTCGGCGCTGTCTCCGCCCCTGCCTGTGCCTGGAAGTATGCTTTTTGTTGAAATCCTCCAAAGGAAGCTATGATATTGGTCGGGACAGTTCTGATGTGAGCATTGTACCCCTGTACAACTTCATTAAAACGTTTGCGCTCGACTGCGATCCGATTCTCGGTTCCCTCCAACTGGGATTGCAGTTGAAGAAAGTTCTCATTGGCTTTAAGATTTGGATATTGTTCTACTGTGACAAGTAATCGGGACAATGCAGAACCCAATTGACTCTGGCTTTGTTCAAATTTTTGGAATGCCTGCGGGTCATTCAATAATTGCGGTGATAACGTCACCTGAGTAGCTTTTGCTCTCGCTTCAATGACTGCCGTCAACGTCGATTTCTCAAAATTGGCGACACCCTGTACGGTGGCAACAAGATTTGGAATCAGATCCATACGACGCTGATATTGATTTTGAACCTGTGCCCATGAACCATTAACTCCTTCGTCCATCTTCACTATTCCGTTATATTTTCCCACACCCCACATCACAAATAAAATTATTACTGCGATTACACTGCCAAAAATAATCAATCCTTTTTTCATGTCATCTCCAAATATTGAATGCGATAAATTATGGAAAGTAATTCAGAAAACCAATTACAAAAATGGTCATTACGGCGTAGAAATCACACAACGTTCTGTTCATTACGACAAAACAGAGCGTGAGATAACGATCCGTTGAATTTCAGATGTTCCTTCATAAATCTCAGTAATCTTCGCATCGCGAAGGTATCGTTCAACATGATATTCCCGAACATAGCCGTATCCGCCGTGTATTTGAATTGCCTCCAAAGCACAGTGAACTGCTGTTTTCGACGCGTACAACTTAGCCATGGCCGCCTCTTTTCCAAACGGTTTCCCAGCATCTTTTAAAAGTGCTGCCTGAAAAGTCAACAAGCGCGCTGCTTCTATTTCGGTTGCCATATCGGCTATCTTAAATTGTATCGCCTGCAATTCGGCGATCGGTTTTCCGAACGCCTTTCGCTCCTTTGCATATTTTACGGCGGCGTCAAGACTCGCCTGTGCTATTCCTAATGCCTGAGACGCGATGCCGATTCTTCCCCCTTCAAGAGTCATCATCGCGAATTTAAATCCAAATCCCTCATCTCCGATCATATTCTCCTTGGGAACTCTCACATTGTCGAACAGAAGTGATACAGTATCAGAACTGCGAATTCCGAGTTTACGTTCCTTCTTCCCGTACGTAAATCCCGGCATTCCTTTCTCAACAATGAATGTGCTTATCCCTTTGTGCCCCTTTGATGGATCCGTTTGCGCCATCACAATGACTTCATCGGCACTGAGGCCGTTGGTGATCCAATTCTTTATCCCGTTTAAAACGTAGTGGTCGCCGTTCTTTGCAGCTGTTGTATGCTGATTCGTTGCATCGCTTCCGGCTTCAGGCTCCGAAAGAGCAAACGCTCCGAGCTTTTTCCCCGATGCCAGCGGAACCAAATATTTTTTCTTTTGTTCGGATGTTCCCCACTTATACAGACCATAACAAACCAATGAATTATTCACCGACATGATAACACCGGCAGAGGCATCCGCTTTTGATATTTCCTGCATTGCAAGAACATAACTCAACGTATCCAAACCGGCTCCTCCATACTCCTCAGGAACCATCATTCCCATAAAACCGAGTTCACCCATTTTCTTAATTTGATCGTACGGGAATAACTCCTTTTCATCCCTTTCATCGGCCGAAGGAGCAAGTTCTTCCTGCGCAAACTGTCCCGCAGTTTCCTGGATCATTTTGTGCGTTTCGTTGAGTTCGATATCCATAGCACCTCTTGTGTTTTAAGTGAATGCTTTTGTGATGACCGTGTAGTTGTGATACACAGACAATATGCTGAGTGAGTTTTACTTATGCGGCTTTAGTGTAATCAAAAAAACCTTTTCCGGTTTTGCGGCCAAGTTGTCCGGCAGCAACCATTTTTTTTAATAACGGACAAGGACGATATTTCGTATCTCCCAATCCTTCGTGAAGCACATTCATGATGGAAAGACAAACATCAAGGCCTATAAAATCGGCCAACGCCAAAGGGCCCATCGGATGGTTCATGCCGAGTTTCATAACGATGTCGATCGATTCGGGGGTAGCGACACCTTCCATCACGCAATACATCGCTTCGTTGAGCATCGGCAAAAGGATTCTATTCGAAACGAATCCAGGATAATCATTTACTTCAACCGGAGTTTTCTCGATCTTTCCGGACAATTCTTTGACCGTCGAATAGGTTTCATTCGATGTCGATAGTCCCCGAATAATTTCTACTAATTTCATTACCGGAACGGGGTTCATGAAATGCATCCCGATGACCTGTGCGGGCCGTTTTGTTGTCCCGGCAATTTCTGTAATGGATATCGATGAAGTATTCGAGGCAAGGATTGCATGCAAAGGGGCATGTTGGTCAATTGTCCTAAATATCTCCAGTTTGATTTTTTTTTCTTCGGTTGCAGCTTCCACGACAAGATCAGCTGCCTTAACTGCAGCAGGTAAATCGAGAGACATCTTGATGTTTGCAAGTGTTTTCGATTTGACTTCATCAGTCAGAAGCCCCTTTTTTATTTGCCGATCGAGATTACCAGAAATAGTTTTTACTCCGCGATCGAGGAATTCCTGTTTGATGTCATTCACCGTAACGGAATATCCGAATTGTGCAAAAATATGGGCAATTCCGTTTCCCATCGTACCGGACCCGATAACGGTGATATTTTTTATCGTCATATATTCTCCGTAAATTTTCGCCGTCGATATTATAACAACTCTACAATCACACCTGAAGCTTCACCTCCGCCGATACAAATTGCCGCCATTCCGCGCTTTTGTTTCCGCTGCTGCAGTGCGTGCAACAGTGTGACCATAATCCGTGCTCCGCTTGCGCCAATTGGGTGGCCCAACGCAACGGCGCCGCCGTTCACATTAACTTTATTGACATCGATTCCCAAAATTTTATTGACGGCAAGGGTAACAACAGCAAATGCTTCGTTAATTTCAAAGAGATCGATGTCATTCAACGAAAGACCTGCTTTTTTTAATACTTTAGGAATCACATCAGCAGGTGCTGTTGTAAACCAATCCGGTTCTTTCGCTGCAGACGCACTGGCAATAATTTTTGCAATCGGTTTAATTTTTAATTCTTTCGCTTTCTCCGCCGACATAAGAACTACTGCTGCCGCCCCGTCATTAATTTTAGAGGAGTTTGCGGCTGTCACACTTCCGTCCTTTTGAAATGCGGGACGAAGCTGCGGTATCTTATCGAAATTTGTTTTAAATGGTTCTTCATCAACTTCAACATAGCTGATTTCACCCTTTTTACCGGACACCGGGACCTTTACAATTTCTTCTTTGAATTTTCCGGTCGTGATTGATTCCTGTGCGCGCTTATAACTCAAAATCGAAAATTCATCCTGCGCCGTACGCGGGACATCACATTCTTTGGCGCACTTTTCTGCAAAGTTTCCCATCGGAACTCCTTGATAGATATCCTGCAAACCATCACGCATCAGCGAATCCTGCAATTCCCCGTTTCCGTAGCGGTATCCGTACCGACCCTGCGGAATGAGGTATGGCGCGTTGGACATACTTTCCATACCGCCCGCAATGACCACTTCTGAATCACCAAGGGCGATTGCCTGTGCGGCAAGCATGATTGCTTTCAATCCGGATCCGCATACTTTATTCACTGTCATTGTTTCAACTGATGCAGGGAGTCCGGCAAAAAGCGCAGCTTGTCGCGCAGGCGCCTGTCCGACTCCGGCCTGAACGACATTTCCCATGATTACTTCGTTGACAATCGATTTCGGAATTCCAGCGCGTGTTATGGCTTCCTCAATAACAATGGCCCCCAGTTTCGGCGCGGGAATTGAACTTAATGTGCCTCCGAATGATCCGATCGGCGTGCGGCATACGCTTACTATAACCACTTCTTTCATAGTCTTGTACCCTTTCAAGTTCAAGAAAGTTACAATGAAGTGTCTGAAATTCCAATAACAAAAAAGCCATCTGTTAGGATGGCTTTTTTGTTACTTCAACTATTCATTGATTTTAAGAATTCTTTGTTCGATTTCGTTCCCCTCAATTTCTCAAGGAGGAATTCCATAGCTTCCACCGGTGTGAACTCGCTCAGGAATTTCCGAAGGATCCATACGCGGTTCAATTCATCGGCATCCAAAAGAATTTCTTCTTTACGTGTTCCGGATCGATTGACATCAACGGCGGGAAATATTCTGCGGTCCGCAAGTTTGCGGTCGAGAACAATTTCCATGTTCCCGGTTCCTTTAAATTCTTCAAAGATCACTTCATCCATTCTGCTGCCGGTTTCGACCAGTGCGGTCGCGATGATGGTCAGACTTCCTCCCCCTTCGATATTACGTGCGGCACCGAAAAATCTCTTCGGACGATGTAATGCCATCGCATCAACACCGCCGGAAAGGATCTTTCCGGAATGCGGAACAACGGTATTATGGGCACGGGCCAATCTCGTGATACTATCGAGAAGGATCACCACATCATGTTTTGCTTCAACCAGACGTTTTGCTTTTTCAATTACCATATCGGCGACCTGAACGTGCCGTTCGGGTGGTTCGTCAAATGTTGATGCTACTACTTCCGCACTCACACTTCGTTCCATGTCCGTTACTTCTTCAGGCCGTTCATCGATCAACAACATCAATAATTTCACTTCTGGATGGTTTCGCGCTATGCTGTTCGCAATTCGCTGCAGAAGAATCGTTTTACCAGCTTTTGGAGGTGAAACGATCATTCCCCGCTGTCCCTTTCCGATGGGTGACAGCATATCCAGGACGCGCATTGAATATTC
>Ga0172379_10009897_pt1 | contig 11666 bp, 10 predicted proteins | sample GrowelOW334metaG_FD_119756 | JGI IMG/M metagenome (GOLD analysis project Ga0172379, IMG submission 119756) | Groundwater microbial communities from an aquifer near a municipal landfill in Southern Ontario, Canada - Groundwater well OW334 metaG | ecosystem: Environmental > Aquatic > Deep... | reverse complement strand
TGCCGGCGGCCTGTTATCCGAACGCTCGACATTTCTTCCCATATGGGTAGGGATCGCCATTTTTTGCCTCGCGGGACTGTTTGTGCTCGTTATGTCGCGTTTTGCGCCTTCACCTTCGTTGAAACCAGACAAACAAGTGGTCGAAAACGATGAGATCAAAAAAGATACTTCAACGGTTTTACGCTATCCGGCTTGGGTCGGCATCTTTTTGCTCTATGCGCTAATCGCGGTCTTTTTCAATATTTTCCCACTCTACGCAAAAGACGAGCTTGGGTTATCCGAATCGAGAATCGGCCTCATTCTGCTGGTTCGCGCATTGGCTACGTCGATCGGTTTTTGGTTCTTCGGACGCTTCGGATTCTGGCATTTTAGAAGAAAAATGCTTTTCCTTCCCGTTCTCCTGACGCTCGCTCTCGATCTGGCCTTCATCTTCATCCGCTCTCCCCTGTTATTGGGAATCGGGGTCGGCGTTGCGGGATTCCTTCTCGCCGCGGCATATTCGGCATCCATGTTCTATGGAGCATCTGGCGCTCTCGACCGGGAACGACGCATGACCGCACACGAATCATCGCTCACGGCGGGGCAAATCCTTGGATCGATACTTGGAGGCGCCGTTTATCAAAGCCTTTCATGGGCTTCCGTTTTCTCGGTGCTCGCTTTTCTGTTGGCGGCGGGAGCCGCGACCCAGCTTTTCATGCTAGGCCGCGGGAAACGATAGATCGTCTTGCGCTATTGCCCCTTGCGCACGAATGCGTCCTTATAGCCTAGAGAGCGCATCTTGGCGAGAACGACACCACCCTCATCGCGACCCAAGGGGCCGACATAGAGCCTGATGAGGAGTTCCGCTTCGCGGGCGAGAACCTCAGCCGTTAAAGGATATTCGACTTTTATGCCAGTGAGCGCCGTTTCGAGAGCTTCTTCGGTAGCGTAAACCGCAAGTTGTATATAAAAAGCGTCCTTTTCGAGCGCTTCTACGATGGCTATTCGATCGCGGACGCGCGAGGCTAGGATCGAAAAACCCGAGATGTTCATTCGGGAAGCGGGAGGCGCTTCCGGTAATGTGGGCTCGGTCTTTGTTACGGCTGCCGCTTCGGTATTTAGCCGCTCTTCCGTGTCGGTCGAAGCCTCGGGGACGATTTCAACAGGTACAACCGGCGGGCGAAGATCGGTAGGCTCCAATCCAACGACGACCTCTGTACCGGTCTCATCACCATTTTGCGCGGTTTCCGCGCCCTCGGCCACGGACGTCGGATCGGAGCTAATGCTACCGCTGTCGAGAGTTCCCGAGGCAACAGATTGACTGGGACTACCGCTAGCCGTAGCCGGCATTTCTGTCGTCGGACTTTCCTCAATCTCCGCTGGAATCTTCGCAACGGGAAGATCCACAGCCGAATTTTCTTGGGCCGCGGGCGCGAAGGGGACTGCCGAGAGCGTTTCCGGACTGTCTTTTGAAGCTTCCTTAGGAAGAGGTGGTTCCGAGGGAATCGGCGGCACAAAACTTGCGTTCGGCGCTTCGACACGATTAGCGTCCACCGCATCTGCCATATCCGGTATCGCTGGAGCGCTTGGGACTATTGGAGCAACAGCCACGGCAACGCTTTCTGTCGGGGATGGAAGCGAATCGGACGCTGGTGCGGAACCGGTAGTCGAAGGCAAAGCCAGCGCGGGAATAGCTTCGGCTGATTCCGAGGTCTCGGTCGATTTTAGGTCGACTCCCTCAGGAGCTATCGGAATCGTTCCAGCGGGGGTTATCGGAATCGCATCCGCTTGGGCGGTCGAAGGAATGGGAGCCGGCGCCTCCGGAACGGCGGCGGGAGCCGAACCGGTCGCTAGGTTTTCTTTGGGCGCGAGGAGCTTGGGATTAAAGTCGGGATCTGTCGATTCTCCGGGTTTGGAAACGGAAGGCTGGGCGGAAGCCGCGGTTTTAGCCAACGCGACGGCACGAACGCGGGAAGCGGTGCCTGGGCGCATTCCGAGATCCGCTGCGGCTTTCGGAGAAAGCGCGATAAAGACTCCTGGATTATCGACGGTTTTGGTTATAGTGACTATGACGCTTTTTCCGTTTTCCAGGTTCTTGACTTCTACCGTGGAATCTCGAGGAAAGGAATTGCAGGCTCCGAACATGCCATCCGATGGAAAATCGCCAGCGCCGCCGGCCACTGCGCTCCCCTCCCACGTGGAAGCCGCAAAAACACCGAGGCCGCAAGCAAGAACTAAGGCGAAGAGCGCCATTCTTTTCATTTTTTCCCTCCCATGGCTGAACGAAAGAAAGCGCCATAAGTCGCGGCGGCATTACCGCCAAGCGAACGTAGCATTCGCGAAACATCGTTTTTCCCACCCGCCACAAGGTTCGGCCTTACAACGACACTCTCGGACGGAAGCAAAAAAACGCCCTCAGCCGAAAAAAGACGATGCTTGAGGCGTCGTAGAATGGGCACCCCCGACGAGCTCGCATCGTAGAAGGCAAATAAGACAAGAATATAATCGAGTCGATTTTCCTTATCCACAAGTGGAGCGAATCCGCCCCAATCCTCTTCCGCCAATGGCTTGGTTCTCGCGCTTGTAACGATGACACCAAGATCGAAAAAAGTATCCATCGCTCCCGATACGATAAGCTCGGTCGATTCGTCGCCGGCTACGGCTCCGCTTTGAAACGCCGCCAGGCCCAAAGTAAGGGCATTCGCGTTTGTCGCCAAAAAGCATCCGAGAGCGAGAACGAAAGCTCTTTTCACGAGTACCATCCCATCGTAATTCCTATCGGCGCTTTTTAACCTTCGCTTTATCGAAGGAAAAAACCCGTTGCGGATGAAAAAACCCGCGCCATTGCGCAAATCTTCTCTCTCATGATACTGTGATTTAGTTTTGCGATAACGAGAATCCGCATGCAATATTTCGCGATTCAAGTGAAAACGACGGGAGAAGACGATTTCATACGCAGAGTCCCCATCCTCAGCAAAAAAGGGGAAGGTCGTCTTTTTACACCGAAAAAGGCCATGAGCATCAGGAAACGGGGCATAACAAAACGGGAAATAATAACGGTTTTCCCCGGCTATGTCTTCCTCGAGACCGAAGAGCTCTCGAGCGATTTACGATGGACAATAAGGCGTACTCCGGGATTTTTCCGCTTTTTAAAGAACTCGCAGCATCCGACGCCGCTAACAGATGTCGATAAAAGAATGCTACTCCATTTTATTTCTTTCGGGGAATACGCCGATACATCGAAGGTGACCTTCGACGAGAACGAACGTATCGTAGTTCATTCGGGGCCTCTAAAAGGACTCGAAGGCAAAATCGTGAAGGTGGACCGCCGCAAGGGAAGGGCAAAAGTAGCCCTGGACATGTGCGAGACGGGCTTCCTCATCGATCTCGGATTCGAGGCGGTGGAGAGGGTCACCAAAGGAGGCGACGCTCCCGATGACAAACCCACAACGAAATCCTGACCGCGATAAAGCGCGGATTTACATTATCGGAGCCGGTTTCGCGGGCAGGGCAATTGCGCGCGAAATAGCGCAAAAAGGGGTCTTCGGCTCCGTCGTCGCCTTCCTTGACGATGATCCTGCCAAGATTGGCGGAAAATTCGAGGGAATTACAATCCTCGGACCCATACGCGACGTAGTGAACCTTCTCGTCCGCCATCCCGCCGACGAGGCGATAATAGCGATTCCAAGCGCGAGCAGAGAATTCGTGCGCGAGCTCTATTATTTGCTTAAGCGAGCCGGTTTCGCGCGTATCAGAATAGTCCCTGGCATCGCGCAAATCGTCGAAGGCGACGCGCATCTTATCCAAGCTCGGGAAATCGATCCCCAAGACCTTCTCGGCCGCACGCCTGTCGCGATCGGCCTAAAAGAAAGCCTTGCGTACCTTCGCGGCAAGCGTGTTCTAATTACCGGAGCCGGAGGTTCGATAGGCTCCGAGCTTGCGAGGCAACTCCTTTCCGCTGGCGTCTCGAGGCTCTATCTTTTCGGCCATGGGGAAAACTCCGTCTATCAGATCGATCGCGAGCTTAGGCTCCTTCGCGAAGAGGGTGTGGGCGAAAAAACCTCTATCGTGCCCGTGATCGGGGAGCTAAAAGATCCCGACTATGTCAAATTCATCCTCAGCCGGCTCAAGGCCGACGCGATTTTCCATGCCGCCGCGTACAAGCATGTTCCGCTCATGGAAGCCAACACCGTCGCCGCGGTGGAAAATAATATTCTCGGCACGAGAAACCTCGTGGAAGCCGCCCTCGCCGCCGACGTCAAACGCTTCGTTCTCATTTCCACTGACAAGGCAGTCGATCCGGTATCGGTTTACGGGCTTTCCAAAATGGCGGCCGAGAAAATAGTAAAAGCTTCCTCCGCGAGAGCTCAAGCGGGGCGACAATTCATGGTTGTGCGCTTCGGCAACGTTCTCGGATCTCGCGGTTCCATCATTCCTCTCTTTCGCGACCAGATCGCGAAAGGCGGCCCGGTCACCGTCACTCATCCAGAAGCCAGTCGCTACTTCATGACAATTCCCGAAGCCTGTTCACTGGTCCTGAAAACCGGCGGCGTGGGGAAGAGCGGCGAGCTCTACCTCTTGGATATGGGTGAGCCGGTACGCATTCGCGACCTTGCCGAGCAGTTAATTCGTTTCTATGGACATGAGCACGGAGAAGGAATTCAGATCGAGTATATCAGACTAAGACCCGGGGAACGTCTCGAGGAAAGGCTCTATTCACGCGATGAAACGCTCGTGCCGACAGAATACCCGCGAATAAATCGGCTTGAGGGCCGCAATGGAGAATTTAAGCTCGACGAACTTATAGCCGCCATAGAGCCTATTTGCAGCCTCATTCCCGGACACGAGCACGAGTATCGTAATAAGCGCATACTCCGTTCAGTCTTGAAAAAATTCGTTCCCAGCCTTATCGTGCCCGATCATGAGCCTGAGTACTGAGTTCGTACCCTATGCGCGGCCTTCCATCGGTCGCGAAGAGGAAGAAGCCATCCTCGAGGTATTGCGTTCGGGTTGGCTTACGACCGGCAAAGCCGCTCGAGCTTTCGAGGAGGAATTTGCCGCCTTCGTCGGCGCTCCACAAGCCCTAGCCGTGAATTCAGCGACGAGCGGATTACATCTCGCGCTTGAAGCCCTTGGTGTAGGTCCCGGGGATACCGTCGTGACGAGCCCCTATACCTTCGTCTCCACCGCGGCGGTAGCTCGCCATCTTGGCGCGGAAGTGCTTTTCTGCGATATAGGGAAAGACGACTATAATATCGATCCGGATAAGCTCGAGACCCTGCTAAAAGGTAAAAAGATAAAAGTAGTCTTGCCCATCCATATAAGCGGCTACCCCTGCAAAATGAGACAGATTCTCGAAGTCTGCGATCGCGCGAACGCTTTTGTAGTCGAGGATGCCGCACACGCTTTCCCCTTGCGCATCGGCGAAGGCTTCGCGGGAAGACTAGGCAACGTCGGCGTCTATTCTTTATATGCCAATAAAACCATCACCTCGGGCGAAGGCGGGATGATTGTGGCTCGCGATCCAAAGATCCTGAAACGCATGGCCCTCATGCGTTCCCACGGCTTCGATCGTGACGCATGGGATCGATATACCTCGACAAAACCCGCCTGGTTTTACGATGTAGTCGAAGCCGGCTATAAATATAATCTCCCCGATCTTTTAGCCGCTCTGGGAAGAGAGCAACTAAAAAAAGCCGACCGTTTCTTAAAGGAACGAAAGTCGATAGCCGACCGTTATCTCGTGGCCTTCGCGGGACATCCCGCGCTTGAAAATCCTCCATACCATCCTGCCCATTCCTGGCATCTTTTCAGCCTAAGAATCAAGCCCGAGGCCCTGAGAATAAACAGGGACCAATTCATCGAAAAACTTTTTTCTCGCGGGATCGGCACCTCGGTCCACTTCATCCCACTTCATACTATGAAATATTGGTCAGAGCGCTATGGGCTGAGCCCCGAAGATTACCCAGAAGCGCTGGCAAAATTCCGCACGACGCTTTCGCTTCCGATTTGGCAGGGCATGTCCGACGACGCGGTTTCGATGACGATACAAGCCGTCATCGAAACCGCGGACGAGCACCGGTCTTAGGATGGCACTACGTCGAGACAGGGCAGAGATCGAATCCTCGGGCACTTCTCTTTCCGATTTGGAATTCGAGGGCATGGTCCACGTCGCGACCCTGCGTTCCCCCGTATCGCGAGGTTCGGTCAAAGAGATATCGACGAGAAAATTACCCAAGGAATATCGCCTCATTCTGCCGAACGATATTCCTGGAGCGAATCGAATTCTTTCTTTCGGCGCGGAAATTCCCCTCCTCGCCTCCGCTTCCATTTCCTATCGAGGAGAGCCCATCGGACTCGTAGCGGGACCGGATCCCGTTCTAGCGGCCGAGATTGCCGCGGAAGCTACAATCGTTTGCGACGAAGAGGATCCTCGCTTTTCCTGGGAGAGCTTTTCTTCGGATCAAGTAAGGGCCAAGCGGGTCGCGGTGATGGGAGATCCGGATCTAGCCTTCTCAATCGCCGCTACCGTAATAGAGGATACCTTCAGCTCAGGTTGCCTCGAGCACTTCTATAGCGAAGCGCAAGGCGCGCTAGCCCTATTCGATTACGACAAGATGGCCATCTATTGCGCGACGCAATGGCCTTATCATGTCAGAGAATCCGCTGCCCTCGTCCTGGGCTGTAAATCGGAGGAAGTCGTAGTCAGGCCGACGCCCTTGGGCGTTCACCTCGACGGAAAGCTCTGGTACCCATCGTTTCTCGCCTGCCATGCCGTCCTGGCCGCGCGCGCCTGCAAAAAACCCGCCAAAATTCTCCTAACCCGCGAAGAGGATTTTCGCTACACGCCAAAGCGCGCGCGCAGTTCGGTGGCGTTACGGGCCGCGACCGATCCAGCGGGAAGGCTTTCCGCCGTCGATCTACGGATAGCGCTCAATGTCGGAGCGATCGGCCCACTCGCGGAGGAAATTCTCACGCAAACCTGCATAGCCGCGTCGGGGACCTACGATTGCGCCAACATTCGCGTGGAGGGTTACGCGGTCGAAACCAACACCCTCCCTCTCGGCGCTTTCGCGGGCCTCGGGGCATCGCATTCTTTCTTCGCCCTGGAAACCGCAAGCTCCAGGCTCGCGGAAACCCTGGGCGAAGATCCAATGGATTGGAAGGCGAAGAATATTCTCAAGAAGGGCTCGCGCCTCATCACGGGTGAAATTCTTCATGAAGAACCGCCCTATGCGGAAATCTCCGAAAGGCTCTGCCACGCTAGCGACTGGCGACGGAAATATGCCTGCTACGAGCTCGTAAGAAAACGTCGCTCGGGAAGAGCCGACGGCCCCTTGCGTGGCATAGGCTTCGCTTTCGCCTATCAAGGCGCTGGAGCTCCGCTCTCGGGGGAAACACCGAGTGGATATTCCGTTGAAGTGGTGCTTGACATGGAACTCTCCTGCACAATCAAAACAAGCGCCGCGGCTTCCTGCGGCTCGACACGACGCAAAGGCGCGGGCCGCGTCGAATCCCGCGATGGATTGGCTGATATTTGGCGAGGAACCGCAGCAGACATCCTCGGAATAGAAATCGGCTCAGTTTGCATTGCGCCTCCGGATACGGACTCTACACCGGATTCCGGTCCCGCGGTTCTATCCCGCGGCATTAGCGTCATAAATCGACTTATCGAACGAGCATGCAACGCTATCCAAAAGCGCCGATTCCGCGATCCTCTTCCCCTATCCTCTAAAAGCATCTATCGCCAGCCGAAACCCATACGCTGGGAAGACGGTTCGGTCGCAGGTTCGCCTTTCGGTTCGGCGGCTTGGGGCGGCACGATCGTGGAACTGGAGCTCGATCCCTGGACATTCGAACCTAAGCCACTCGGAATCTGGATTTGTGCCGAGGGAGGAACAATCGCGTCGGTCGCCCGAGCCGAATCAGCGCTCAGGAGAGCGGCGGTGGACGCGCTTGGCTCATGCTTGCGCGAGTCCCTCGATTTCGAGGACGGTGAAATAGGAGTCCACTCGTATTTCGAGTACGGGATTCTCGGATCGCAGGGCTTGCCACCGCTTTTCATCGATTTGCTAGTTGGGAAAAGAAAAGCTTCGCCCAAGGGGATCGGCGAGCTTCCCTACGATACGGTTCCAGCCGCTTTTCTGTCCGCGCTCTCGCAAGCCACGGGTTCGGCATTCTCCTCCCTACCGCTTTCATCGGAACGGCTCTTCAAAGCCATGGAAGAGACATGAGGGTCGCCTTCATCCTCAATGGCGACGATGTCATCGCCAAGGTTCGATCCGGCGACCGTCTAGTAGATCTCCTCCGGGAAAGCTATGGATTGCTCGGGGGGTGCGCCGACTGTAGAAAGGGAAGCTGCGGCAAATGCCTTATCCTCCTTGACGGGCGCACGGTTCCATCGTGCCTCGTGCCCGCTTTTATGGCCACAGGCCGGGAAGTCATTACGATCGAGGGCTTCGCTCAAACCGACGAGTACGACGATATCGTAAAGGGTTTCGACGAAGCGGGATTAGAGACTTGTGGATTTTGCGACGCCGGCCGCATTCTCGCCGCCGCTACTCTTCTTGAGCGAAAACCCCGGCCCAGTCCCGAAGAAATTCTAGAGGAATTGGACTCGGTAAAGTGCCGATGCGCCGATCCTGTACTTATCGTCCGTGGCATTCTAGCCGCGGCGGAACACAGAGCCCGGAGGCTCTATCACCGTGCTGGTAAGTGAGATTTATCAGCCTCGAAGCCTTTCGGAGTTATTCGATATGCTGAAGAGTCATCCGAAAGCGCTGCTCTATGCGGGTGGAACCGACATTCTCAGAGAAAAGGGAAGCAGGTTCGCGGCTTTCCCCGCCGAAATTATAGTAGTTAGCCGATTGAACGAATTGCGTCAAGTCGTTCTGACCGAGCGCTTTATCGAGCTAGGCGCGGCGATAACCATGGCCGAGATTCTTGAGCTACGCGAAAACGCCGTTCCGGAACTCCTGGCCCTGGCACTACGGGGACTGGCCACTCCGGCTGTGCGAAATCTCGCGACGATCGGTGGAAACCTGGCCTGTTCAAGCCGCTTTTTGGACTCGTGGCCCGCTCTGGCGTGCCTCGACGCGCTGGTCGAAATACGCGACGCTGGCAGTTCGCGTTGGATCAATGTCAGCCGCTTGGCAGACGAAAACGGCCTACCCGCCTTGCCCTACGGCTGCGTCCTGACGCGCCTAAGAATTCCGCTCGAACCTTGGGACGCCATCGCGCTTAGAAAAGTTGGCAATGCCAATTATCCATCCCGAGACGGCGCGGTCTTCGCTCTGGCGGCTCGTTCGGAAAAAGGCATCCTCACCGAATTCAGGCTCGCGTTCGCCGGACAAAAGGCTCTAAGGCTCCGAGAGATCGAGGGGAAAATCGTCGGAAGAAAATTGCCTCTCGGTAAGAAAGAAAGAGAAAGTTTTGCGAGCGAGTACCGGGAAGCAGCATCGCCACTGGACGCGAAACTCCGCTTTCGCTTCGGCGCCCTCGTCGATGGGGCCTTGGACCTCTTATCGAGATGACGATGACCGATACCAAGCCATCGCTCTATCTTGTCCCGAATCTTATCGACGGCGAGGGGCTTCCCGAAACGGCCTTGCCCGCGGCGGCGCTGGCGCGCATCCGATTGCTCAGACACTACGTCGTAGAGGGTGAGAAAGCCGCTTGGCGACTGCTTTCCCGCGTCATGAGCAGAGAAGAAGCGGCCCTTGTCGCCATCGAGCGCCTCGACGAGCATACCCGTCCAGAAGAGCTTCCGCGGCTCCTCGAGCCACTTCGCTACGGTTTCGACCTTGGCCTCGTATCCGAAGCCGGCTTACCCTGCGTCGCCGATCCGGGAAGCGCGTTAGCGGCCCTCGCCCACGAGGAAGGCTTTCGCGTAATACCCCTCGTCGGCCCTTCCTCGCTGATGCTCGCCCTCGCAGCCTCTGGGCTGGACGGTCAGCGATTTTCCTTCCTCGGTTACCTCCCCCAAGAGCCTGATCTTCGCAAGCTGGCTCTCCGCGATATAGATAGAGGCGTGCGCTCGGACGGAGCTACGCGCATATTCATAGAAACCCCATATCGCAACGATCGCCTTCTTTCCGACTGCCTCGCGGTCTTAAGTCCCGATACGCGGCTCTGCGTCGCCGCGTCCCTAACCGCCGCCGACGAATCGATTCGTTCAGAAACAGTGTCGAAGTGGAAGAAAAAACCCTCGACGATTGGCAAACGACCGGCCGTATTCCTCGTGGGAAGGACGCCCGGCACGAGTCTTGACCGCCCTAGCGGCTTCGGGCATAGTGTTGGTGCGCCATGCAAAAAATAGAGACACTAAGCTTCGCCGAGCAGTATAAGGACGCCACGGTGTCCTTTTCTCCCTTTGCGATTCAAAATACCGGCATTATACAATCCCAAACCCTGTTAAAACTCGATACCTACGCTATTGCTTGCGTCCCCTATCAGTTTGGCATGTCCAAAGGCGTCCTCGCGGCGTCTTTTTCCAAGGACGAAATCGCATTTTTTCAACGTTTCAAGGGCTCGCTCGCGGGGCTTGCGCTCGCGATTCAAAGACCCGATGCGCGCGAACCGGCGAAGGTATTTTGCCGTTGCCAAATCTCCGCGATCGGAGCTCTCAAAGGAAGAGAAAGCGTCGGGCTTGTCGTATGCGAATGGAAGCCCATCCCGCCCGACCTAGCGACCGTCCTCGGGGAATACTTGACGCTCCTGGATAAACTAAAAGTTGAATTCGAGGATTTTAAAAACAAAAGCATCCAAGTTAGCCCCGAAGCGGCAAAACGCCTCGGCTTCAATAATTACGCCGTTATGAATATCGGTGGCATCCAGCATAAACTCGCCCTTTTCGCGCTGGCTGCCAACCGCCTCGAATTCCTTATGCCCTTGCGCTCTGCGGACATGGTTCCGGGAACCGATACGGTCTTTTCATTGTTCTTCCTAAAATACCGTTTCAATGTCGCGGGAAAAATCGAGCATGCCGAACGGCTCCCGACGGGAGTCCAGCGAGTGAAAGCGTCTATCGGCTTTTCCGCCGAACTCATCCATCTCCTGGACGACTACTTCCGTTCTCGCCGCCAATAGCCGAAAAACCACTACTCGAATCAATGGCGGGTCTTGCGGAATCTGCGGTTTTCTGCGAATAATCATCTATCGTGATAAGCGTTACAGAACTCGCGCTCGCCTTCGGGGAGCGTAGTCTTTTCAAAGACGTCAGCTTGAAATTCACGCCGGGCAACTGCTACGGCATCATCGGCGCGAACGGAGCGGGGAAATCGACCTTCCTAAAGCTCTTATCCGGCGAGCTCAAACCAGATAAAGGTGAGATATCCATCGGCGCGGGCAAACGAATGACCGTGCTCGCGCAGGACCACTTCGCCTTCGAAGAACAGCGGGTTCTCGATACGGTTATCATGGGCTGGTCCAAACTTTATTCGGTGAAAACCGAACGCGAACGCCTCTATGAGAAAGAAGACTTCAGCGAAGCGGACGGCATCCGCGCCAGCGAACTCGAAGCGGAATTCGCCGAGTTGGGCGGTTGGGAGGCCGAAGCCCAGGCATCGGTACTCATGTCGGGCCTCGGGGTCCCGGAAGGCATGCAAGAGCGCTTAATGAAGGAAGTCGACGAGGGTGTCAAGGTACGAGTCCTCCTCGCCCAAGCCCTTTTCGGCAATCCGGACATT
>Ga0172379_10009895_pt1 | contig 11667 bp, 12 predicted proteins | sample GrowelOW334metaG_FD_119756 | JGI IMG/M metagenome (GOLD analysis project Ga0172379, IMG submission 119756) | Groundwater microbial communities from an aquifer near a municipal landfill in Southern Ontario, Canada - Groundwater well OW334 metaG | ecosystem: Environmental > Aquatic > Deep... | reverse complement strand
GTCCGGGTTGTCCCCCGCCAGGGCGCTCAGGGCCTGGCGCGCGCGCAACAGCGCGACGCCGCCGCCGGGGAGCACCCCCTCCTCGACCGCCGCATGCGTCGCGTGCAGCGCGTCCTCGACGCGCGACTTGCGCTCCTTCATTTCGGTCTCCGTCGCGGCGCCGACCTTGACCAGGGCGACCCCGCCCGCGAGCTTGGCCGCACGTTCCTGCAGCTTGTCGCGGTCGTAGTCGCTTTTGACCTCCTTGATCTCGCGCCGGATTGCGGCGATGCGCGCCTGGATCGCTGCCGGCTCGCCCGCGCCGCCGATAAGGGTGGTGTCGTCCTTGTCCACTTCGATGCGCCGCGCCCGTCCCAGGTGCTCGATGCCCGCATGCTCAAGCGTGAGGCCGAGTTCCTCCGCCACCACGCGCGCTCCGGTGAGCACCGCGATGTCCTCGAGCATCGCCTTGCGCCGGTCGCCGAAGCCGGGCGCCTTGACCGCACAGGCCTTCAACACGCCGCGCAGGCTGTTGACCACCAGCATCGCCAGCGACTCGCCCTCCACGTCCTCGGCGACCAACAGCAGCGGCTTCGCCGCCTGTGCGATCTTCTCCAGCAGCGGCAGCAGCTCGCGCATCGCGGAAATTTTCTTGTCGCACAGCAGCACATAGGCATCCTCGAGCACGCAGCGCTGCTTGTCGGCGACGTTGATGAAGTAGGGCGAAAGAAAACCGCGGTCGAACTGCATGCCCTCGACCAGCTCCAATTCGCTCGCGAGGCCGCGCCCGTCCTCGACCGTGATCACGCCGTCCTTGCCCACTTTCTCCATTGCATCGGCGATGATCTCGCCGATGCTGCTGTCGGAGTTCGCCGAAATGGTCGCAACCTGGGTGATCTCCTTGCGCCCGCTGCAGGGCTGGGCGAGGCGTTTCAATTCCGCCACCACCGCTTCGGTCGCCCTGTCGATGCCGCGCTTCAAGTCCATCGGGTTCATGCCCGCGACCACGTATTTCATGCCCTCCAGCGCGATAGCCTGGGCCAGCACCATCGCGGTGGTGGTGCCGTCGCCGGCTATCTCCGAAGTCCTGGCGGCGACCTCGCGCACCATTTGCACGCCCATGTTCTCGAAGCGGTCCTTGAGCTCGATCTCCCTCGCCACGATGACCCCGGAGTTGATGACGGTGGGCGCGCCGTAAGCGCGCTCGAGCATCACCGTGCGCGCCTTTGGACCGAGCGTGACTTTTACCGCGTTGGCGAGCACCGCCACGCCGTGCATGATCCTGGCGTGGGCATCGTCGTGAAAAATGACCTGCTTGGCTGCCATAAGGATGCCTCCCTGGTGTCGGCGTTGCGGCTAGCTGCGCGAATCGGTTGTTCCGCGACCGGAAGCTGGCTCGGCGCCGCGATGGCGCATGTGCTCCTCGAGCAGCACGCCGACCGCGGCAAACGCGTCGCGCAGCGCGATGTAGACGTCGGCGCCGTGTTCGCGATTGACCACGACTTCCGTCCCCGGCAGGGTGACAATCAGCCGGACGGCGAACTGCTCGTCCTGCTGCGGTTCCCGCCGCCGCGCCTCGGCGAGCACCTGGCAACTGCGAATGCGGTCGCAAACTTGCTCGAGCTTGCCCGCCTCTTCGCCGATGCGGCGTTCGAGCGCGTCAGACGCAGGGATGCCACGCAAGGATATCTCCACAGGTTTATGCATTGTCCCGGCCCATTGCGGCAGCGCAAGGAATCAGTTGTAGTCGTCGTAATACGGGTGCAGGCTCCTGCCCTCGCCGTCGACGATGCGCTGGCAATCGATTTCGTCATTGCGCTCCTCGGGAAGCTGCGCCGTCTGCTCCCACGCTTCGGGGGCGTCCGCCGCCCTGCGCCCCGATCCGGCGCGCGACTTCGCGGCGCGCTTGTGCGCGCCGCTGCGGACTCCTGCGAACTTCGACTTGGCACCCATCGCGCCCTCCTGCTGGGAATTGAATTTGATGCTAGCGGCAATCGCCGCGACGCTGTTGACATTGGTCAAGAAGCGCGACGCTTCGCGCCGGTGCCCGCCGCGGCGAAGTGCAACGCAAAGTCCGGGAGACAGCAGCTTGTTTGATTTGCGTCACACCGCTGCGGCCGAATTTGCGGTCTCCTGAGGACTGCGTCGGACGCGGGCGGGACACCCGCCCGCGCCAACCAAAGGGAATGTGCAGATGATCAGAAACAAAGCGCTGCGTCGCAGCCTTGGCGCGCTGCTGGTGTTGCTGGGGGCCTTGCTGATCTGGCTGCCTTACGATCTTGCCAGCGGAGTCGTATTGGTGCTCGCAGGCGCCGCACTCGAATTGATCGGCATTGCGCTCGAGAAGAACGCCAAAAAGCCGTAGGGCGCAATTGCGCTGCGGGATCTGCCGCAGATCAATGCCGCCGCTGCGCCTCGCGCCGCTGCTCTACCCGGATCGCCTGAGCCAACGCCGACAGTTCCTCGGCGAGTACCGGAATCAGGTCGTCCATGGCGACTATCCCCAGCAAGTGTTCGTTCGCGTCCACTACCACCAAGCGGCGCACGCCGCCGCTGCGCATCTGCGCGATGATCTCGAACAATCCGGCGGACTCCTTCAGCATCGCCGGGCGCTCCGACATGACGTCGCCGACTGTGAGCGTACGGTAATCCACATCCGCCGCGACTACTTCGACCACCAGGTCGCGGTCGGTCACGATGCCGATCGCGCGGCGCATCCCGGCCGCGCCCTCGGTCACCACCAACGCGCCGATATGATGGTCGCGCATCAGCTTGGCCGCCTCCTGCACCGGCGTGCCGCGCTCGGCGACCACCACAATCCGGCTGCAGATTTCTCCGACGTTCATGACTGCCCCCTGCACAAAGCCGCCGCTACCGGCGCGGAATTGCTCCGGCGCGCGCCGCGAATCGCGTTTGCGCCCGCCTTGTTTCCTTTACCTGGGCACGAGCGATGCACCTAGTATGGCCGCACGCACGGCCCTACCCTTGATAATGGTCACAGCGCGTGGACAGATCGCGGCGCGGCGCCGGATTCCGGCAGTTTCCCTATAATCCGGCATGTCGCAGGGCAATCTCTTTTATACTGATAGCGTTACGAGGGGGAGTCAGTTTGCGGCAAGGGTCGGCCCGACCGGATAAGCACGCAGGCGCTGCGCGGCCGCGGCCGAAGCTCGCGCGGCGGCTGCGCCATCTGGTGCTCGGCCTGGGTACCCTGGCAATGGCGGCGGTGGTCGCCGGCACCACATTGAGCCTGTGGCGCATGCATCTGGAAGTGGTGCAGCAGGCCGAAGGCCATCTGCTCGATCTGGCGCAGATCCTGGGCGAACAGACCCTGAGATCGACGCATGCCGTAGACGCCGTCCTCGCGGCAGCCGCCAAAGACGCGCGGCGAGCGGCATTGCAGGGCCGCCTCGCTTCGTCGGCGACGCTGCACCGGCATTTCAGCGAAACCATTGCCGCCACCCCCTACGTGCGCGCCCTGCTCCTGACCGACGCCAGCGGCAAGCTGCTGATCCATACGGCAAGCTTTCCGCCGCCGCAGCTCAACTACGGCGACCGCGGATATTTCCGCGCACATCGCATAGACAACGAGGCGCAGCTGATTCTGTCGGCGCCGCTCATCAGCAAGTTCGGCGGCAAATTGAGCATTCCCATCAGCCGCCGGGTCGATGACGGGGAGGGGAACTTCCTCGGCGTCGTCACCGCCGATGTCGATCCGGCCTTTTTCCTCTGGCCGCAGGGCTTGCACGAGATCGGGCCGGACGGCGTGGTGCGGCTGCTGCGCCGCGACGGCGTGCTGCTTACCGGTTATCCGTTGAATCTCGCCGCCGCGACCGCCGATTATCGCGATTCCGCGCTGTTTTCCCAGGGCATAGAGACGGGCCGCCGGCTGATTCGCCACCCCGGGGCCGTGCGCCAAGTGGAGCGGGTGAGCGCAATTTACCCGGTCGAAGGCTATCCGCTGGTGGTCACGGTGAGTTCGTCCATGGATTTCATTCTGCAGGCATGGAAGCGCAGTGCATGGCTGTTCGGGACCATCGCCGCGGTGACTGCCCTGTTGTTCGGCGTGATCACCTTGTCGCTTGCGCATCAATTGCGCGTCGACGAGGAACTCAAGGCTATCGTGGTCGAATCGGAGGAACGCCTGCACGCGATCATCCAGTCTGCCATGGACGCCATCATTATCGTCGACGCACAGCAGCGCATTGTTCTGTTCAATGCATCGGCGGAGCAAATCTTCGGCTGCCCGGCGGACGAAGCGACCGGCGCCGAGATCGGCCGCTTCATTCCCGGGCAGCTGCTGAAGCCGCAGCCGCTCTCCGCAGCCGAGGGCGATGACGCCGCTGCGCCGATGCGCAAGACCGGCGAGCACCTCGCGCTCAGCGCGGCGCACGCGGACGGCGGCGCGTTTCCGATCGACGCCTCGATTTCGCAGGTGCAGCTGCACGGCGCGGACCACTTCATCGTGATTCTGCGCGACGTCACCGAACGCAAACGGGTCGAGGCGGCGCTGCGCGAGAACGAGCAGCGCTACAGAACGCTGTTCAGCCAGGCGATGGATGGTATTCTGCTGCTGGATGCGGAAGGCAACGTCGTTGACGTCAACGGCTCGTTCGCGCGCATGCACGGCTACACCAACGATGAACTGCTGAAGATGAACCTGCGCGAACTGGATACGCCGGAAACCCTGACGCACGCCCCCGAAAGAATCCGTCGCATACTGTCCGGCGAAACCATCGGATTCGAGGTGGAGCATTACCACAAGGACGGCCATGTCCTGCCGCTGGATGTCGCCACCTCCGGCATCGACATCGGCGGCAGGCTGTATGTGCTGGCGTTCCATCGCGACATCACCGAGCGCAAGCGCGCCGAGCAGGAGCTCAAGCGCTCGCAGCAGGAGTTGCGCGGCCTGTCGAAGGCGGCCAACGAAGCCATCGAGGCCGAGCGCCGCCGCACCGCGCGCGAGTTGCACGACGAACTCGGCCAATCGCTCACCGCACTCAAGATGGACCTGGAGTCGCTGCGCTCGGCCCTGCCCCCCGGACAGGTGGAGCTGGGGGAGCGCGCGCTTGCGATGCACGGGCTGCTCGACACCACCATCGCGGCCACGCGCCGCATCGCCGCCGATCTGCGCCCCCTGATGCTGGACGATCTCGGCCTGGCCGCGGCGCTCGACTGGCTGACGCACAATTTTTCCAAGCACACCGGCATTGCCACCGACCTGGTGATCGACGACTCCGTGGCTCAGGTGCCCGAGCCGATAGCTTCCGCCCTGTACCGCATCACCCAGGAATCGCTCACCAACGTGGCGAAATACGCGCAGGCGAGCACCGCCGAAATCCGCCTGGAACGCGATGGCGACTGGGTCGAGCTCGCGGTGCGCGACAACGGCCGCGGCATCGAGGCCGCCGACCAGGAAAAGCGCGGCACCTTCGGCCTGCTGGGCATCCGCGAACGGGTCACACTGCTCGGCGGCGAAGTCGCGATCAAGGGCGAGCCCGGTCAGGGCAGCGAAGTGCGCGCGCGCATCCCGCTCGCCGCGGCCGACACGGAAGTCCTCGCATGACGCGCATCCTGATTGCCGACGACCACGCCATCGTACGCGACGGCCTGCGCCGCATACTGCAGAGCGCGCCCGGAATCGAAGTGGCGGGCGAAGCGGTAAGCGGCGACGAGGTCATGGCACGGGTGCGGGCAGGCGGCTTCGATCTGCTGCTGCTCGACATGTCGATGCCCGGGAAGAGCGGCATCGAGCTGATCAAGTGGACCAAGGTCACGCGGCCGGCGCTCGCGGTGCTGGTGCTGTCGATGCACCAGGAGGAACAGTATGCGGTGCGCGCAATCCGCGCGGGGGCCTCCGGCTATGTAACCAAGGAAAGCGCCTCGGCACTGCTGGTCGCCGCGATCCGCAAGGTTGCCGAAGGCGGGCTGTACATCAGCCCTGGCGTGGCGGAGCAACTCGCGCTCACGCTCAGGCCGCAGGCGGACAACCTGCCCCACCAGACGCTGTCGGACCGCGAATTCGAGGTGTTCGGCCTGCTGGTGACAGGGGCGACGGTCTCGGATATCGCAGCGCGCCTGCATTTGAGCGGCAAGACGGTGAGCACGCACAAGGCGCGCATCTTCGAAAAAATGGGCGTGGACAGCGTGGCCGACCTGGTGCGCTACGCCATGGCCCACAAGCTCGGCGACACCGGCGACAGCTGAATCCCCGCCTCTGTAGGCATCGCCCTACACTGCTTCCGAAAAGTCCGACGTCCAGTTTCAGCCCGCGCCTATGGCGAGCGCCGGGGTCCCTGTTTCATACTCGGCGCAACAACAGGCAGATCTGGCGGCAGCTATGGAATGGGTTCAGCAGGACGCAACACTCCAGGTATTCCTGGTCGAGGATTCGCCGGCGATCCGCGCACGCCTGGCAGCGACCATCAGGGGGGTCGAGGGCGCCGAACTGGTGGGCGAAGCGGGCACGGTAGGCAAGGCGATCGAGGGCATCCGCTCGACGCATCCGCGCGCGGTCATCCTCGACCTGCAGCTGGAGGACGGAAGCGGCCTCGAAGTGCTCAAGGCGGTGTATCCGTCCGCGCCCGCACTGCACGTCGCAGTGCTCACCAATTATGCGACCGATCAGCACCGCCGCGCCTGCATGGATGCCGGCGCCGAATTTTTTCTCGACAAGTCCTCGGATTTTCCGCGCATCCGGGAAATTGTCCAGATGTGGACCGCGCGTACGGACAGCGCCGCACTAGGCCATTGAACGGATGCAACTCGCACTCAAAACCATGGAGCAAAACATGACCGCCGCATTGTCTTACTATGACGCACTCGATTTCGGCAGCATGGACCAGGGGACGGCGAGCACGCAGGAACACGAGGGCGCCAACCTCTCCGTGCGCGACCTGACGCGCCTGCTGCATATCGACTATCCGGTCGAAGCCTGGCTCGCGCGCACCGCGTTCGCGCTGCGCCGGGTGCGCGAGGGCGAGGCGCTGGTGCACGCCGGCGACAAATTCCATTCCCTCTACGTGGTGCGCTCCGGCTGTTTCAAGACCGTTTACACCGATTTTTCCGGCAGCGAACAGGTGCTGGGATTCCCGATGTGCGGCGATCTGATGGGCGCCGACGGCATCGACTGCGGCCACTACAGCTCCACCGCAGTCTCCCTGGACACCAGCGAAGTGGTGATCGTGCCGCTCGCGAGCTTGGCGCGGCTGGTATACGAGTGCCCCAGCCTCGAAGCCCTGCTCTATCGCGTCCTCAGCCGCGAACTGGTGCGCGTGCAGAACATGGCCTGGACCCTGGGCACGCTGGGCGCGGAAGGCCGCGTGGCGGCATTTCTGCTCAACCTGTCGGCGCGCCTGGGCGCATTGGGGTATTCGCGCAGCTCGTTCAACCTGCGCATGACGCGGCAGGAGATCGGCAGCTACCTCGGCCTGAAGCTGGAGACGGTGAGCCGCGCGCTTTCTGCGCTGAATGGCGCCGGCTGCATCCAGGTGCACCAAAGAAGCATAGACATCGTCGACGCCGATGCACTGCGCGGCGTGATCGACCCGGCCGCGGCCGTTCCCGCCAGCATTGCGCCGCATCCCGCACCGACCGCGGCGCGCAGCGGCGACAGGGCCGCCAGAAATGCCCGGTCGCGCTTCGCTTCCGGGCCCGCCTGGCGGCAGTTCGCTGCGGCCTAGATCGCCATCGGCGCCGGGCGCAGTGCCGCTGCGCGACCACAACCGGTACCGTTACGGCGCCTTTGCGCTTTACCAATAAAAGAGGGGTCCGCCATGTTCAAGCACATCCTGGTTCCGACCGATGGTTCGACCTTGTCGCTGCGCGCCGCGAAGAACGCCGTGCGCTTCGCCAAAGTCCACGGCGCGCGCATTACGGCGTTCTATGCGGCGCCGGAATATCATCCCAATATCGCCGGCGACTATCTGCCGGCGAATTTCGTCCCGCTCGCCGTGTTCCAGAAGCAGGTCAAGAAGACCGCAGAAAAATACCTGGAGCAGATCAAGAAATTGGCGACCGTGGGAGGCGTTGCCTGCTCCGGCATGTACGCCAGCGCCGATTCGCCCTATCAGGCGATCATCAAGGCGGCGAAGGAGCGCAAGTGCGACCTCATCTTCATGGCCTCGCACGGCCGCAGCGGCATTGCCGGGCTGTTGATCGGCAGCGAAACCAGCAAGGTGCTCACCCACTGCAAGCTGCCGGTGCTGGTCTATCGCTAAGCCGGGCGCGCCTTCGGGAAGATGGTGCCGGGTAAAGGATTCGAACCCTCGACCGTCGCATTACAAATGCGCTGCTCTACCAACTGAGCTAACCCGGCGTGCGCCGCATATTATACGCGGGAGCCCGGGATGCATCCCCGTGTGCTCCGCGGCGGGCGTTCCGGCAATGGTGAAACGGCCGCTTACTTGACGCGTCGCAGCGAAGGCTTGCCCGAAGGCCGCGGCGGCTCGGGCCGAGTTTCGTCGCCCGCCCCGGCCTCGGCCGGCTCTGCGGGAACGACCGTATCCGCCGTCGTGACTTCGAACGACAGGCCCTGGCCGTTCTCGCGCGCATAGATCGCGGACACCGCGCCGATCGGAATCGAGATGTCGCGCCCGGCACCGTTGAAGCGGGCGCAGAACTCGATCAGGTCGTTGCCCATCTTGAAACGCTCGACGGCGATCGGGCCGACGTTGAGCACGATCTGCCCGTCCTTCACGTACTCCATGGGCACGCGCGTCTGCGCGTCCACCGTCACCGTGAGATACGGCGTGTAACCGCTGTCCACGCACCAATCGTAGATGGCGCGCATCAGGTAAGGTTTGGTGGAGACATCTGCCATAGGTGAACCGGTCGCTCCGGGGCCCGCTTGCCGCGGGCCAATTCTTTCGCGGGGAGAGTCTGCTGTCGAATCGAAAGCAGATCCCTCGTCGCTCGCGCTTCCTGGGATGACCGCTACGCGGTCACTTGCGCATCACCTTTTCCGACGGCGTCAGCGCCTCGATGAAGGCCGGGCGCGAGAACAGACGTTCGGCGTACTTCATCAGCGGCGCCGCCGGCTTGCCGAGCGTGACGCCATAGTGGTTCAGGCGCCACAGCAGCGGCGCGATCGCCACGTCGAGCATGGAGAATTCGTCGCCCAGCATGTACTTCTGCTTGACGAAAATCGGCGCCAGCTCGGTCAGCCGGTCGGCCACATGTGCACGCGCCTTCTCCTGCTGTTTGGCCGTTCCGTCCTCGAGGATATCGATGCGGCTGAACAGCTCGACCTCGAAATTGAACAGCAGCAGGCGCGCGCGGGCGCGCATCACCGGGTCGGGCGGCATCAGCTGCGGATGCGGAAAACGCTCGTCGATGTATTCGTTGATGATGTTCGACTCGTACAGGACCAGATCGCGCTCGACCAGCACCGGCAGGCGATTGTAGGGGTTCATCACCGCGATGTCTTCGGGCTTGTTGAACAGGTCGACGTCGATGATCTGAAAGTCCATGCCCTTTTCGTAGAGGACGATACGGCAGCGCTGCGAAAAAGGACAGGTAGTGCCGGAATAAAGGTTCATCATAATTGCGAAAGCCTTAAAAAATTAGGCGGGCGGCGCCCGCCTCCGAGTCCGCTTGCCGGTGTCTTGCCACCAGCTTCCGGATCAGTGCACGTCCTTCCAGAATTCCCGCTTCAACAGGTAAACCAGGGGCAACAGGGCGAGCAGGTACAACAGCACGAATATGCCGATCTGCTTGCGCGTGGTTGCCGCCGGCTCGCCCATATAGACGAGGAAGTTGACCAGGTCTGCGATGGTCTCGTCGTATTGCACCGTGCTGAGGCTGCCTGGTTTCACCATTTCGTACTTGACCACGGTGGCGGCGCCGCCGTGGCCTTCCTTGCCTTCGCCGCCCTTGGCTTTTTCCTCGACGCGCACGCGCTCACCCTGCAGCTGCCACAGCGGGTTCGGCATGCCGACATTCTCGAACACGGCGTTGTTCCAGCCGGTAGGCCGCGCCGGGTCGCGGTAGAAACTGCGCAGATAGCTGTAGAGCCAATCCGCGCCGCGCGCACGCGCGATCACGGAAAGATCGGGCGGAGCGGCGCCGAACCACTTGCGCGCGTCTTTCTTGGTCATGGCGACGTCCATCAGATCGCCAATCTTGGCGCCGGTGAAAATCAGATTGTCCGAGATCTGCGACTCGTTCAGGCCCAGCTCCTCCAGCCGGTTCCAGCGCATGAGCGAAGCGCTGTGGCAGTTGAGACAGTAGTTGGCGAAGGTGCGCGCGCCACGCTGCAGGCTGAGCACGTCGGTCGGCTTGATCGGGGCGGCGTCCAGCCGCACCCCGCCCTCGGAAGCCATGGCTGCGAGCGGCGCAATGAAAGTCGCCGCCGGTATCAACAGGATCGCAATGAGCTTCTTCATTAGTGGGTCACCCTTTCCGGTTCGGGTTTGGTCTTGTCCACCTTGGTGTACCAGGGCATCAGGATGAAGAACAGGAAGTAGATCACCGAGCAGACGCGCGCCACCACCGTCGCGCGATCGACGTTGCCCAGCCAGGAACCGAACTGCCCCCACACGGTGGTCGGTTCGGTGCCGAGATAGCCGAGCACGAGGAACACGACCACGAACGCGGTCAGCGCCGCCTTGAAGTAGGTGCCGCGATAGCGGATCGACTTGACCGCACCGCGGTCCAGCCAGGGCAGGGCGAACAGGATCATCACCGACACCCCCATCGCCACCACACCCGGGAACTGCGAATTGAACAGCGGCGGCACCGAGCGCAGAATCGAGTAATACGGCGTGAAATACCAGACCGGGGCGATATGCGGCGGCGTCTGCAGCGGATTGGCGGGGATGAAATTATTGGCTTCGAGGAAGTAACCGCCCATCTCCGGCGCGAAGAACACGACGATCGCGAACACGATCAGGAATACAACCACCCCGAAAATGTCTTTTACGGTGTAGTAGGGATGAAACGGAATGCCGTCGAGCGGCACGCCCTTGGCATCCTTGTGTTTCTTGATCTCGATGCCGTCCGGGTTGTTCGAGCCGACCTCGTGCAATGCCAGCAGATGCGCCACCACCAGGCCCAGCAGGATCAGCGGGATCGCGATCACGTGCAGCGCGAAAAAGCGGTTGAGCGTCGCGTCGGAAATGACGTAATCGCCGCGAATCCACAGGGAAATATCCGGCCCGACGAAAGGGATGGCGGAGAACAGGTTGATGATCACCTGCGCGCCCCAGTAGGACATCTGGCCCCAGGGCAGCAGATAGCCGAAGAAGGCCTCGCCCATCAGGCACAGATAGATCAGTACGCCGAAAATCCACAGCAGCTCGCGCGGCTTGCGGTGGGAGCCGTACAGCAGCGAGCGGAACATGTGCAGATAGACGCAGATGAAGAAGGCCGATGCGCCGGTCGAGTGCATGTAGCGGATGATCCAGCCGCCCGGCACCTCGCGCATGATGTATTCCACCGAGGCGAACGCGAGGTTCGCGTCCGGCTTGTAGTTCATGGTGAGGAAAATGCCGGTCACGATCTGCAGCGCCAGCACCAGCATGGCGAGCGAGCCGAAGTAGTACCAGAAGTTGAAATTTTTCGGCGCGTAATACTCCGCCAGATGCGCCTTCCATGTCGATATCAGCGGGAAGCGCGCATCGACCCAAGTGAGCGCACTGTCGAGCGCGACCGAACCGGTTCCTCTAACGGGGGTTTTTTCTGCGGCAG
>Ga0172379_10009894_pt1 | contig 11668 bp, 4 predicted proteins | sample GrowelOW334metaG_FD_119756 | JGI IMG/M metagenome (GOLD analysis project Ga0172379, IMG submission 119756) | Groundwater microbial communities from an aquifer near a municipal landfill in Southern Ontario, Canada - Groundwater well OW334 metaG | ecosystem: Environmental > Aquatic > Deep... | reverse complement strand
TGACAGGGATGGTGGAGTGAGACCTGCCTGCCGGCAGGCAGGTTGCCACACTTCGTTCGCAATGACATGGAACGCGCAATGACAAGGTGGTGTGAGGAGGTGGTCCATATTTATAGTGTATATTATTTTGTTTTGACTAACCAATAGTTAAATTGAATATCTTGATTGACAGTGGAGGGGACAGCGACGGTGAAGCCAACTCCTTCTTGTTTGGATTTGACAAAGAGAACCTGATTTTGCGTATCGGATACCGGGGTAAGATAGACGAGAGTGTGGCTGTCGAGTTTGGAACTTGGAATGGTAATCTCCATGGTATTGGCCGGAAGGGTGGCAGTGCCGATAGTGGCATTTGAGGAAACGGTGCCGGAAATGGTGGAATTGGAACCAGTTGTTTCGCCGGCGGCGATGATTAGTTCATTTGTGGCGATTTGTTTGAAGTCGGCCGAGCCGGAGTTGTCGACTGAGCTGACCAAACTCCCTTCATGATCATAGAAAGCCAGAAGCTGACTGCCGCTTTGAGAGGCATTTGTCGGAGTGCCGAGTGCCAGGGAACCTGAAATGGTGGCGTCCTTGGTATCCAGCCCTTGGGCGTAAAGAGTACCCGAAAGAAGCAAATCGCCATTGATGACTACTTTTCCATCGGGATAAAGTGCCAGGAGATTGCCCAAGAGATGAACCGGATGGACTCCGTCCGGTTGAATGTAAAGATCGGATCCTGAGGAATTGAGTGAGAGAGCAAAAAGGGAACCGTTTATTTGGGCATTGTCGGTGATGAGATTGTTGGTGGTAAGAAGGCCGAGGGCGAGATCTCCCGGAATGGAAGCAATTGGGGTATCGAGGTTGGCAATATCGAGAATGTCTGAGGAAGAGGTGGCTTGGGTGTTGGTTAGAAGATCGTAGTTTGAGTATTTGGCTTGAAGTTCTGAGAGTATGGCACTTGCCGTGGAGTACTGACTGGATAGAAGAGAGAGGCTATCGTGAAGAGAGTCGACGGTCTGCCCTTGGATATTATCGGCATAGAGTGTGCCGGAAACGGTGGCATCAAGAGAAGAGAGATATTTGATGTCGGCTTGGGGAGAAATTAGTTTTTGATTGACGGTGATGTTGTCGGCTACAACTTCGGTGATTTCGGCGAGACCGGCGCGTAGATTGGCGGCGAGGAGCTTGAAGAATGAATCTACTTCAAGATTTTGTTTGCCCTGAGTAGAGAGAATATAGATATTGTCCGATTGTTTGGTGATCTGAGCCGTATAAGAGGGCAATATAACACCGTTGTTGTTTATATTTGTGTCAGGGTCATTGATGATGAAGCCTTCGGACAAACGATCGGGAGTTTTGGTGGTCCATTTTTCGTCGTCGAACCTGGGCGAGGTAAGACGGTATGAAATATCGGTGGGAGAGCTGGAATAGAAAACAATAATATTATTATTATCGTCGATTTCGTACCAGGCTTTGGCCGACGACTGAGCAGTAAGAAGAATATTGGTGCGGTTCAAGTTTTTTTTGAGATTGGCGGTTTTAGAAAACACCCAGAGATCCGAACCTTCCGGTTGGTGTAGTGGATCCAAGATATAACGATAGCCAACGCCGTCAACATATTCCGAGGTGGTCAAATGGCCGGTAATTTCCTCTTTGATGCCGATCATGGAGGAGAGGTAGGTTGAATATTTTTCACCGTTTATGGTATACGGAGGGTCGACGGTACCGACATCGATTTTGCCGGTGCCTCCCCCTACTGTAACAGTACTAGTGGCAGAAAAAGGATCAAAGACAATATCCTTTGTGGTGTCGCCCGCGTTGCGGACAGTCCAGGCGGCTTCGAGCAAACGATTGTTTTGGGCATCGATGACCTGAGTACCGGCATCGTCGTGAATACTGTCACCTAGATATAAAATTCTCCAACTGAGGGGGCCGGTGCCAAGATCAGAAGTTGTGTCTGTAACCGGAACAATATTACCATCGACTTGGAGTTTTTGTGAAGGATTGGTAATGCCGATACCAATTCTATTATTCAAGGCGTCGATGGTAAGAGTGTTGGCGTCGAAGTTGAGAGCATTAGCTACATTGGCGAGAGTGACAGTGGAAGCAGAAGCGGCTGTTAAGTTTAAAGCACCGGATGAATTGATGGTGACAACTCCTGATCCCTGACCAAGATTGGTGGTTCCGGTTGAAGAGAGAGTGGTGAAGGCACCGGTACCGGCGGTGGTAGCACCAATATTTGTAGAGTTTATTCCTGTAGCAGTAGTATTGAAGTTGCCTGAAGTAAAGGTGATGTTGTTGGCTCCGGTATCTATTGATGAAGCAGAGAGGCCGGAGAGAGCAAGAGCTCCTGATGTGGCTGTGAGATTGAGAGCACCTGTTGTTTGGGTAAATCCATTTGAGGCTGTGAGAGTAGAAGAGAAGCGACCGGTACCGGTGACATCTAATTTTGTACCTGGATTGGTTAATCCTATGCCAAAGTTACCGGTATTGATGAATGAGTTTTCTCCGGCAGTACCGGCGAGGTGAACCAGGGCAGAGGCGGTAGCGGTGGCACCAAGATTAAGAGAGTTAGTGATTTCTAGGGGAGAAAGGGCGCCGTCTACACGTTGCCAGAAATTCACAGAGCTTTGATCTACCCAATTTGTCCCTGTGGCAGTAGAAGAAAGAACTTGACCTGAGACACCAATATCACCACTGGAATCGTAGTAGCCACCTGTAACGTAAATATCTCCCGAGACTGTCAATTCTTGTGAGGGATTGGTGATGCCGACACCGACGAGGCCACTATTTAGTACCGTAAGTACGGAGCCTGTAATTACACCATCGGTTTGATTTCCACCGATACCGACATTTCCAGGTTGAGTCACAATAAAATGCTGAACTGGATTGGCGGCAGTATCGGCTGTACCCGAAGCTAGTGTCCTCACCTCAAAATCACCATTGAACATATAGAACAAGGTTCCATAACCCGTGTTTCGATATTTAAATCCGCCGTTGTAATATATGTTGTCACCGAACCACGAGTTGTTTAACGCGTATGGCTGAAATTCTATGTTGCCAACTCGCAACTGAGAATTGGTTGTGTTGTATGCAGGAATGTCCAGGGCAACTATTGGTTCCGTTGTTCCGATGCCAACATTTCCGGTGGTATCTTGAAGTGTAATGCCTGTCGTCCACGCATTTGCAGCTGATTTGTAGGCTAGATTAAGAGGACCGTATTGAGATCTGATTTGATCTCCGTAACCATGAGTGATGTTTCCTGATGATGAAGCGTCTCCTGTATTGGCAAAGACCTGGAACAGAGCCGATGAGGTAGCAGTGCCACCGATGGCAAGATCATTGGTGATTTCTTGAGGTGAAAGCACGCCATCGTTGCGTTGCCAGAAATTAACACTGGTAGCGGCGCTCCAGGCCGTGCCGGTGCCGGTAGAGGAGAGAATTTGCCCTGCCGTACCGATTGAGTTGGCCGAGTCGTAGTAACCTCCGGTAACATAAATGTCACCGACAACAGATAACTCTTGTGAAGGATTGGTAACGCCGATGCCCAAACTACCGTTGATATCAACAACGTTGGTTGTAAAGTCACCCCAGATTAGGGGAGTAGCACTGTTTGAATTTTCGATATAGAGTTTGTTTGATCCTGTCTCGCTGTACCCAGCCTCGTATCCCAAGAATACATTACCGGAAGAACCGGTGGTAACGCTGTATCCGGATTGGTAACCCAAAAATACATTATTGGTGGCCGTGTTGTAGCTTGCAGTTCCTCGTCCGGCTCTATAACCAAGTATTACGTTGTTGCTATTTCCAATTACACTATTCGCCGCTACATCACCACCGATAAAAACATTTGTTTGTCCGGTGGTATTATTTGCGGCCGCACTGTACCCAATCATCACGTTATTTGCCGCATTATTATCTGAACCGGCACTATTTCCAATCATAATTGAATACGAAGCTCCGTTGCCTATGTTGGTACCTGCGTTTAGACCGATAGCAACAAATTGCTGTGCCGATGAATTTGATAGAGCGGCGGCTTGACCCAAAACTGTATTGCTTCCTCCTGTAATATCCCGTCCGGCTTGATTTCCGATAAAAGTGTTGCCTGTTGATGTGTTTGCCGCATCATCGTAGCCGGCTAACCAACCAAGAAATGTGTTTCCACTACCTGAAGTATGATTGTAACCGGCTTCAAAACCAATCATGGTACTTTCTCTGGCGGTGTAATGATATCCTGCCTCGGAACCGATAAAGGTATTCTCTCTACCGGCATTGGTGGTCATGGAATAGCCGGCACGAGAACCAATGAGAGTATTGTCGTAACCTGTAGTCATGCCATTGCCTGCGCCAATACCTACAAGAGTGTTGTAGTAACCATCTGTTGTGGCTGAGTGAGTCAATGAGGCTCCTCCGTTGCCAAAAATGATGGATCCGGTAAAACTGGCTTGAACCGGAAGACGCAAAACTTGGGTTGAGTTCATTGAAATGGAAGGAACAGAAACATCAAGGAAGATGGGAGCCGAGCTGTTTGTACCGCTTATGGCTACGTCTCCGGTTGTATCCATCAAAGTAATTCCCGTTGTCCAAGTATCTGCGGCAGATTTGTAGGCTAGATTTAGAGGACCATATTGAGATCTGATTTGATCTCCGTAACCATGAGTGATGTTTCCTGATGATGAAGCGTCTCCTGTAGTAGCGAAAACTTGGAAGGTAGCAGAAGATGTTGCAGTGCCACCGATGGCGAGATCATTGGTGATTTCCTGAGGTGAAAGGACACCATCATTGAGTTGCCAGTAATTAGTGGCAACTGCTTGGTCAATCCAGTTTGTTCCTGTAGCAGTAGAAGATAGGAGTTGACCGGAAACACCAATATCACCACTTGAATCATAATATCCTCCCGTGACATACGCATCTCCTGAGACTGTCAATTCTTGTGAGGGATTGGTGAGGCCGATACCGAAATTACCTGTGTTAATGAATGAGTTTTCCGCGGCGGTACCGGCAAGATGAACCAGGGCAGAGGTGGTAGCAGTGGCGCCTAGGTTAAGAGAGTTGGTGATTTCTAAAGGAGAGAGAACACCGTCGTTTCTCTGCCAGAAATTTACACCGGAGACATCTGTCCAGTTTGTCCCTGTAGCAGTTGAAGAAAGAATCTGACCTGAAACACCGATATCTCCACTGGAATCGTAGTAGCCACCTGTGACATACAGATCTCCGGAAACTGTCAGCTCTTGTGAGGGATTGGTAATGCCGATGCCAACGAGGCCTGTTGTATCTACAGTGAAATGTGAAATAGAGGCTCCGCCGGCAGTTAGAATTATTTTCCCTGAAGCGTAATCGTTTAAAATAACAATGTCACCGGAAGTGGCATTATATGTTCCAAAATCATTTGCCTTGATTGTTTTGTAGGTTGTATATCCAGAACCTGCTTTGAAAAATTGAGCTTGACTAGCACTTGAATTTTCCAAAATTACATTGGCGGAAGCAACTGTACCAGTAGAGGTAGTTTTTACACCAAGATATGTGGCGCCATTATTACTACCAACAAGGGTTAGAGGGTAGTTTGGACTAGTTGTTCCAATACCAACTTTGCCGTCGTTTTTGATGACAAATTTAGTTGCGCCGGATTGAGAGGCCGTAAAAATATCACCGGCACCGGTTTGGTTGACGATGAGGGCACCATCGGCGAGGGTGGCATCAGTAGTGATTCTGGTTTGACCATCGGCACGAACCGCAAATTTTTCTGTTTCCGACGATCCGGAGGATAACATTAAGAGAGCGGGCGTGTCAGTGGTATTGCCGATGTAACCGCTGATGAGAGAACCGTCGGTAAGATTGGCGTTTTGGACTCTGAGCTGGTCTCCGGTGGAAGCAGAGGTGAGGATCTGAACATTGCCTGCTCCGGCCGTATCGGGCTGAAGGATGATGTTGCCGCCCGACCCGACTGCTGTAGAAATAGTGATGGCTTGGCCGGTAAGGGTGAAGGTGCCGGAAGTAGACTCGATGTTTGGCGATAGAGATCCCAGGACGATATCACCACTATTATTCATGACCGGGATGGTATTTTCGGTGGCGGAGGGAGAAGCGGGGTACCCCTGGAGGGTTTCGGAGTTTAGGGCGTAGCCGACTGTCGCTATTTGCTGACGGGGGGTAAGGGTTTCGACACCGACCTGGACTTCTATAAAAACACTGACATTGTCGGAGAATACACCGGCTGTGATCTCCGCGCCGCAAGTGCCATCTCCGATTAAAGTATTGAAGATACCGTTTTGATCCGGAGTGACCGAACAGGTGCTGGAGTTATATATTTCCGAACCTCCGGAGAGGAGCGGAAACAGCCTGAAGACAACGTTCGTGGCAGTAGTAATGGGAGTGCCTGCGGAATCGGTAAGGCGTCCTTGGAAGGATAGCTGACGTGTGGGACGCTGGAGTGAGGTGGGAGGAAAGGCTTGGGTGGGGAAAGCGGATTGAATGATCTGGTTGTAAGCGAATATAGCCATGGCTGAGGTGGCTAAAACGAGGATGGCAAGATGAAGATAGGGGGTAAAAGGAAGGGAATTATACTTTTTATATATCCGGATTAGACGAGAAGCCGGTTTCTTTTCACGATCGTGTCTTGGCGGTTTTGGTCTTGAGGTAATTCTTTCAAACCATGAAAGGGGAGCCGGTGTGATGATGGTGGTCTCGGTCTCAAAAGGATTGGTGGAGATATATTTGCCTTCGACACAGAATTTGGCGAACTTTTTTATGGTCGATTGACGCCTGGCAATGAGGGATGGGGTAGTGTGATTGAGCTTTTGGTAGGTGGTGTAAGCCGATAGTTGATTTTCGGAGACAATGTTGAATAGAGTCTGGGAGGTGAAAGGAGTTTCTTTAGCACTCCAGTATAGGAAGTGATTGAGGTCCGACAGGTAGTTTTTGACAGTGGAGACGGACTTTTTTTGTTCAATGAGATAGGTCTTGAAAAGAGAGAGAATCTTTTGGATAGCAAGAGTGCCACTTGATAGAGAGAAAGAGGCATCCGGAGACTGTAGACCAGATAGTGTTACGAATGGGGTGGGTGATGTATTTTGATCTACTTTTTCTTCATGCGTATTGTATTTTGTGAAAAGAAAGGTGGAGAATCTCCTGATTGAAGCCGACCTGCGGTTGGCTGTATTGAGAGGAGTAAAAGTACTTCTTTGGTAATCAAGATATGAATCGATATACTTTGATAGATTTTGAAATACCTCTTCGGTGGTTAAGGTGGTGTTTGGTGATTTGGTTGTGTTACAAAAACCAAGGAAGTGACGGATATCCGAAAGGTAATTTTTTGCCGAAACAGCCGAGAGCCCTGCCTCGAGAAGGAAGCTACTGAAGTGTTTGAGAAGCTCTTGATTGGGCGGCAGGCTCATGTAATTTAGGTTTGTTAGCGGCTAGATATAAGCAGAAGAAAGAGGATCGGAAGAATAACTACGGCTCCGGCAAAGGCGATCTCTTTGATTGAAGGAGTGGGGGTAGAGTCTTTGATTTGAGAGTAGTCTTGGATGATCATTTATGAACAAGTGTTGATAAGTGTGGTTTAGCTTTGAATTAGACGATATTAGACGTATATATACCAATATAATAAGGCGGAAGACAGTTGTCAACTCCCTGGAGAATATTGAGATGAGAATGGCCTTTTGGAGTGGTTTGTGGGCAATGTGGAGAGATATGCCGGGAATTGCTGTGCGGAGAAATGCGGAGATAAATATATAAATGCGGAAATAGAACGTGAAGATGTAAATATATTGCGGATATGTGTTTGTTTCACGAAAGTATGTTAAGTAACTTGTTTTATAGTTTGATATAGAATGATGAGGATGGGTAATTTTGGATAAGTAAGTTATCGATTTTGATTTTTTGTGCACGACCTTATTTGCGGAGTTCCTTTTGATCGAACGACGTCCGATTATCCAGCGATAATCGGCTTCTGGTACACGGTGTGTTTGCGACTGTCTTATCAGCCAGTCGACCATGTCAAACACACCTGGTGCAATCTCGCTCAAAAGAAACATCCGCAACGGTTTAATTGCGCAGAAAAAATCCTTAAGAGTGCAAAAAATCAGGCTTTGCGCTCTTTGCGAAATCTTTTCTCAAAAGGATTAGGCTACGGCCTAGTCTCAAATTATATTTTGGAAGCGTCGCATGAAGGACAACGAACTCGACTCGATGAGAATTGGTTAAATTGTCTCAAAAGGATTAGGCTACGGCCTGTGGCTAAAAAGAAACATCCGCAAGGGACATGTTGCACAAAATAGATAGAGGATAATTTATGTGGATTCCCGCCTTCGCGGGAATGACAGAAGTGTTGGATGGGGTGAGACCTGCCTGCCGGCAGGCGGGTTGCCACGGCTGAGTACAGCCTCGCAATGACACGGAACGTGCAATGACATGGGGTTGGGAATGACAGATGTGTTGGGTGGAGTGAGACCTGCCTGCCGGCAGGCAGGTTGCTTCACTTCGTTCCTCGCAATCACAATAAGTGAGGGTAGAGATATTCGGAGAAGACGGCTTGAAGACAGAGATAAAGATAGAACAATAGACCAATTGAGGGATAAATGAACAAGGCAATCCCTGAAGTGACAACACCAAGAGCTAACGGTAATGAGCGGATACTCATTAATTGTTTTTGGAGGCGTTGTGGGGCACTTGGATTGACAAGAGGCATAAGAAAGAGGCAGGAGTGGGTAAAAATATAGTTTGACAAGAGATGGGGCTTGAATTCTTTTTGACTGTTAAATGCTCTGACCAATAATTGAGTGGGTAAGTCTTCCGGAACAGAGTAACGTCCGGTACAGTCGCTAACAGTAAGAGCAAGAGACTTGTCAGGATTGTTTGAATTGTAAATATCTATGGTGGTAAAGGGATGAGTGGTAAATTTTTTGCGACCGATGAAGGGGTATAAAAGAATAAAGAGAAATTTGTGAGTCAAAGAAAACTTGGTGTTGGTGCCATATTGGGCAAGCCCCAGATGAAGGGGAAGACCGAAGATTAAAAGAAGAAGGATCAGAGGCAGTGGATTGAAGGCCTTGGTAATTTTCTCCGGCACGAGTGGGGGCGGGGTAGGAGAGACGGGTGGTACGGGAAGAATTTCGATGGGAGGAATGACGACTTCCGGAGGAATCGGAGCGGTGGTAGGGCTAGGGAGAGGAACGATAGAGGGTGGTACTGCAGGAGGAAAAAGAGGGTAAATGATACCGGCAAGTCCGGAGAGATGAATCAGATAAAATACCGGCAGAGTGGTGGAGTTTCCGGCGGCGTCTGTTGATGAAAGAAAAATAGGATAGGCTTTGTTGGGTAATAGATTGTAAAAGCGATAATTGAATATTCCGTCAGGGTAATTGTAGGTTTGGGTAAGGCCGGTGCACGGAGAGACTCCGATTGGGCAAAGAAGAGTGAACTGAAGATTGGCACCCGGCTCGACCTCTCCGGTAATCCGGGGATCGGCCGATACATAAAGAAAGCGTTGCTCGAGTGGAGGAATTGAAGTCGGATCGCGCGAGTCGTATCCGGGTCTGACGCTATCAATGGCGGTAACTTTGATGAAAGGGGTGATTGAGTCGACGTAGAATGTCCAGATGCCTGTCCCTGAAGAAACGCCGACCGTACTGTAGGCGTTGACTCTCCAGGTGTGGTAACCCTCGGAAAGATTTACTTTTGGATAGAGATAGAAGATGTCACCGATTCTTTCCAAAACATAGTCGTTGTTTTCGATTTTGATGAGATTGTCTTTGATTCCTTGGATATGAAGAACACCGTCAAGATAAAAATCGTAATGATCCAGGGTGATGTGGGAAGGAACGAGGACGGGACGATGCCAGGAAAACGGTTCTTGAGGATTGTTGGTGACGGAGTTGTTTGAGGGAGCGATGAGAGCCGGAGCGCCAAAAGATTGATCCTGTATCGTGGCGCTGACAATGGTGCCACTTTGCGAGGACACCTCAGCGGCATGAATTGGGACGGGTAAGAAAATGATTAAAAGAATAAATATGATGGCGTTGGCGATCACATGAATGTCATACTTGGTGTTCAAGCTCATTAAGCTCTTTTTTGAGCTGGGTAACTTCTTTTTCCAGTTCTTCTTGGTGTCTTTTGCCTCGTTTGTTGAGGATGGTGATGATGATTAGAATCGAGATAAGAGCGACAAGGGAGTATATAACCAGACGGATAGGAAATAGCCAAAAGAAGATACTGGCGTTGAGAAGGCCGCCGGCTGTGCCATAGACGAGATTAAGATCGGCTCTGTATCTGCCGTAACCCCATTTTTTGTTCCAGAGAGAAGAGAAATCCCGATTGGCTTCGGGGAAAATATTGCCTGTTTCTACGGGTAGCTCGGCGACGAGATTGTTGACGGGGTTGTAGATGGAGATGGTTCCTTTTGCGTTGATATGAATGTCGGAAAGATTTTGAACACTGCCCGAAAACTTGATTGGTCCTTGTTCGTTGAATTTGTCTGTGGTGAACTTGGTGATGTTGGCTTTTTGTGTGACAGGGCCGTTGACGGTGAGATAAATGAGAGTGCCAACCCGCTGACCAATGAGGTTGGAGGTTTGTTTTTGGTCTCCTTTTCTTTGATCCGGATTGGGCTGATAGGTGATCATGGCGAAGTGTCCTCCCGGGAGAGCGGTAAGAGGAACCTTGATACTAAGTCTGACAATTTGGGTGCCATGGGCATCAACAGGGATAATTTGAGGTGCACTGACCCAGGACTTGAGCGACCAGCGATTGCCTAAATTGGCACTTACGGGGATGGGGGTACCAAGAGTATCGGTGACAATGAAGTCGTCGATAAAAATGGAGTAGAGCTGGGAGGCTGAGGTATCGTTTCTAATTTTGAGAGCGTCTCCGGTGCTGATTGTTTGGCCCGGGTCTGCTTTGAGATCGAGTCTTGTGGGAATGGCACTCATGGTCTGTTGAGCTTTTGCGGGAGAGGCAATAAGAAAAAACATGCATAACAGAGAGAGGAATAAGGATGCGATTTTTGTTTGATGTTTGGCAGGGGACATTTTGGTTTTATCGGCTATTATTTTTAAAAAGTGGCTGTAGCGGTGTAGGTGATTAAGTTTTCGTAATCGCCGGCGGCTTGAGTGGCATCGACGGCGAGACGATAACAAACATAACCGGTGTGACTATTGGATACTCCTGTGCTGTACATAATTCTGGCAGGGGCTTCGGACTCGATGGCGGCAGGAAACTGTCTGGATTTGAAGGTATTGGCGTTGGAAAACTCCATGGTAGCGCCTGTCCCGGCGCCCAAAGAGTAACCAAAGCCGGGATTGCCTGATGCGGTGGTCCAGTCTTGTTCTGTGGTATGAGAGCAGGGCCCGGAGTCACACTCCGTATCAATGATAAAAGGAGTGGTACCTCCACCGACTCCCAACTGATCGTCCTCTGTGGTAGTGACGGCGTAGCCATTGGTGGCGTTGGTGGAAACAGTGAGCAGGTGAGCGGCTGTCTTAAAAGTGTTTAGAGACAGGGTACCAAACGGAACAGAAACAGGAGTGTTGAGGCCGGCCGTAGTGTCGATATCTGTATCCGAGCCCGTGCCACAGACTACCTGAGCGGCGGCTACTCCGGCAATGGTAAAGGTGATGGTAGGATCGACGGTGGCAGTGACACGAACGGATTCGATAAGGCCGATGGCGACTGTGGTTTGGTCGGTGGCGGT
>Ga0172379_10009893_pt1 | contig 11668 bp, 13 predicted proteins | sample GrowelOW334metaG_FD_119756 | JGI IMG/M metagenome (GOLD analysis project Ga0172379, IMG submission 119756) | Groundwater microbial communities from an aquifer near a municipal landfill in Southern Ontario, Canada - Groundwater well OW334 metaG | ecosystem: Environmental > Aquatic > Deep... | reverse complement strand
TTGATTTCAACCCCTCCTTCTTTTCCCACCCCATGGCGGCCTCGGGCTATACCCTATCCAGCGCGGATCAAAAGGTGCGCGAATTCTGGATTCGCCACGGAAAGGCCAGCCGCAGGATCGCCAGCGCCATGGGCGCGGCACTGGGAACCCCGGCGGTGAACAACGTCTGGATCCCCGACGGTTCCAAGGACCTGCCCGCAGACCGACGAGCACCCCGCGAACGCCTGCGCGAAGCCCTGAACGAGGTTTTCGAGGAAAAACTTCCCAAGGGGAGCATAGTGGACGCCGTAGAATCCAAGCTCTTCGGCATAGGCAGCGAGGCCTACGTCGTAGGCAGCTACGAATTCTACATGGGCTACGCGGTAAGCAAGAAGATGAAGCTCTGCCTGGACATGGGCCATTTCCACCCCATGGAGGAAATCGCCGACAAGATTTCCGCCATGCTCATGTTCACCCCTGGCCTGCTCCTGCACATCAGCCGCGGCCTCCGCTGGGATTCGGACCACGTGGCCATCTATTCCGACGCCGTCCGGGACGTGTTGCGTGAAATCGCCCGCCAGGACGCCTTCGGCAAGGTGGACATTGCGCTGGATTATTTCGACGCCTCCATCAACCGCATCGCCGCCTGGGCCATCGGCTCCCGCGCCCTGCAGAAAGCCCTGTTGGAAGCCAAACTGGAACCTAGTGCCCTCATCCTGGATGCCGAGCTTGCGGGCAGGAACCACGAACGCCTCGCTTTGATGGAAGAAGCCAAGACCCTCCCCTTCTCCGCCGTCTGGGACAAGTATTGCCTGGACACCGGCGTGCCCGTAGGAACCGACTGGATTTCCAAGGTAGGTGAATACGAGTCCAAGGTGCTGTCCAAGAGGAAATAAGACCTGAGAGCCGGGCGCTTCCCGGGAGCGGCGGATGGACGCTGTTCAAGTGCGGCGTACCGACTCCGTCTGGGCGCGGTGGACTAGGTTGAAGGGATAGATTTTAGATTGAAACAAGACCCGGCGTGCCAATGCGGATGCCGGGTTTTTCATGTGAGGGGCGGACCCCAGTGCATCAAGAAAAACCTATGACCATAATTGCTACAGCCGCAGGGACGCGCTTCCTGCAGTGGGGAATTCTTGGCCTCATCATACCGGTGGCCAACCTGATACGCCTGACAAAGGGGCTCAGCCTGGCGGAGCTGGGCTTTTCGGCGGCAATAACAGCCGGTGTAGTCGTTGTGCTGGAACTGCCTACAGGGATTCTGGCTGATACGCTTGGCCGAAAACGCACCTACCTCATGGCACTGGTGTTCCAGATTGCGGCCTACGGATTGTTGCTTTTCGTTTCGGGCTTTATTGCTGTCAGCACGGCGTTCGCCCTCTACGGCGTCTCCCGAGCCCTCTCATCCGGATCGCTCGAGGCATTGCTCATAGACCGGTATATGGAAGTCCATGGCGGTGACAAGCTGCACCGCTTGATGTCTGTCACGAACGCCGCCGATACGCTCGGCCTGGCCCTGGGCAGCGTCGCCGGAGGTTTCATTCCCGGAGTGTGGTCAACCCTCTTCCCTTTGGCAAACCGCTATCACGGCAACCTTCTTGCCATGCTGATACTCCTCTCGATGCTGGGACTCCTTGTCAGTACCTCAGTTCCCAAGGAGCTGGTGACGAGTCGGACAAAAACCAGACTGGGGACCTTTGTTGCCGAATCATTCACGTTTGCGCGTTCCAGCCCGGCCCTGATCGCGCTGTTTGTGATTGCCCTCGTCTGGGGGCTCGCCTTTTCTGCCGTGGAGACCTACTGGCAACCGCGCGTAGCCGGGATTGTCGGCACGGTGGATCCATCCGGTCCCGACAGGCTCAACGGTTTCCTGTCGGCCGGTTATTTTCTGACGGCCCTTACCGGAAGCATCGTCATCACCCCGCTGATGGAAAAAACAAGGCTGGGGGCGGCACCATTCCTGCTGGCACTTCGCTTGCTGACAGCGGCGTTCATTGTGGCGCTGGCGGTGCAGACCAGTGCCGGTGGCTTCGCGGTACTATATTTATCCATGTTTTTCTGGAACGGCATGGCGTCGCCACCCGAGGCAACCCTGCTCAACCGGCTCTTACCCTCCGACAAGCGCGCCTCGATGCTTTCGGCCGTGTCCTTGGCGGTACAGCTGGGCGGGCTTATCGGTGCCTTGGCGTTTGGTCTTGTTGTCGGTTCCTATGGTATACAGGCGGCTTGGTTCATCGCCGCAGGAGTTCTTGGCGCATCCGCGCTGTTGTATCCGGTAGCTGCAAGGAAAAGGTGAGTTTGAAGGAGTTGCGAATTTCTGAAAATCGGACTCCTTTTGAGAGCGGAGGCCCGGGCGGAAGCGCGTGATCCAAAAAAAGGACCCGGCGTAACATTGCGGGTGCCGGTTTTTTTATATTAAGGGTTTGACGGGGGTGGTGCCAAAGAGGGTGATATGGCATTCGTCGACAATTGCGCATCGACGAAGGCTCCTGCTTTAACAAAACCATTTGTCTTGTCCAAGCAGGAGTCGCCGTTATTGAATAAACCGCTTTTGACCCTATTTTTTCCTAAGTAAATTACTTGCGTGCGTAAATATTTCTTTCCATTTTGGATATTTCTCTGTAAGTCTGGAAATATCCCTAATTATCATTTCCCGTCGCTGAGATGGAGTCCCTGCCAATTGGTTTGGTTCAATCGGCGCGAGTTTCCTCAATAAATCAATCGCCTCTTTTTCCTTCCCCTCACCTTGAAGTTCATTGCAAATAATACGAAGTTCATCCTCGGGAGTAGAAATCGATGACATCTTAGGATCACTCATAGGAATACCCTCCAGTAGATTGGTTTTTAAGAAAATTGTATCAGAAAAGAAAAACCCTATAACGAGCGAATGAATAAGTATTCAAGCGATGCGCACGCTTACCTTACAGCAAATCGCTGAATGCTTGTCTGTCCCGACAATTTCTCCTACCTCCTTCTTTGGTTAAAAAGCCCGCACAGCACGAACAGAGTAATTGATGTAGCCCTTGCCGCTGTAGCCCTGACCCCCGTCATCGAAGCCCTGCCTCCACGCGTAGCTGCTGTCGTACTCCGAGGAGCTCCAATACCACGCAGACTCAAAACCACCTTTGCCAGGCTTCTTTAAATTGGTGTACATCAGGTTAATCTCATCCATGGAGGGCAGGAACCAGTCGTCGAAACCGCCCAGAACCAGCTTGTCACACAGGGCGGCCGCATAATTGCCCGTTCCCTGTTTGGAAACGATGGTGCTGGTATTTGCCCTTCCGCTACCGATCCCAGTGGCAGTTGCCCCCGTATCGAATTTTTTGCCGTTGTACCATTGGATGCCGGTGCTCTGGTCGCTTGGGGCGGCCTCAAGGTAACGCCAGCCGTCACTCATGGAACCCTTGTCGTAGAATATGAGACCCCCGGCGGGGCCGATATCGCCGATATCGCCGACAGCAGGTGACACGGAAAGTTCCGCCTTCCAGAAGGTGATAGGGCTTATGCCACCACTCGTAAGTGAATAGGAACCATTTGCGGGAATTGGGATGCTCGCTTCGTATCCTGCTACCTTGGTACCGGTAAAATCGAATTCCTTTCCTTTAATGTAGTTGTCAATCAAGACAAAGCACTCACCCGTTTTGCCTATTTTCTTCTGGATCTTAAATCCCCATAGCCCTTCAGTGACCGCTTCCTTTCCGCTTTTTACCTGGAGTTCCTCTAGTCCGTAGATTCCAGGATCCTTGGCTTTTAACACCGCGGTGGCTGTCCATGCGGCAAAGCCCTTGTCCTTAAAAAATGGCGCGTTTTTCTTGGCAACATAAAACCGGATATCAGCCTGTCCCAAAAGGTTCGTATTTGTCCTTTGGTCGTCATTTCGCTCGATCAAGTTCTCGACGCTAAGCCCCATGGGAAAATACTGCTCATCAACATTGTAAGGATTGAGCTTTAACACGACTGGCAAGGTGAGTTCGGTGGATCGCCATGCCTACCTCCATCTTCTGCTCATAGCCCATATTAGCCATCAAGCCCTCAAGCTGGGCACCATACTGGTTGACCTGTGCAGTGAGTTTTTCCAGAGTGGCCGGATCGGTGGTCTTTTCACGGGTTGCCCACGCTTTTTGCAGATCAAAATACACATACTGCCAAGTACCCTTTTTGTTGGGATTGGCGGTTGCCGTTTTGGCTGCCGGAACCGGTTTTTGTTGAGCGGCCTTGGTTTCTACATATTTGAAAATCACTCCAGAAACGAATTCCGAAGGAAAATATTTCACATCAAAAACTTCGGGTGCTTTTTCCCGTATCTTCTCAAGTCCAGCAAAGTCCAGATCGGTGGCCATTGCCTGCACCAGAGCGGCTACATCCTTGTCCTTTTTCGCCTTGAAGGCCGTAAGGACCTGGTCAGCCTTATCCACGGTGAATGCCGATAGACTCAAAGCCATGCGAACCCCAAGCAAAATATATTTCTTGTTCATATAAGAATCCTCCCTTTTATTTCAATGAATTTCATGTTTAAGCCCCCATTTTCTTTAAAATTGATCAGCCTGGAAAAATAAAACTCAAAAATCAGCGCATAGGTAGCCTCCATTCATTTCGGATTGGCTAAGCGTGATGATTGCAAAGATATTTGTTTTAGGAAGAGTTCTGGAATGAAGACAAGAATAGATAATTGTTTGATAGGAGGAGCGGTCGAGAGTCGACTGGTAAATTAAAGGATTATATGAAAGAGGGGTGTGCTGTTGCCTGTTGCCTGTTGCCTGTTGCCTGTTGCCTGTTGCCTGTTGCCTGTTGCCTGTTGCCTGTTGCCTGTTGCCTGTTGCCTAAATGTCCTTGATTTAATTATGAAGCTTTTTGCGTTTCAAATTGTCGACTAGGTCGACTTATTTGTCAATTCAAATTGGAATTTGAGTCGTTCAAATTGGAATTTGTTTTGCGCTTAGAAAATGGAGTTACCAGATTTAATATCGGAACTAACATGATTTCGATTATTTTCTGCACTTTGGCATTGAAGTGGGATGAAAATGCGTTCCAGGATTCCATAAGGCTGGTTTTTCATAGATCATTGGTATCTTGCTGCCATTTTCATTTGTCGTGCCGCTATTTTCCGAAACGGAGTGAGCGGGCCGTCCCTTGATTGGAATGCTTGTCAACGGCACTAAAAGAATCAAGTGGACACCGAGCACAAGCTCTGGAAAAGCCCACCCTTTTCCGCTATATTCCAGGTATGGAGCTCGCACACCCCCACGACAGCGCGTATAAATACCTCTTCAAGAACAAGCGCATTTTCCTGCAGCTCCTGCAGTCCTTCGTGCCCGAGGATTTTGTCCGGAACCTTTCAGTGGACGACCTGGACACGGTAAGCGAGTCCTACATCTCCGAGGAGTTCATCAACCGCGAATCGGACCTGATCTACAAGGTCCGGAAGGGTGATCGGGAGCTGTACTTTTACATCCTCATCGAGTTCCAGTCAAAACCGGACAGGACCATGGCCGCGCGTGTACTGTCCTATATCATGCGCCTGTATGAGAATATCATGCTGAACACCCAGGCAGGCAAGCTCCCTCCCATCTTCTCCATCGTCCCGTACAACGGCACGGAGGAATGGCGGGTGCCCGAGAACATCGCCGACCTGATAGACCATGTCATTCCCGACGACTATATCCCCCACTTCCGCTACTTCAAGATCATCGAACGGGACATTCCGGACGAGACCCTGTTCAGGCTGGACAACCTGGTCGCGGCGGTGATTTATCTGGAAAAGCAGAGAAAGGCCGACCAACTGGAAGAAGCGGTTTCCAGAGTAGTGGACATGGTCCGGAACGAGGAACTCATTGACGTAAGATAATTCGCGATCTGGGCAAAAAGGATGCTGACGTTCAGGGAAAAGGACGAGCTGCTGGAAGAAATCAGGGACAGGTCGGAGGTGAAACCCATGTTGACCCAATTGGCTGAACAGTTGCGTGCGGAAGGCAAAGTGGAAGGCAAAGTGGAAGGCAAGGCGGAAGGCAAGGCGGAAGGCAAGGCCGACGGCGAACGCTCAAAGGCCTTCGAGATGGCGGTGAAGTTGTTGAAGAGACAATTCCAACCCGACGAAATCGCCGAGCTTACCGGCCTTTCCAGTGAAGAGGTGCGGCAACTCCGGTTTCTGTAGGGAAGGTTCCTCTTTTGCAGACCAATCGGAGATCAGCCCCTGCCCCTTGCCTCTACCCCTTGCCAACGCGAAGGCGTTCAAAAAGCTTGGTGTTGATGTCAATATCATCGTGAAGGCCACCGAGCTTGCGCGCGAAGAGGTTGAAAATATATAGCGGCCAAAAGACAGATAGGTGAGCGTCGGCAGAGGGCAGCCGCCAGGAGCACGTCCCCCTCTGCATTATGTTGCTTGCCTTCTTCCCTAGTTAAAAAGCCCGCACAGACGAACAGAACCAATGCTGTACTTGATGAGGTTGGGCCGACCCCCGTCACTGAAGTCCTGTATCCACGCGCTGAGTTTGGTGTACTCCGAGGAGCTCCAATACCAGGCAGACCCAAAACCACCTCGGCCGGCCTTCCTCAAATTGGTGTACATCAGGTTAAGCTCATCCTTTGAGGGCAGGAACCAGTCGTCGAAACCGCCCAGAACCAGCTTGTCACACAGCGCGGCGGCATAATTACCCGTTCCCTGTTTAGAAATGATGGTGCTTGTATTTGCCCTTCCGCTGCCGGCCCCGGTGGCAGTTGCCCCTGTAACAACAGAGTTGCCATTGTACCATTGAATGCCCGTGCTTTGGTTGCTGGGGGCGGCCTCCAGATAACGCCAGCCGTCGCTCATTGAACCTTTGTCATAGAATACAAGACCGCCGGCTGGGCCGGTATCACCCAGAGCATATGGTTTAGGATTGAATGAGATTTCAATTCGCTCAGCAAGCTGGATCGATACTTCGGTTTGGTTTGGCCGCAAGGCAGTTTTTGGCCAGCTCGCGCTCAGACGGTGCTCTCCCGCCATCAGTTCCACCGTAAAGGGCGTCGTGCCCAAGAGCTTGCCGTCTTCCTCCACCCTCGCCCCAGTGGGTGTGCTGGTGACGGAGAGGGTGCCGGTAAATATTCGTTTGTCGGGTGCACTTGCGTAGATGATGCCGATGCCTTCATTCAGCTTCGCATTCAGCACCACCTTGTTGGTGGTAAGGTCACGCAGACGCACCTCCCTCACCGACACCAGGAATTTCTCACTACCCGCCATGCGGGTCAGCGCATAGTCCATCTCGCCCGCAAAGGCGTTGGCCTTGATGGCGGTGTCCACGGTGGTGAAGGCGGTCTTGAGGTCAGCCGCCTGGGAGATGTCGTGCAGGATGGTGGTGCTGTAGGTGAGGTTCGGATCCTTGGACGTGACGGTGACGGGCCACGCTTTCTTGTCCCGGTCGAAAGCACCATACACCACGCTCACGGCAGAACCCTTGACGGTGTAGGTCTTGGCAGTCAGGTCGCGCTCTGTCTTGGCAAGACGTTCACGCAGATCCTTCTCGTTGGCCTTCTGTTCCGTGGCCAAGGAACTTTTGCGCGCGGCCACCTCGGTGTTCCGGGAGGAAGCCAGCGTCTGCTTTTCCTTGTCGAGGCGCGCCTTGAACTCCGCGTCCGATTCCCAGGGGTCAGCCTGGGCCTTGTCCAGGTCGGCCGTCTTGGCGGTGTAGAATGTATGGATGTCGGTTTCAGCCTGAGTTGCGGCCGCGGCGTAGCGCCGGGCTATCTCGGCCAGGGCGGATTCCAGGGAGGTGATTTCCTTGAGGAAGGCTTCCAGTGAGTCGTCACTGCGGGTCAGCTTCTCGTATTCCAGGCGACGGGCGTCGGTCTGGGTCTTGAGCGAGGCTGCCAGGGCGGCTTCCGTGGCACCCATGGTCCTGCGCGCCTCGTCGTCGGCCTTGCGCTTGGCAGCTTCCGTCTCCAGGCGGGTGGCGGCGGTCCTGGCGTTTTCCAGCTCGATGCGCTTGGCCACTTCCAGGGCCTTCACCTTCTGCTGCTCTATCTCCAGCGCGCTTTTCTCGGAGGCCGTCTTGGCCGCCGCGATTGCCCTGTCCCGGGCGGCTATCTGGGCCTCCAGGGTCGTCAGCTCCGATGATGCCCTGTCACGTTCTGCTCGGGCGCGGGCGGTAACCATCTCCATGCTGACAAAGTAGAACGGCTCCTTCATGCCGTCGTCCACACGGGGCTGCTGCTTGTTGCCGGAGAGCGAGGCAACCTCTGCTTTTATATTTCGCATCATGACAGTGAGTTCCAGCCCCGGTTCCCGGATTTGCTTGATGAGTGCGCCCGAGAAGACCCCGTTCCGTCCGGTCCCGTCCTGGGCCACGTCTCCCGGGCTGGTGGCGTAGGCAATCAATGAATTTACCGTCTTTGGCGCGGCAACCACCGCCAAGCCCCGGGTCCCCGACCGCGAAGCACCGGGAAAGGGGTTGTCCCGGCAGGAATCCAGGAACACCAGGGTGGTGCGCACGCCGGTTGCTTCCATCCTGCCAACCACCGCGTCCACCGCGACCGCGCGCGACTTGACGGAGGCCACGTCGTCTATGCGCGGGCTCACCGGTATGAGGTAGTTCATGCCGTCCACCGCCACGCCGTGCCCGGCATAGTAGAACAACGCGGTGTCAGCTCCCTTCAACCTTGCGGCAAAGTCGTTCACGGCCATTTCAAGCACCTCAAGGCTGGCATCCTTTATCAGGGTCACCTCGAAGCCGCTATCCTTGAGTGCGGCGGCCACGTCCTCCGCGTCGTTGGGTGGGTTCCTGAGTGGGTTGGAGGCGTAGGCCCCGTTGCCCACCACCAAGGCGGAGCGGCGGGGAAGCGCCGCCTGGGCGGAGGCGGCAAGGGCAGCCAGGACGAGGAACGCGGAAAGGAAACCAAGGCGAAGCACAGGAATGGTTTTACGCATGTTGTTTCTCCTGTTATAAATATGTACAAATCCTGTTAATTCTATTTTTCTGGTTTCGCATCTGCCGAGGCATGCATATCCGTCGCTGAACGTAGGGCCGCGGCAAAGCCGTCGAGGTCGGTATTCAACATGGGCACCAGTTCCCGGAAAATGGTGATAAGGAAGTCCGTCTTTCGCCAGTCGAAATCCAGCTCGAAATAGTAGCGCTTGAAGTGGCGGAAGCGCATCAGTTCGGCGAGCCTTTGGTAGCATGCCGCAGAAATCACCCGGGGGCGGATATCCGGCACCTCCAGAATCATCCTCTCCAGAAGGTCCGCATGCCAGCGGTGGCTGTCCAGATGGTTTTCGAAGGCCTGGGAGATACGGAGAAAGAGGGTTTCCACGGCCGTATAGGCGTTCTCCAGAATCTGCACTGGAATGAGCACGCTGTCGGCGGTCTTCCCCCATTTGGGGATAATAGTGCTTTCAAAGCTGTCCAAGCGCTTGAGCATCTCCTGCATCAGCTGCATGGTCTACGCGATGCGGGCGGGAATATACTTATCCATATCCGAGGTGTCTTGGAAGCTTGTTCCCTCCACAAAGGAACCCCACTGGTAGATTTTCTCAGGATCGAACTCCTTGATGATCATTTCGACGATTGAAGCGAAGTCTTCCCTTGCCCTCGCAAGGTTTTCCTTCCGTTGAGCCTCTTCTTCACGGCGTTTACGTTGGATGAAGGTCCGCATCGTGGCGACACCATCCGGCTCAGCTTCCATGAGTCCAAGTATACGCCTCTAGGTGAGAAGTTGCCAATCAGGGACAGGATTGCCATTCACCCGTTGCTATGTACCTGTTGCTATTTGCCGGGATCGTTGGGTTTTCGCTTCCGTGCCGCCAGTTTCCACAGCGAGATGAGCAGGCCAATCTTGCCGAACAGGAGCCAGTAGAGCAGGGCCAATAACAGGAGCGAGGGGACGCCGAACACGACCAGGGCTACCAGGAAGGCGATGGCGGAGGAGACGAAGCCGCCGAAATTCCGCAGTACGTCGGCAACCTTGTCGCCGACGCCGGGTTCGTAGGCGGTTGTTTCGGAGGGAGGGGGAACGAGCCCGAGGTGGATGGTGGCGAAGTCCACGAGGTTGGCGAGGACGCTGAATTTGCCGCCCAGAATGTCGATCTCATCCTGGAGTTCCACGAGGCGTGTTTCCACGGCCATGATGTCGTCGATGCTGCGGGTCTGCTTGAGGTAGGACCGGAAGGTATCGGCCAACTGGCGCTTGGTCTTGAGCCGCCCTTCCAGATCGAAGTATTGGAGGGTGACGTCCTGGCTCTCCTCGTTGCGGGAAAGGACCTTGCCCAGGGGCGGCAGAAAACCGAGGGCTTGTTCATATCTTGCCTGTGGAACCCGGATGGTCATGTCCAGGTAATCCTCCCCCGCATCGGTGGAGGAGATGTAACCTGAAAAACCCCTTACCATTTCCGTCACCGCTTTCTCGGCCTGGGCTAAATCCTGCACCCTGACGGAGAGCGAGGCGGTCTTGATCAACTTGCGCGAGCCTTCCGGCAGGGCGGGCACCATAGATTCCGCAGACTTGGTTTCGGGTGTGGGTGCTTCGGAGGGGCTTGCTTCGGAATATTGCGCATCAACCATCGGACTGGCGGCCATTGCAAGGGTGGACGGCGCTTCCGCCATTTTCCGGCTCTCTTCGTACTGGGCCGGTTTGGGGGTTCCATACTCCCTGTCATAGGCTTGCGAACAGGAGGCCAGAATCAGCATGCCAATCAGGACAGAAATTGCTGTAACAATAGATCGGACTACCCTGCCATTTCCGTACATGATCCCCCCCTGAATAGGTGTAAGGTGACTCTCCTTCAAAACAAGTTTTGAAGGAACAACTCAATCCGCAGTATTTTTACAAATCATTTTCTTTTAGAAATTTGTAAAAATACTGCAAGAGCAATCTACAAAAATTCCTTATTTTTGAAGATTGATCAAGTATCTTTTCTGCCCCGGGCCATCAGAAGTTTTCCGCTGCGAACGCTTTCAAGTATACCGTATTTTTCGAGCATCAGCTGGAAGGCGTTGAGTTTGGCGGTCTTGCCTGTGGCCTCGAAGGTTATGGTGTCCTCGGTGAGGTCGACGCTGCGGGCGCGGAAATGGTCGCCGAGCTGGAGCAGCTCCGTACGTTTTTCCACCGAACAGGATACCTTGATGAAGGCGATTTCCCCTTCGATGATTTCCTCTCCCGTATGGTCCGCCACGTGGACGACGTCCACGAGCTTGTCCAGCTGCTTGATGATCTGGGAAAGCGCTTCCCTGTCGCCGGAGGCCACCAGGTTCATCCGTGAGAACTCGGGACGGTGGGTCTGCGAAACGACGACGCTGTCCAGGTTGTAGCCCCGGCGCGAGAAGACCAGGGCTATCCGGATAAGGACGCCCGGCTTGTTGGCCACCAGAAGGCTGATCGTGTGCTGTTCGGCGTGCTCTCTCATCAGGTGCTCCCTTTGGGCTTCTCGACCGGACCCTTGGGCCGTTCAAGCAGCATGGCGCTGTAATCCGCTCCGGCGGGTATCATGGGGAATACGTTGTCTTCCTGCTCCACTTCGGCATGGATGATGCAGGCTCCTGGATGGGAGAGTGCAGCTTTCAGCACCTCGTCAACCTCAGCTGGCTTTCCGATATGAAAACCCTTAAGTCCGTAAGCCTCGGCGAGTTTGACGAAGTCGGGGTTGTTCTCCATGGCGACGCCGGAGAGGCGGTTGTTGAAGAAGATATCCTGCCACTGCCTGACCATTCCCAGATATTTGTTG
>Ga0172379_10009892_pt1 | contig 11669 bp, 9 predicted proteins | sample GrowelOW334metaG_FD_119756 | JGI IMG/M metagenome (GOLD analysis project Ga0172379, IMG submission 119756) | Groundwater microbial communities from an aquifer near a municipal landfill in Southern Ontario, Canada - Groundwater well OW334 metaG | ecosystem: Environmental > Aquatic > Deep... | reverse complement strand
GATCGGCCAGTTACATACGGTGCCACTAGCTTGCCATTTACATACAGTCGAACTCGCCGTGCTACCTAGTTTGACCGCTACATAATCCCCCGTTGTATCGGTGAGGTAGCTGCCCGAATAGACCATCTTTCCTCTTGCGCCCAAACCTAGCGTCAAGGTGGTCATGTGTTGTTGTGGATTGTTGTCGGTGCTGCTGATGAACACGTTGTTTTCGCACACGCTGATGGTGCCACCAAGAGTGCCCGTGCAGTTACCCATGGCAGGTGTGCGCAAATCGGTCTGGTAGTAATACATCGCCACGTCTGACAAGGTGTTGCTGACACCACCTGACGTTCCTGCTGTGGTGACAGGCGTACCCGACACCACACGAGTGCTCGGATTCGTGGCTGGGAGGGTCACACTCGAAGTGCAAGAGCTTGAAGCTGAGGTGTATGGAGATACATACACTTGTGAGCCGTTGTTTGACCATGCGGTACAAACTTCAGCCGCAGTACCCGTTACGGCACAACTCTGAATTTGCGGTTGATTCAACAGGCGTTTTTTTCTGGCACCGCTCGAGCCGCTAACGTAACCGCACTGAGTGTCCGAACCCAATCCAGTAGAGGAGGATGAGTAATTATTTCGCGTGTATTGGGTAGTTACCGTGGTGGCAGTCTGTGCGCCATCGTTCATCGGGCGTGCTGCCGTCCCATCTTGTTGCCCAACCGGACTGCCATTGAGGGCATAGGTCGTGCTGCCGTTCCAATAACCATCGGTGGACAGAATGGTGAAGTTCTGCTGGCAGGAGTATTCCATCGGGTCGGCAGGTGTGATGCCGTTCAAACTTGCCGTTGTGGATGCAGCGGTGAATGAGGTTGCTACAAAGGTCATGCCCCCGCCGTCGTCTGAAACGACTGGTGCATGACCAAGAGCAGATGCCGGCCCCGTGATGGTGACGATGTTGCCAGAGACGGATGCGCCGTAATCGGTGACTTGCTTCGAGTTGATCTGGTTCGCAATATTCTGAGCTACCGTATTGGTGCTGGTGGATGCTGTTGTGATATCCGCCATGATCTGTGTGCCATTCACGTCGATACTATCCACAGTGGTGTTACCACTACCGCCTACGGTGATCCTAGCGGTATAGGTGGTCACCGTACCGAATTGGTGAGCGTAATACTGACCTACCTTAGATAAGGCTTCACGCAAAGGCGTCATGTTGCCCGGTTGTGAACCGTACAATTTATCGTACCAAGCGCTCTTTTGAGTTGCGTTGAATGGGGCGACTTCCACGATGCCGGGTGAAACGTTGTTGTTCATGGTGAGGAAACCGATGCGATAGTTGTTGTTCATCGGCGCGAACGCCAATCCAGCACCTGTTTTCATCATCAACATGCGATGGCTGTAGTAGCTATACCAGTTGGCGAAGTTTTGCAGTTTCGCTGGGGTACTTTCTGGGAAAGCCTCGGTGGTCAATGTCATCGAGCCGCTTGATACAGTGATATTGGGTGTCAGTGTCGAAGCGGAACTAGGACCTGTTACGGTGACGATGTTGCCCGAAACCGTAGCGGAATATCCGGTTGCTGCCGTGATCTTGCTGGCGATGTCTGAGGCCAACCCGTTAGTGGTGGAGCCCGTAGCATTGGCTGAAAGTAACTGCACCCCCCCTACCGTGATGCTATTGACCGTGGTCGGGCTAAGTGTAGGGAAGGGAGTGGTACTCCACGTCAACGTCCCACTATCTCTTACTGCCGTGAGGGTGGCATCTGATGCTGCGGGGCCGGTGATCGTAATCACTGTTCCTGATACAGTGGCTTTATAACCAGTCACGGTACAGTTACCCGTTAATACCGTTGTGCATGCATTGATCTTGGATGCGATACTGGTGGCGACGGTGCTCTTGGTGCTAGAAGAACTGGAGCGCCCACTCATGATCTGCCCACCGCTACTGATCGTGATTGTGCCCATCCTAGCACTGCTTGCGGTAAGGATTGTGAGGGTCGCACCGCCCGTGGCTGAGCCTGTAGCGCCAACAGTGATGGTGGTATTGGGGGTCGCCGCCAGTCGAACCTTGGTGAAGATTGTGTTCACTGGATGCGTGCCATCATGTGCGGTGGTTGTTCCAATGGCACTCGAACACTCTTTGTAAAAGACACTGTTGGTGTTGAAATAATCCTTTTGCGCGCTTGAGGTCTGTGTACCGGAATAGACGTAATAAAAAGCCGGACCGGGCGTCAGATTGGAGCCGCTACTACCGCTACCGCTGCCGCCTTTGTAACCAGTACTTAAGTTCGTCGTTCCTAAACTTGTGTTGTAGCCATCCTTATAAGCGTTAGTGAAGGTGGTCGGTGTAGGGTCGAGTGCTGCACCTGTCGAGGATACGGGTGGGTCATAGGTGATGCTTGGGTTGTAGGCGGTGCCATTGCATTGGCTGCTGTTGAATCCGTAGTTACCTGCAAAATTCTTGGCGTCATCTGGCATGTAGTCCCACCCCATACTGCCGGAGTCGTCGAGCACGAACATGACGTTCGGTTTGACGATGGACGCAGTCGAGGTCGTGAGTGGCGAAGTGGCGAGCGCGACCGAGGCGGCGAGTGCTGGCAGGGGTAGCGCGAAGATCGCAGCTAGCGTGACTGACAGTAAGCGACGCGAATGAATGCTTTTTGACAGATAGCTTTTCATGGTTTGCTCCTAGTAGATGAACACTTGCACATAGCTCAAAGTGTTTCTTGGACCTCGAGTTTGGGTCGTGATGCGGATCTGTGGGGTCTGGCCAGAAGTTGGGCAGCCAGGGCCTGCGCAGATATCTTGCGGTAACGGTACTTGGAAGCCGTTGTTGTTCAGTGCAGCACTGCTGAACAGACACATGGCCGTCGAGATAGGTTGGTTGGCATTTCTACACAAGCGCTGAATGATGTAGCGCGAGCTGTTGCCGCTACTGTCTGTGGCAGGTGAGCCAGTGCAATCCGTATTCGCGTTGACTGGACAGCTGTCGTTGCTATCCCACTGGATACCAGTTCCGTCGGTCAAACTAACAGTGGTGTCTAGATTCGAGTAATAACCGCTTGTTGGGGTGGAGATGTTGAATGCGTGGGTGGCATCCATGTTCACGTTCTTACCCGCGTTCGCTACGTTGGTCGTGTTCAGCCATGTGATCGCCGCATCCACTCCGGCATCGCTGGAGTTGGTGGCAGCCTGTTTGAAGGCGAGATTGCCTGCGATGACGGTGCTGGTATCTACAGAGCGTATCAAGGCGACAGCAGCTAGTGACATGGCTAGCAAAGCGACTAGCGCGAAGAAGAGTACGACGCCGCGTTGTTGAGTGCTGTGGGGATAAGAGAGGTGGCTCATAGAGTTCCTTTTGCCCAGATGACGTTGCGCAATGGAATGATGGTTTCAAACACGCGATAACGGTAGCGCTTCCAATTCGCATCAGCACCAAGGAAGATGGTTGGTGCTGGAGAAGCCGCTGTGCCTTCCCATGCGCACAGTCCAGTTGGTGCGGCACCAGTCGTGGTGCTGCAATCGCCCGTGACATTGGAGGGCTCCATCTTTGAATTACGCGCCACGACTGCGATGCGTATCGCCTTGATGCGGTTGCGATCAGCAATGGTAGGGGTGAGCCATGTACCTGTTGGGTCGACCCATGCGGTGACTTGGTTCGAATTTGGTGTGTCTGAGACACCATATTGAGCCTGGAGGTTGACGACTTCTGGAATTGCTGGTTGACCACCTCTTTCAAGGTTGCCGTTATTCACTGCGTAGGTGACAGTGTTCCAGTTACCTATACACGACAGATTGGCATCTACTGCGGCAACACTGGTATTGGCAAGCGTCACAGTGGCAGGTGGAGCGGATGATGCAGAGACGCCACTGGCAATAGAAAATGCACAAGTAGAGCCGTTGATGACGAGTGTGCGACCACCTGTAGAGCAACCAAGATTGCTACCGACAGTGACATCATTGCCAACGAGCGCTGTGATGGTGCTGGGGGCGCCACCACTTGCAGCGTCGCCGTAGCGGATGGTGAGGGTGTCGCTGGTTCCGTTTGTGATTGTCACAGGTGAGAGGCTGGAGTGGTTGAAGCCAGCAGTGCCATCGATGGTGACGGCGCTGCATTCGAATGCGGAATCCTCGATAGGCATGAACGGATAGCCCGCCATTTGTAAGTCTCGAGTGATGTCGAATAGTGCGATGCTGCCATTGGTCTGCGCATCAGCCGTACCTGTGGTGGTACGTTTTTGAGCTTCGAACACAGAGAAGACTTGCATGATGACGATGGTGGCAAGCAAGCCGATCACCATGCCAACCATGATCTCGATGAGAGTGAAACCGGTCTGTGGTGTGAGCGAATGAAGGTTTTTGTTGGCTCTCATGGCAGGATGCTCGCAGTCGTTCTATACGTGTGGAGATCTTCACTGGGTTGTTGCCAAGTAACGGAGACCGCGAATTGCGAACCGGCACGTGTGACGAAGATATTGCCGTTAGGCAGCGTGCTGACCACACTTGAAGTCGTGGTGCCATCAGCTGGCTGGCTAGAAGGATTGATCCACATCAATCCAATTTGCTGCTGTGCAATGTAACCTGCATCAGACCTGAATTTGGAGTCGGAGGTGTTTTTTACCATGTTGGCTTGCATGCCAACGATGCCAAGGACGCCGAAAGAAAATATCAAGATCGCGATGAGCGCCTCAATGATCACAACGCCTTGTTGGGAGAATGCTGGACGGTGCATTTCTGGTTTCATCACTTTTTAATCCTCCCATCAACAAGCTGTCGGCGTGCCAGAGGCCGCAGATGGATCGCACATTCGGGCATTGCCACCAACTCCGATGGTGATACGTAGGTTGCGGCTGCTACCATCTGCGGAAAGGTCAACTTGGGTTAGAGCTGCTGTTGCTCCTGAATTGGCGGTGATTCCGCCCAGATTGTTGTAAGTGATCGTGGTCGCTCCTAAAGGCGCCACAGTCTTGGTCACGTTCTTAGAACCCTCGCTGCTACTTCGTGTCTCAACGACCGAGCTCGCTGCAGTAAGGGCAGCATCCACAATACTTACTGTCCAAGAGGTGTCGTTCTCAAGAATGAAGGCAACGCGCGCATTGCGAGAGACTGCTTCAGCACGCGCTCTTTGCAGACCATTGGAGATTGATTCGGCAGCGTTGCGGACTTGAGAGTTACGCATCCATGTCTGGAAGCTAGGCACGGCAATAGAGGTGAGGATCCCCAAGATCGCCACCCCAACCATTAACTCGATCATGGATAGGCCTGCTTGCGATGTCGTCGAACGCATTAGCATGTGCCGCCCGCGCTTGTGATCCAGCAATTTTGAGGAGTTGTGCCCCAATCTGATTTAAGTCCCGTCGTACGTTTTGTGTTGTCTTGGTCGATGGTGTAGATAAATTCAGAAAGTGATGGTTTCCCTGTCGCAGTCACAAGGTAAGCGGTCGTCGAAAGACCGCTGCAAGAGAAAGTGAAATAAGTACTAGAGGCTGGGATCGACGTTGGACATGTATTTCCACCGCCCGCGTCATATGTGCGATTATCTTGGAAGTATTGCTCCATCTTGATTCGAGCATCGGACAAGCCTGATGTGGCTTCTACCAGCTTTCCTCGAATGACGTAATTGCTGTACGCAGGAACCGCCACCATGGACAATATGCCGATAATCGCAACGACGATCATCAATTCGATTAGAGTGAACCCTTTGTTTTGTTGCATGATGGCGCTCCTAAATTTAATGATGCGAAAGTTAAATCAGCTCATATCGGTGTGGCTAGCCAAAACCGATGAGTGGCGATATTGCCAGACTAACGGCGAGACAAGAGAAGAATATTTTGGCTAATAAAATCATTGTGGTAGGTGCGGGAGCACTGGGTCTGGCGACTGCCGAAGCGTTGCTCAAAAGAGGCGATTCGGTGACCGTGCTGGAGCGCGGTCAAGTGGGGCAAGAATCGTCTTGGGCGGGAGGGGGAATCCTATGTCCACTGTGCCCTTGGGATTATCCAAGGGAAGTGACTCAACTCGCCCTTCGAGGGATGGCGCTGTTCGGTGGCATGGCAGAGAGTCTGCGTCAAACCACCGGCATCGACCCTGAATATCAGCGTTGCGGTATGTTGGTGAAGCCGCCATTCGATATGCAAGTGGCGACCCAGTGGTGTGAATCTCATGGATTCTCAGCCGAACAATGCGGCGATTCCTTGTTCTTGCCTGAAGTCGCACAAGCACGAAACCCCCGATTGTTGCAGGCGCTACGTGCACGAGTCGAAGCACTCGGTGGACGTATCGTTGAGCATTGCGCGGTCAATGAAATCGTCTCAGGCGCGAATCAAGTGACACATCTATCGACCTCGCAAGGCGATTTCAGCGCCGATACCTACATCGTCACTGCAGGGGCGTGGAGCAAGCAGTTGTTGGGTGAGTTCGCCTTGCATGCCGACATCAAGCCGATACGTGGACAGATGTTGCTGTTCAAATTCGATACTCCGCCATTGCCACATATCGTCCTGCAAGACGGCTTGTATCTCATTCCACGCAAAGACGGACACCTGTTGGTGGGGAGCACCTTGGAGGATGTCGGTTTTGATAAAGCGACCACTGAAGAAGTGCGCGATAGTTTGTTGCAACGTGCCACCAATGTGCTGCCAAGCTTGAAAGGCATGCCTGTCATCAAACACTGGGCGGGTTTGCGTCCTGCTTCACCGGGCAACATCCCCACCATCGGACGCCATCCGAAATTGCAAAACCTCTTCATCAACAGCGGGCATTTCCGCTATGGTGTGACCATGTCTCCTGCCAGTGTGGAAGTGTTGTTGAACGAGATGGATGGCACGCCGCAACCGTTTGATGTATCGGCCTATCGTTGGTGTTAAGCGTTGCCCGAGCGACACTCGGGCGCATATAATCTCAAGCGGAACGCCGATGTAGCTCAGTTGGTAGAGCAACTCACTCGTAACGAGTAGGTCACCAGTTCGATTCCGGTCATCGGCACCATTAAATATCAACAAATTCACTGCGTTATAACAATTAATCTAAATATCTATTTGGATGTATTTTGATCTTTTTGGCACAGTGAGTGTGCCGTAATTGTGCCAAAAGTCTATTGTTCAATAGCAATCGTGCAAATTTGCACTGGCACATCAAGTTAACACATTTTCTCCACTCTGTTTATAATTGAAGTGTGTGGTGCAGTGACGCCCTCCGCACTCTCGCCGTGAGGCGATAAGTTTGCCCTCGGCTGGCTAAGCCATACCGCTCCGTTAAGATTCTTCGGGATTGCTCACCTTGAATGGTGTGTTGAGCTACTTGTGAAGACTTGCAAGGTCATGCGGGGTACTGCTCCGCAACAAGTCGAAATCGTGAAAGAAGGATTCGTCCCCTAGCTTTCTCTTTCAAGCCCATATTTATGGGAGAAAGGGGAGCTATGCCCTCAATATTTAAAACTCACCAACTTCAGTCGTCTCAGTTTCTTTATTCGCTCGCTCCAGAAACGATAATCCCTCTCGAACTATCGGCAATGTATTTGCAGATGTCGGTTTCAACTGTTCGTACATATGTAACTCGAAGTCCATATTCTTTGCCCCCAATTATTCGAATTGGTAGACGCATATTTTTCCGAAAATGCGATTTAGATCGATTCATCGAGGAGCGCAGAGTCACGCCGATCAAGCCTGATTATTTCAATCGATGAGGTGGCGAATGATTACTCATCAAGAGGAATTAGTCTGTGCATCATCCTCAATGAAGAATATTCATCTGAAGTGCTCTGCTCACATGGAATATTTTCTCAATCAGGTGGGCATATTCCATCGTGTGGGCAGATGCTTTTCCACTAGAGAAATACATGAATCCACTTTTGAAGAATTTATACAGAAGGAAGCTAGGCAAGTCGTAGGTACAGTCCCTGCTGGGACGTACCTGACTTGCCCATCCTCCCTGTGGTCGGATGGGGTGGCTTCGAGTTGGAAGGGGGTAGCCAGATGAAGGACTTCCGCTCCAAACGTAAGCAGGATGAACCTCCAGTGGAAGCGGTTCGCACTCATCAGGTAAAGGTCATGCTTAACGATGATGAGATCCAGTTCCTGGATATTGCCCGAGGGCGTCTGAGTCGTGCCGAGGTGATGCGATATCTGCTCCTGAACAAGGTGCCCGCTCCTATCCCTGAGTTGAACTCCGTAGCATGGACAGAGCTGTCGCGCGCGTCTGCCAACTTGAATCAGTTAGCCAAGTATCTCAATGCGGGGGGCGCATTCGAAGCGGAGCAAATCCGAGCTTCTTTAGAACGATTCCGAGCCTCACTGATTGGAGCCTCCAAATGACGCGAGGTAAGAATTCAGACGTACGCCAAAAGCTGCGCGATGCATCGGGCGGTGCACAGGGGCGAGGACGTGGAATCGTCATCAAGGGATTCAAAAATGGCGTGTCATTTAGCCAGCGAGTCGCCTACGCCAGAGATGCTAAAAAAGGTGGGGAGCTCATCTTCACGAACTGTCCCCCCTCTGGGATCGCCCGTACGATGAGAATCGCCGCCAGTTCACGGCCAGATATCCGACAATCTGTTGCTCATCTCTCAATGAGTCTTCCACCCAACGTGGCGGCAAAGGGTAGGGATGAGTGGCAGCAGATAGTTGAATCGCTGTTGGATGAGATCGGTCTGGATGATGGCTTTCCATATATGTGTGCCCGGCACAACAACACCCAACATGATCATGTGCATGTTGTTTTCAGTCGAGTCTCGATGGATGGACGTGTCCATGATCAAGCCAACCTCGGTTTAAGGCTTCAGGCTGCGGAAGTCATCATCGAGGATAAGTTTGGTCTTCAGCTATTTTCGCGCAATGAACTATCTCCGACCACGACTAAAAACGAAATCGAAATGGGGTTGCGTACAGGCAAGGTGCCGCCTCGGATTGAAATCAAAAACGCACTTGAAGCTGCGCTCATAGACAAACCAACCATCGAGCAATTGGTGGAGCGTCTAGCACTAGCTGGAGTGAATACCCGTATCAACCAATCAGCCACGACCGGAAAGATATCCGGCTTCTCCTTCGAGTATGAAGGTATCCCGTTCGCGGCATCGAAGATTGGCAAAGAGTATGGATGGCAACACCTAAAAGAAAGGATCGCTTATGAACAGCAAGATGGAACAACTGAACAGGTTACCCAGCAAAGCAAGCCAGAAAGTACAGCAGGCAATGACATTGCAACAGCAGGTCCAAAGCCTGCACAGGACAATGCGCGCGGACATGATCGCGTTGTTAAAACAGCAGCAAGTAGTGATGAGCAAGTTGCACCGAAGAGAACTATCCGCTCTGGAGGAGCGGCTGAGCTCAGAGTTGGTGTATTGGATAGTCGGGACTGGCATCGTGATAATAATCATCCAGCTCGTGGTGGGGTACGTAGTCATGCAACGCCTGTAAGAGTTCATCAGGCAGGTTTTGATACGCCAGCCTGGTTCCTGCTTGGCGATAATCGTCCAGTTGCAATCGGTCTGAGTGAGGGCGGAATCGTCTTCCCAGATCATCACAGACTTAGCGACGAACAGTTGGCTGCACTGATCAAGACGGTTGGTGATCCGCTAGTGCTCTTCGGAGACGAGGAATATCTGGAACGTGCTGCGAGAATATGCGCCCAGCTCGGAGTGAGCTATGAGTTCGAGCTGGAGGAGAATCCTGCCGCTTGGAAACAATGAGCGTAGCGTCAGTCAAGGATGAGGGGGAAGCGATGGTGCGGCGTGCGCGCAGGCTCTGCCGAGCACACCCTCGGTCGCCCACCGAACGACGAAGTCGCTTGTCCTTTACGGACGTGGAGCGAACTATGCTTGGGTAGCTGGGGTGGGTGTTGTTAACCCACCCCAGATGCCTTGCGGCGAGCAAATGGATTTGAAGCAGAAATCAGCCTGCAGGAAACTGAAGAGATATTGGTTGAAGGGCGCTTGTTCGGTGCGATTTCAACCGGTCATTGCAACAACGTATTCATCAATGCTCATAATACTCGTTGAGTAACGAGAACAAAGCTAGGGCTGAAGTTAGCAAATTTACCGACCAAAGCTATCGGCCACTGCGGGCTGCAAAGTGCGGTGTTGGAATGTGAGGGGATAAACGTTCATCTATTGCGCTCCAATAGGCGGCGAATCTCCGGCACACACGAGCCGCACCCTGTGCCTGCCTTCAAGCATTGACCTACCGCATCCACGCTGTTCAAACCTTGCATCGTGATCGCATTCAGGATGGTCTTTTCACCCACGCTGTTGCACGCGCACACGATGCGTCCCGTATCCGAGGCAGCCCCTTTGGGGGGGCGTGCGGACAGCAGTCCTGCCAAGTCTGCTGGACTAAGTTGATCTTGGGAGAACAGGCTGCTCAACCATTCGCGCTCGGGCAAACGCTGGTCGGGCGCAATGAAGAATGCAACTTCTAGATGCCCCCCTTGCAGGCAGGCGGCACGATAACGTCCCATCGCCGCATCGCGATACTCGATCCAATCGCCAGCAATATCTGCAACTGACTTCACCCATGTTGGCCAATCTTTCGGCAACGCTTCACCTGCAATCTCATGTCGCCAATAACTGGCCCCCTGCGAACTTGCGCAATAACTGGCGTCTGCAAAATCAAGTCGCGCACGACTCAGCACGAAACCTTGCCATGCAGTTTGATAAGGCTCGACCAACACCGGTGTGTGTTTGGACTCGGGCTGCCCGGAGATTGGATCGGTAATCGGTGCGACCAGTGCATCGACTCGCGCCGACTTTGCAAAGGTATCGTTCCAGTGCATCGGCACGAACACCGAGCCCAGACGCTGATCCTCGCTGACTTGTACCCGCGCCAACATCGTTCCATGGCGACTGGTCAGGCGTGCTAATCCACCATCCTGCAGTTGATGAACTTGCGCATCGGATGCGTGCACTTGTACGAACGATTCAAATACTTGCGCATTCAGGCGCGGCACTTTGCCAGTGCGCGTCATCGTGTGCCATTGGTCGCGGATGCGGCCGGTGTTCAACACAAGTGGAAAGTCGTTATCGACAGCAACAGATGGCAGGCGTGGTGCAACAGCGACCATGTGTGCTTTACCGCTGGGGGTGAAGAACTTTCCATCTGTAAATAATCGTCGTGTGCCCTGGAGTGTCGGACTATTCACTGGCCATTGCATGGGTTGCATCGAGTCGTATTCCGCATCGCTCAGTTCAGACAGCGCACTGATATCAAAGGCGCGCTGCCCATCATTTTCAAATCCAGACAGGAGCGCATGTTCGCGGAATATCTGTGCCGGTTTGGTATAAGAGAATGCCTTGGGAAATCCCATACGCTGAGCCACTTGAGTGATGATCCACCAGTCCGGTTTGGCTTCACTCACTGCGGGCAAGAAGGATCGTTGGCGTGAGATACGGCGCTCCGAATTGGTCACCGTACCGTCCTTCTCGCCCCAGCCGGCAGCAGGCAACAAGATGTCGGCACAGGCGGTGGTGTCGGTGTGTCGCACACAATCGGATACCACTACCAACTCGCATCCCAGCAAGGCGGCGCGTACCTTGTCGGCATCCGGCAAGCTGACCACCGGATTGGTACCCATGATCCACACCGCTTTGATCTTTCCGTCGGCGATGGCTTGGAACATATCCACTGCCTTCAGTCCGGGTGCTTGCGCGATGTCAGGGGCATTCCAAAAACGTGAAAACAAATCAATGCTGTCCG